>ERZ827043.3380-NODE-3380-length-11706-cov-4.110978_pt1 | contig 11706 bp, 5 predicted proteins | sample MGYA00519923_ERZ827043 | MGnify/ENA primary metagenome ERZ827043 (study PRJEB31778, sample SAMEA3449251) | human gut metagenome | biome: human gut; feature: human-associated habitat; material: faeces | place: United Kingdom | collected 2010/2012 ...
CCTGCTTGCGGGGCGTCGTGCCGAGCCAGTAACCGATCTTCAGGTCGGTGATGAACCCTCCGGCCATCGAGAGCGCCGTGCAGACCACGCCGCCGATGATCAGCGCCGCCGTCATGCCCGTCGTGCCGCTCAGCCCGACGCTCACCAATACCAGCGACGAGAGGATCAGCGTCATCAGCGTCATGCCCGACACGGGGTTCGTGCCGACGATGGCGATGGCGTTGGCCGCCACGGTCGTGAAGAGGAACGAGATGACGAAGACGATCAGGATGGCCGTGACGGATTGTACCCAGCCGTCCAGCAGCCCGAAGTGGAAGAATATGAAGACCGAGATGAGCGTGGCGATCAGGATCGTGAGGATCCGCTTCATCGTCAGGTCGCGCTGCGTGCGTTCTACCGCAGCCGGGGCGGTTTTGTTGCCCCCCCCCAATTCCGATACGGCCAGCCCTACGGCCTGGCGGATGATCTTCGACTGCTTGACGATGCCGATGATGCCCGCCATGGCGATGCCTCCGATGCCGAGCGGTTTGCCGATGAAGGCGAAGAGGTTTTCTGCCGTGAAGATGCTGGCGGGGTCGGCGAGGATGTCGGCGCGCGTCACGCCCAGCAGCGAGGCCATGGCCGCCGGGTCGATCGTGTCGGCCAGCGACCCGACGAGCGGTACGACGAGGAACCACACCAGGCACGAACCCGCCGTGATGATCATGGCGTATTTCAATCCGATGATGTAGCCCAGGCCCAATACGGCGGCCGACGTGTTGAGCGAGAATACCACCTTGAACTTGTCGGCTGCCACCTGTCCCCACGCACAGATGCGCGTCGATACCGACTCCGTCCACATGCCGAACGTGCCTACCGCGAAGTCGTAGAGGCCGCCTATGAGACCTGCCACGGCCAGCAGTTTGGCCTGGTTGCCGCCCTTCTCGCCCGAGATCAGCACCTCGGTCGTGGCCGTAGCCTCGGGGAAGGGGTATTTCCCGTGCATCTCCTTGACGAAATATTTGCGGAACGGGATCAGCAGCACGATGCCCAGCAGCCCGCCGAAGAGCGACGAGAGGAATACCTGGTAAAATGCCGCGTCGAGCCCGAGGATGTAGAGCGCCGGGAGGGTGAAGATGGCACCCGCGACGATCACACCCGACGAGGCGCCGATCGACTGGATGATGACGTTCTGTCCCAGCATGTTCCTCTTACCCATCACGTTGCCCATGCCGACGGCGATGATGGCGATCGGGATCGCCGCTTCGAATACCTGTCCGACCTTCAGGCCGAGGAAGGCCGCGGCGGCCGAGAAGACGATGGCCATGACGATACCCATCGTGACCGAGTAGGGCGTCACCTCCCTGGGCGACGATGAGGCGGGCATGATGGGCGTGTACTCTTCGCCCGGTTTGAGTTCCCGGTAGGCGTTCTCGGGCAATGACGTAAGTTGTTTTTCCTGTTCCATTTATTGAGGTTCTTTGATGTACTTGTCCAGGTCTTTGAGAATGTAGTAGCGGTTCAGCGACGCCGGGGCTTTCTTTGCGTCGAGATAACTATATATCGCGCCGACGGCAGCCGCGAGGCGCAGCCGTTCCGCGTGCTGCTCCGATGCGGCCACCATGTCGAAGAGCAGTTCGGCGAACTTGTCCAGTTCCTGGTCGCCGAACCCGTATTCGTCCGTAAGCCGGCCGATGAAATCCGGCTCATCCAGCAACGTGTCGATGTCGATGTCCAGTTTCTCGGCCAGCTCCGTCTTGGCCGTCGTCCGTATCTGCTCCGGGGAGGCTGATTGTCTCATCAGCCCGATTTTGGCCATCAGGGCGGCGATTAGCTCCCCGATCCTGTTGATCTCCCGTAAGATATAATCTTCCATGTCCTTAGCGGTTGTCGCCGCTGCCCGAGATGATGTGGCGTTGCATGCGCGAGCGGAGTTTGTCGACGTTTATCTGCGCCACGTCGTCCAGTTCGTACCCCAGGTCCCGGGCGAGCGTCGCGCAGTACCACAATACGTCGCCGATCTCCTTGACGATCTCCAGCCGCTTCTCGTCGGTGAACTCCTCGTGGCCGTCGCGGATGACCTTTTTGACCTTGTCGGCCACTTCGCCCGCCTCGCCCGTAAGCCCGAGCGTGGGGTAGATGATGCGACGATTTTCGGGATAGATTGCCGTTTCGAGTGCGTGCTGCTGGTATTCGTTGAGTGTCATGGTTTTGATTTTGAGCGTGAATATTGGGTGGTACCGAGGGCAAAAATAGCAAAATAATTTAAAAATACGCATAAAAAAGCCCCTGTTCCTATGGAACAAGGGGCAAAGGATTTTTTGAGGGGGCTGTGCGGGCATTCCGTTGCCGGACATTGCCGAGTGCCGCATGCTGGCTGGCAGTGGAGGCCGGACGGTCTGCTGTCGTCCGCGGCCGTGCCGGGGTACGGGTTCAGCGCCGGCGCCGGCTGTGCGGGCCCCCGGCATGATTGCCGTCCGCACGGCATTTCCCGTTATTTCAGCCTGCGGAGTTTGCGGTCTGCGTCGGTAGCTTCGCGTATGGAGATTGCAAAGCCGCCGCCGCGCGCCATCTCCACGTCGAGTTCCGTGCGTTGTCCGACCTTCCCGGTGCGGATGACATACGCCTGCGGATTGGTCTGGTAATCGGCATCGGGGGCATCGGCGTAGAGCGTCGCCACGTACTCCTTGCCGGGATCGAGGTAGTCGAACGGGAGCGTCACCGTACGGCGGTTCTCGTCCGTCACGCCGCCCACGAACCACTCGCCCGTGCCTTTGGCCTTGCGCGCCACGACGATGTAGTCGCCCGGCTCGGCCAGCAGGTAGCGGCTCTCTTCCCAGTCCAGTGCGACGTCCTCGATGAAACGGAACGCATCCATGTATTTCTCATAGTGCTCGGGCAGGTCTGCCGCCATCTGCAGCGGCGAGTACATCGTCACGTACAACGCCAGCTGGTTGGCGAGCGTCGCGTTGACGTGCGAGTGGTTGCCGGGGTTGACCTCCGCGACGTCCATCACGAAGATGCCGGGTGTGTAGTCCATCGGGCCGCCCTGCAGGCGCGTGAAGGGCAGGATCGTCACATGGTGGGGCTTCGAGCCGCCGAACGCCTGGTACTCCGTGCCGCGTGCCGACTCGTTGCCGATCAGGTTGGGGTAGGTGCGGCAGAGGCCCGTCGGGCGCACCGCCTCGTGGGCGTTGACCATGATCTTGTGGTCGGCGGCCCGGCGGACGGCATAGAGGTAGTGGTTGTTCATCCACTGCCCGTAATGGTGCTCTCCGCGGGGCAGGATGTCGCCCACGTATCCGCTCTTGACCGAGTTGTACCCGTATTTGTTCATCAGGCGGTAGGCCGCTTCCATGTGGCGTTCGTAGTTGCGCACCGAAGCCGACGTTTCATGGTGCATCATCAGCCGGATGCCTTTCCCGTGCGCATATTCGTTCAGTGCGGCGATGTCGAAATCGGGGTAGGGGGTCACGAAATCGAAGACGTAATCCTTCGTGTGCCCGAACCAGTCCTCCCAGCCGACGTTCCAGCCTTCGACGAGCAGCTGGTCGAACCCGTGTGCCGCCGCGAAGTCGATGTACCGCTTCACGTTCTCGTTGTTGGCGCCGTGGCGGCCGCTGGGCCTGCATCGGGCGTAATCCGTCACGCCGAGCTGTACCGACGGCACGTCGCGCGTATAGGCCCAGTCGCTCTTGCCGGTGATCATTTCCCACCATACGCCCATGTATTTCACGGGCTTGATCCACGAGGTGTCGTCATAGGCGCACGGCTCGTTGAGGTTCAGGATCAGCTTCGAGGCGAGGATGTCGCGGGCGTCGTCCGAGACCGTCACCGTGCGCCACGGGGTATGGCAGGGCGCCTGCATGTAGCCTTTCCACCCCTGTGCGTCGGGCGTAAGGTGCGAGGTGAAGATGAAATTCCGGTCGTCCAGGTCGAGGTGCATGCACGCATAGTCGACCAGCGCCGCTTCGTGGATGTTGATGTAGAGCCCGTCGTCGCTCTTCATCTGCAGGGCCGTCTGTACGCCCGTGGGCGAGAAGGGCGTCTGCGACGAGTTGGGCGTGATGGCGCCGGGCATCAGCTCCCGTATCTGCGAGAGCTTCGACTCCGTGTAGTCGTACTCCTGCGTGTCGTAGTCGCCCGGGATCCAGAACGCCGTGTGGTCGCCCGCCATGGCGAACTGTGTTTTCTCCTCGCCGATGACGAAATAGGTCAGCGACTCCTGTTCGGGGAATTCGTAGCGGAATCCGAGCCCGTCGTCGTAGAGCCGGAAGCGGATCGTCATGTCGCGGCCTGTCGCGGCCTGCCGCAGCGTGACGGCCATTTCGTTATAGCGGTCGCGGATCTCGGCCTGCTCGCCCCATACGGGACGCCATGTCTGGTCGGACTCGCTGCGGGCCACCTGCCCGAGGGTGAACCCGTCGTAGAGCGATACCGGGCGCCCTGGTTCGCCCTTGCGGATTTCAGCCCCGAATTCCAGCTTCGGGGCTTCGCCGCGCAGTTCGAGCCCCATGCCGCTGGGCAGGATCACGGGGCGCTCCTTGTAATCGAGCGTATAGGTGGGGCGGCCTCCATCCGCCAGGCTGAATTCCAGGCGGAGGCGGCCGTCGGGCGAGAGGAGCGTCTCCTGTGCCGTGCAGGCTGCACCGGCCAGCAGCGCGGAGATATATAAAAATATTTTCTTCATGGTTCGGTCTTGTTATTTACGTTTGAATTCTACGATCAGCGCCTGCCGCGGGCCGACCGTGGTGGTATCGTCCACCTCCGTGGCTTCGCCCGTCAGGACGTTGCGCCCGTCGCTCAGCCCCGAGGCGATCTCGGCATAGTGCGACCACGGCACCTGTTTCTTGCCCCGCGAGTTGTTGATGAAGACGAATACCGCGTCGGTGTCGTCATAACGGAAATAGGCGTAGGTGTTGTCGCGCGAGAGGAAGTGCATCGTGCGGCCGTTGTGGATCACGGGCTTCGACTTGCGCCATTGGAAGAGCCGCTGCGTGTAGTCGAAGAGCCCCGCCTGTACGGCATCGCGCTGCGCGGGGTCGAACAGGTTCACCGCGTCGCCCTCCCAGCCGCCGGGGAAATCCACGCGCAGCCCGCCGTGTCCCTGCGAGAGGTCTTTCGAGGTGAACATCATCTCGTCGCCCGAGAATATCTGCGGGATGCCGCGCATCGTGGCCAGCATCGCCATCGAGAGTTTCAGCCGGTCGGGGTTTCTGCGTACGATGTCGCCGATGCGGTCGGTGTCGTGGTTGGCGACGAAGATCATCATTTTCGACAGGTCATGGTAGACGAAATCGTGCGACAGGCAGTCGTAGACGCGCGTCATGCCCTCGCCCCAGCGGAGCGAGTCGGTGGGCAGCGCCCGGCAGATGGCCTCCTGCAGCGGGAAATCCATGATCGACGGCAGGTGCGAGTCGAAGCCGTCCTTGTTGGGATTGCCGCCCTGCCAGTATGCCAGTTGGGGGATCGACGACGTCCAGCATTCTCCCACGATGTTGAAACCGGGGTATTCCCTGCGTACGGCCGCGCACCACTCGCTCATCGGCACCTTCTCGTTGTAGGGGTAGGTGTCGACGCGGAACCCGTCCAGGCCGGCATACTCGATCCACCACACGGCCCATTGCTTGAAATATTGCAGCACGTAGGGATTGTCGAGGTTCATGTCGGGCATCGACGGCACGAACCAGCCGCTCTCCTGCAGGTCGAGGTCGTAGCGCGAAGCGTTGGGATCCATGTTCGTCGAGAAGCAGACGTTCGTCCCGGTGTATTCGGGGAACTGGTGTATCCAGTCCCTGAAAGGCAGGTCTTTCATCCACCAGTGGCCCGTGCCGCAGTGGTTGGTGACGATGTCCATAATCACCTTCAGCCCGTGCTCGTGGGCTTTGCCTACGAACTCCCTATACAGTTCGTTCGAGCCGAACCGGGGGTCTATGCGGTAGTAGTCGCCGCAGGCGTAGCCGTGGTACGAACCTTCGGGTTCGTCGTCCAGCAGCAGCGGCGTGGGCCATACGGCCGTGGCGCCCAGCCCTGCGATGTAATCCAGGTGGTCGATCATCCCCTGCAGGTCGCCCCCGTGGCGGCCGAAGAAGGCGCTGCGGTCGGCGCGCTCCCGCGTGTGGGGCGTCGAGTCGTTCGACGCATCGCCGTTGGCGAAGCGGTCGGGCATCAGGAGGTAGATCATGTCGGCCGTGGTGAAACTCTTGCGTGCGGCCGAGCCTTCGGCGCGTGCCGCGATCTCATAGGGAACCTTGAACTGTCGTTCCCCCTGCGAGAATACGAGGTAGTAGGTGCCCGGCTCCGCGTCGGGTTTCACCTCCACGTCCACGAATAGGTAATTGGGACTGTCGGCCTTGTGGCGGGCCTTCACCCCGACGCCCTGTCCGCCTTCGATGCGGACGTCGTATGCCGCGATGCCGGCCCCGTTGACGAGCAACTGGAGCGGGGTCTGCATTCCCGTCCACCACGAGAGGGGTTCGACGCGGGTAACCTCGCCCGAGGCGTCTGCCACCGAGGCGGGGTCGAATGCGGACTGTCCTGTCCCTGTGCAGGAGAGCAGTCCGGCTGCTGCGAGTGTCATGAAAAATCGGTTCAAAATATTGTCGTTTGTAAAGTTAGCAAAAAATCGGTTTCCAGCGATTCCCGTTTCGCCCGGGGCATCCTTGTGCTTCTCATGCGCATCCCCGTGCTTCTCGGATGGTTTACTGTCTATTCCCGTCGGGTGCTATCGGGTTCCCGGCGCTGTTTCCGCGCATCCCCGGCGCATGTCCGCAACCCTTATCTCCTGTCTTGTGCGAAGACCAGCCACTGCCATGCGGGAAGCACGGTGCGGGTGCCGCCCGTGTATTCCTTCCCGGTGAAGAACTCGCGGCGCGAGCCCTCGAACGGCAGGTCGAATGCGACCTCCTCCGCGCTGAGGTTCGCAGCGACTGTCACCTCGTTGCCGCCGGCCGTGCGGGAAAACAGCATCAGGCCGTCGGGTGTTCGTTCTCCGAGCGGGTATGCGGCCTGCCCGCCGCGTTCTCCGGCCGCGAGCGCCGGGTTCTCGTGGCGCAGCCGGATCAGTGCGGTGTAGAAATCCGTAAACCCGTTATGTTCCCACGCGGGTACGGGGTCTTTCTCGAAGAACTCGAAGCGGTGGTCGAACCCCATCTCCTGTCCGGTATAGACGAGCGGCTGCCCGTTGGGCAGCGTGAAGGTCAGCAACGCCATCACGCGTGCTGCGTCGCCCATGCGCTCGAATTCCGTCCCGGCCCACGAGTTTTCGTCGTGGTTCGAGGTGAACATCAGGCGGAACGCCTCGCGCGGCATGGCAGCGGCATCCCTGGCGACGTAGGCACGCAGGTCTGCGGCGCTTTTGCGTCCCTGTGCGATGTCGTTCAGCAGGTGGTGCAGTTCCCACGCATACGAGGCGTCGAACGCCCCGTCGTGCAATGCGGGGGCTTCGCCCTCGGCGAGCAGGTAGATGCCGGGGTACTCCTTCCGCAGTGCGGGCAGCGTCTGCTGCCAGAAGTCGATGGGTACCTCGCACGCCATGTCGCAGCGGAATCCGTCGATGCCGCGGTTGAGCCAGAAACGCATGGCGGCCGCCATTGCGGCACGCATGTCCGTGTTGCCGTAGTCGAGCTTGGCGATGTCCGTCCAGTCGTACTGCACGATGGTGTTGCCCAGCGAGTCGCGCACATACCAGTCGGCCGGATGCTCCTCGATCCAGCGGGCATCGGGCGAGGTGTGGTTGGCCACCCAGTCCAGGATCACGCGCAGCCCGAGTCTGTGGGCTTCGGCCAGGAACCGGTCGAAATCCTCCAGCGTGCCGAATTCGGGGTTGACGGCTTCGTAGTCGGAGATGGCGTAGTACGAGCCGAGGGTTCCCTTGCGCTCCTTGACGCCGATGGGGTAGACGGGCATCAGCCAGACGACGTCCACGCCCAGTTCTCTGAGCCGGGGCAGGTGGCGTGCGGCCGCCGCCAGCGTCCCTTCGGGGGTGTACTGGCGCACGTTCATTTCGTAGACGACCGAGTTGTAACTCCAGTCGGGGTGGGCGGCCGGTTGCTGCGGCCGTGTGCCGCAGGCAACCAGTACCATTGCGAGAAGTAATGCGGGCAACCGTTTCATGGCGAGTTGTTTAGAGCGCGAACACTACCGACGACCAGGCACCCATGAGCAGTTTCGACGAAGCGTCGCCGCGCTGAAGTTTCACTTCACCTGAGACGCCTACGGCCTTGTCCGGTTGGTCGGTAAGGGTCAGTATCTGTGTCTCCTGGCCGAAGTTGTGCACGACGAGCATCCGTTCGCCGTCCAGTTCGCGGTACCAGGCCGCGATGGATTGCTGCGAGGTGTTGCCGTCGTTGTAGACCGGGTGTTTGACCATCTTGCCCTGCGCCAGCACGGGGTAGGTGTTGCGCAGCCGGGCGAACGTGCGGTAGAGGTTGAGCAGCGAACCGTCGTCGTCGGCCTGCGCCTCGACCGAGATTGCTGCGGTCAGCATCTGCATGTCGATCTTGCCCGAGAGGCTTCCCGAAGCCAGTTCGTTGCCCGCCTTGTCCCACAGGATCGGGGTGCGGACATATTCGTCGCCGTTGGATTTGGTGCCCCAGTACCCGAGCTCTTCGCCCTGGTAAATGTAGGGTGCGCCCTGCGCCGTGAGCAGTACGGCGGCCGCCACCTTCATCTTTTCGACGGACTGCCCCAGGTCGGAGCCCGTGCGATCCTCGTCGTGGTTCGAAAGTTTCGTGGCTTCGATGTAATCGCTGCGGTACTGTGCGTAGAGGGGCTGCACGTCGAGGATGTCCTTGACGAAATAGCATCCGATGCCGTTTTGCAGCGCCCATTTGAGCTTGTACCAGAACGTGAATTCGAACAGTGCCGGCAGCCCCCGGTAATAGGGTGCCGCCTTGTCCGCTTCGTCGAGCATCTCGCCCACCATGTAGAAATCGCCCTCTCCGCCGGCGGCCTTGTAGGTCTCGTTCATGCGGTCGTAGAATTTCTTGAGGAACGTGGGGTTCTCGTCGTTGTAGGCGTTGTGGTAGATGTGCTTCACGGCATCGAGGCGGAACCCGTCCACGCCCATGCGTACCCACTTGTCAGCCGCTTCGGCGACGGCCTTGAACGCCCTGGACTGCTCGGCCTCGGCGGCTTTGCCGTAGTTGAGGTCGGCGAATGCCGCCGTCCAGAAGTGCGAATGGTACATCGTCGGCAGCGAGAACTGCACGTTGGCCGGGTCGGCCGAGCGGTTCGACATCAGGGTGAAGGGCTCCCCGAACCGGATGATCGTCCGGTTGTCCGGGGCGCCGTATTTGGTGCCTGCGGCCCACGACGTGGTCGAGGTGCGGACGAGGAATCCCCAGTTGGAATCGAAGTCGAGCGTCAGTTCGTAGCTGTTGCCGCCCCTGGCGTAGAAGCGTTTGCTCGTGCCGTTGCCGAAATAGAGGTACTTGTCGTCCGGGCCGCCCTGCGTGTTGTCCGCGTCCGCGGCGTCGGTCGTTTCGGTAACGGTCACCGTCGGGCTGTCGGCATTTGTCCAGTCGAGTACGAACTTGAAGCGCCCGGCGGCACCCGCCCCCGTGTCGGTCGAGAACCATTGTCCGGCATCGTAGCCTGCGGCGCCTTCCGTGGCGATCTGGTCGATCCGCCCGGCCGCGATGTCGGCCTGCGGGTCTTCGGAGAAGATATAGCGGTCACGGTAAGGGCTCCCTTCGGACGCGGCGGCCGATTTGAACCACGGGTGGTCTTTGCCTGTATGGTTGAGCACGTAATCCAGGTAGACCCGGATGCCGCGGGCATGGGCCGCGTCGATGAATGCCCTCAGGTCGGCGTCCGACCCGAAGGCGGGGTTGACCGCCTCGTAGTCGAGCACGTCGTAACCGTGGTACGAAGCCGCCGGATGGATCGGTGAGAGCCACACGGCCGAGGCGCCGAGTGCGTCGATGTAGTCGAGCCGCCGGGTCAGCCCCGGCAGGTCGCCCACCTTGTCGCCGTTGCCGTCGGCGAAGCTGTATACCAGCAGCTGGTAGCTTATGTCGGCGCGTTTGCGGTTGTCCCACGCATCGGGCTGGGCGACGACCTGCTCGCCCTCGAAATCCTGGGAGGCATCGCCGCTCTGTGTCACGGTGACGACGACCGGATCGCAGCCCGGGGCGGTGAAGGTAAGCGTCGCGGAGCGTTTCGACGACTCGTTTGCGGTCGCCGTGACCGCGAACGACGTGGAGGTTTTGCCCGATGTGAGGGCCGGTGTGCACCATGCGGTATTGTCGCTCTGCGTCAGCGACCACGCGCCCGCATCGGTGCGCAGGTCGAGCAGCCGGCTGCCGCCTGCGGCTTCGAATTCTATCTCCGTGGGGGTCACGGAGAGCATACTGCCGCCGGTATCGCCGGTCTTGTCGTCGCTGCACGACACGGATACGGAAAGTACGAGTGCCAGCAGCAGGAAAAGAAATTTTTTCATAGCGGAATCTCGGTTAAAGTTCGTTTCGGGGCCTGCTGTCCGGTCAGGGGCGGCAGGCCAGAAACGGGACGGCAATCTCTGTGTGCCGTCCCGTGAAAGGGTGGCCGTTATTCGGCCTCTGCCGGGGTCTTGCCCTCGGACATGATGTATATCTGCGAATTCGCGAGGTCGAAATAGATGTCGTAGGTGCCGTCGAGCTGGACTTTCATGTTCTGCGAACCGCCGCTGGTGATGATGTCTACGGCCTTGTTGATGTCGACCGCACCGCCCGACGCCGTGCCGTAGTTCTTGGAGTCGTCCCAGGCGTTGTTGAAGCGGATCTTGAATTCGCTGGCGGTGGTCAGGGCTACGCCTTTGCGAACGAGGTAGGCGCCCTCCTCGCTCATGGAGAAATCGCCCAGGTCACCCCATCCGGTGATGTTGCCGACCAGTCCCCATGTGTCGGCGACCAGCTCGGGCTTGGCGCCTGCGGCCATCACGTAGGCGCGTCCCGCCTCGGGCAGCAGCCAGTAGTCGTACGTGCCGGCTTCGGCGATCACGGCATTGACCTTGTCGGCGGAAACCTTGAAGGCCGAGCCGATCGTGCAGGTGTAGGGGCTGCTGCCGGCGAATGCGGCGTCGGCCCCGATCCACTGCGACTCGTCGCCGCTCTTGAAGAGGAATTCCGAGTTGGCGGCTACCTCGACCCCTGCGGCCTTGTAGGCCACGATGTTCGAGCTGGCGCTCTCCATGGCCGTCGGGCCCCAGTCGGGGGTTGCGACGGTCTGGCCGTGGATGTACCAGTCGGCCTTTTCCGGCCCCGGGTCGGGTTCTTCGCCGCCGCCCGTGCCGTAGTCGCCGGCATTGAGTTCGTAGGTGATCTCCGCAGAGTTGTTCAGGGTTGCGTATACGCGGTAGTTGCCCGCCGTGGCCTTGATGTTGTCGCCGTTCTGCGAAAGGCGTCCGTCCGCCCCGCCGAAGTTTATCGCCCAGTCGTTGTCCGCACGGAATTTGAATTCCCCGGCGGTCAGTGTGACGTCGACCCAGAAACGCTGTTTTTGGGTGTCGAAATTCATCTCCGTGTCGGTGTCCCAGCCGCCCGGAGTGGCATCGCCGATAATACCCATCGAGTTGAACGACAGCTTATTGCTTAACGTTAATGTCGAACGGTCGAATACGAAGCGGTAGAAGCGCTTGGAATAGACCATGATGTTTCCGGAACCGCTGCTGGAGATCAGCGTGATCGACGGGGCTTCCGTTTCCGGAGCCGCAGCATCATCGTCGGTGCCCCAGTTGCAGGCATC
>ERZ827043.3386-NODE-3386-length-11682-cov-4.216909_pt1 | contig 11682 bp, 10 predicted proteins | sample MGYA00519923_ERZ827043 | MGnify/ENA primary metagenome ERZ827043 (study PRJEB31778, sample SAMEA3449251) | human gut metagenome | biome: human gut; feature: human-associated habitat; material: faeces | place: United Kingdom | collected 2010/2012 ...
TCCTTCTGCGCGAGGATCTGCAGCGTGTAGCCCACGCCGCACGAGAACACGCCCACATACAGCAGCGGCAGCGCGCACGAGAGCAGAGCGGCGGCATCCACATGCTCGAAAAACGGGATGCAGACGGCCGACCACAGCCCCGCGAACAGAAACTGCACGCAGCTGAGCTTCACCCCGTCGCACCGGGCGCCGAAGTGGTCGATGACCAGAATGTGCACGGCAAAGCACACCGCGCACACGAGCACGAGCAGGTCGCCAGCGGCGAGCCGGAAGCTGCCCTTGATGCACAGCAGGTACAGCGACACGACCGACAGCGCGACCGCGACCCACACCGGCAGGCTGACCTTGCGTTTCAAAAACAGGCCGAACACCGGCACGAGCACCACGTACAGCGCCGTGAGAAAGCCCGCCTTTCCGGCATCCGTCCCGGCGGCGATGCCGGCCTGCTGGAAGTTCGAGGCGATGGCCAGCGCCGTGCCGCAGCAAAAGCCGCCGAGCCAGAGCTGTTTGCGTCCGGCGCGTTTTTCCGCCTCCGTGGGCTGCGGGCGGTCCTTGCGCGTGGCATTCAGCACTGCGATGAGCACCAGCAGCGCGAGCACGGCAATGAAATAGCGCACGGCGTTGAAGGTGAATGTGCCGATCGTATCGGCGCAGACGTCCTGCGCGACGAAGGCAGTGCCCCAGATGAGCGCGGCCAGGATCGGGAAAACGACTTGACGGATCTGATTGTGTTTCATAGCGGGAACCCCTTGGCAATGTCGGCGGCAAATACAAAAGCAGTCAGACTCTCCTCGCCTGACTGCCGGTAGGTGCGCACCCGTGCCCATAGCATAGTACAGGCGCGGGCGCTTGTCAATCGGTTCTTTGCTGTAAATCGCGAAATTTTTTTACGCCTTGTGCGCGCGGCCGCCGCTGTGCATGGCGGCGTGCTCCTTGGCGATCTCGGCATAGAGCGCGGGGGCCGTCCAGGCGGCGTTCGTGTCCGTCAGCATGGCCTTGAGCGCGACGGGCGGGATGTGCGCGGCGCGCCACCCCTGCAGCATCCCCTCGAGCATGCCGGGGCGGAAGTGCGCCATGACGAGCATCTCCCCCGGGAGCGGGGCGGCGGGGGCATCGGCCGTGCGCGGCAGCACACCGGCCAGCGCGCCGACCGGCTGACCGAAATCGGCCGGATCGACCGCCTGCACGCGGATGCCGAGCCGCAGGCACACGACCTGCATTCTGCCGAGCTTTCCGGGGTCGATTTGATAGGCGAGTAGGGTGGGAGTCATATCAGAGCACCTGCTTCCAGATCAGAATGAGATACACCACGGCTGCGCACTGCAGGCACAGCAGCGCGGGAAAGCCGAAGCGGAATTCCTTGTGTTTCGTCTTGTGGTGGAACACGCGCATGCCCAGCGTGCCGCCGAGCGCCCCGCCGAGCGCGGCGAGGGCGAAGAGCGTGCCCTCCGCGATGCGCCACTTGCCTGCGCGGGCCTTCGCCTTATCGATGCCCATGGCGGCAAAGGTGATGACGTTGATGGCGGCGAGGTAAAGGAAGAAATAGCTCATCGGCGGCCGCCTTTCGCGCGCGGGGGCTGCGCGCTCCTGCCGCCGGAGCGGGGCGCGCCCGGCTTGGCGGACGCTCCGGGCCGGCCGGGCTTGCCGGATTTTGCGGGCTTTCCGGCCCTGCCGCTTTGCGCGGCGCGGGCGGATGCGGGCTTTTTGCCGCCGCCGTAGACCTTGCCGTATTTGCGCTGGGGCGGCTGGGGTTCGGCGGGCTTGGCGGGTTTGCGCCGGTCGGTCATCGGGCGGACGAGACAGTCTTTGCCGAAGCCGATCAGATCCTCGCGCCCGGCCTCGTGCAGCGCCTGAATGACGAGCCGGCGCTTGTCCGGTCGGCGCCACTGCAGCAGCGCGCGCTGCATGTCCTTTTCATGCGGCGTCTTGGCGACGTAGACTGGCTGCATCGTGCGCGGGTCGATGCCGGTGTGGTACATGCACGTGCTGATCGTGCCGGGGGTGGGGTAAAAATCCTGCACCTGCTCGGGCTGGCGGCCGCGGCGGTTGAGATACTCCGCGAGGGCCACGGCGTCCGAAAGCGTGCTGCCGGGGTGCGAGCTCATGAGGTACGGCACGACGTACTGTTCCTTATCATACTTGTGGTTGAGCTGGCGGTATTCGTCCATGAAGCGCTCGTACGTGCCGATGTGGGGCTTGCCCATATAGTCGAGCACGGTGTCGATGCAGTGCTCGGGCGCGACCTTGAGCTGGCCGGAGATGTGGTAGCGCACGAGTTCGCGGAAGAACGCGTCGTTATCGTCGCAGAGCATGTAGTCATAGCGGATGCCGCTGCGCACGAACACCTTCTTCACGCCGGGGATCTGGCGCAGCTTGCGCAGCAGGGCGAGATAGTCCGAGTGGTCGGCATCGATATTCGGGCACGGCGTCGGCACGAGGCACAGGCGGTTCGGGCACATGCCGCGCTCCAGCTGCTGGCGGCACGACGGGTGGCGGAAGTTTGCCGACGGGCCGCCGACGTCGGATACGTACCCCTTCCAGAGCGGGTGATGCGTCATGGCCTCGACCTCGCGGATGACGCTCGCGTGGCTGCGGCTCGTGATCATGCGGCCCTGGTGGAACGCCAGCGCGCAGAAATTGCACCCGCCGAAGCAGCCGCGGTTGTGGATCACGCTGAAGCGCACCTCCTCGATCGCGGGCACGCCGCCGAGCGGCTCGTACATGGGGTGCCACTCGCGGGTATAGGGCAGCTCGGCCACGCGGTCGAGCTCCTTCGTGTCGAGCGGCATGGCGGGCGGGTTGATGATCAGATAGCGCCCCTCGCACGGCTGGATCATGGCGCGGCCGCGGATGGGGTCGTGCTCGGCGTATTCGGTGCGCGTGGCCTCGGCATAGAGGCGCTTATCATCGCGCACGTCCTCGAACGACGGGAGCGTGATGTGGTCAAATTTGCACACGGAGGGGTCACGCGTGATGTAGCCCGTGCCGGGGATGTCCGTCATCGTGCGCACGGACTGCTTTTTCTTCAGCCGGTGAGCGATCTCGATCGTCGCGGCCTCGCCCATGCCGTAGACCAGCAGGTCGGCCGGGGCGTCGAAGAGGATGGCGCGGCGGACGGAATCGTCCCAGTAATCGTAGTGCGCGAAGCGGCGCAGGCTCGCCTCGAGCGAGCCGAGGATGATCGGCATGTCGGGGCCGAAGGCCTCGCGCGCGCGGTTGCAGTAGACGATGGCCGCGCGGTCGGGCCGGCAGCCGGTGCGCTTGCCGGGGGAGTAAAAATCCTCGCTGCGGCGGCGCTTGGCCGCCGTGTAGTGCGCGACCATGGAGTCGAGATTGCCCGCGCCGATGAACACGCCCAGCCGCGGCCGGCCCATGGCGCGGAAGGCCTCTGCGTCGTGCCAGTCCGGCTGCGCGAGCACGGCCACGCGCAGGCCCTCGGCCTCGAGCACGCGGCTGATGACCGCCGTGCCGAAGCTCGGGTGATCGACATATGCGTCGCCGCCGACGACGAGCGCATCGTACCACCACCAGCCGCGCTCGTGCATCTCCTCGGCGGAGACGGGCAGAAAATCACACCGTTCCATGCGTCACCGTCCTGTGGATGAGCCGGCCCATGAGCAGCAGATGCGCGCGCACGCCGGGGTCGCGCCCGATCTGCACGAAGCCGCTGCGTTGGTAGAACGTGATGGCCCGGGTGTTGTTTTCCGACACGTGCAGGCGCACGGCCGTGCGGTCGTGATTCTCGTAAAACCAGAACGCGTAGCCCAGCAGCTGGATCGCCCAACCGCGGCCGCGGTACTCCGGCAGCATATACAGCAGGCTGATCCAGCCGCAGCCGGATTGCTCGTCGCGCCCGGGGTCGAGCTCGACGAGGCCGACCACGCGGTCCCCGCTCAGGACGCGCACGACCGAGCCGGGATGCTCCTGCGCGTGGCGGGCGGCGCTGCGGGCATAGAGCTCGGGCACGAAGCCCTCGTCCGTGTCGTGCACGTTGCGCCACGCGTCCCGGTAGCACTGGAGGTAAAACGCCTCGTCGCGCGGGAAGTGCAGCGGTTCATAGCGCAGATCCTCCACGCCGCTGCCGCTGCCGCGCCACCAGGTCTGGCGGCCGAAGGTGCTCAGCGCAGGCGGCAGGTGGCGGTTGTCGTTATAATACTCTACGGTCGTATTGCCCCCGTCGACGAGCAGCAGACTCACGGACGTGTTGTCACCGTAGGGCAGGGTGGCCATCTCGCTGTTCGGGATGCCCAGCACCGTGCACAGGTAGGCGCGGATGGCCATGCCGTGGCTCACGAGGGCGATGGTCTGCCCGTCGTGCCGCGCGGCGAGGTCGGAGATGGCGCGCTTCATGCGCTTTTGCACATCGCGGAACGGCTCGCACCCGGGCACGGACCAGCGGTCGGGGTCGGTGTTGAAATAGCGCATCTGCTCCGGAAATTCGTGCTCCACGTCGCCCCAGGCGCGGCCCTCCCACACGCCCATGCAGATCTCCGTCAGGCGCGGTGTGGCCACGGCCGGAATGTCGTGATAGCGCGTGATCGCCTCGGCCGTCGCGCGCGCGCGCGACAGATCGCTGCAGTAGAGCGCGTCAATGTGCTCGCGGCGGAACCGCTGCGCGAGCGCGTCAATCTGCTGCAGGCCGAGCGGGGTGATGCTCCCGTCCCAGTGTCCCTGGATGCGGCGGTAGAGGTTGCCCTCCGCTTCCGCGTGCCGGATCAGATAAATTTTCGTCATTGCGGGCCTCCAAAACTTGACCATAGTGGAATCATACAGTATAATAATCTGAATCCGCGCTTTGATTTCGCGCGGGAATGTGTCAGCACCTGTACGAGCGCATTATACCGTGTTTTTGCGGCGCGCACAAGTGCTTTGGAGGGCAAAGTGAAAGTAATCCACCTCATCAGCGGGGGCGACACCGGTGGCGCCCGGACGCATGTCTACTCCCTGCTGAAATATCTCGGTCAGATCATCGACGTGCAGCTCGTGTGCTTCCGCAGCGGTGATTTTGCCGACGGTGCGGCCGCGCTCGGCATCCCGACGATGGTGCTCGACGGAGGCTTTCTGCCGAACCTCGCCGCGCTCAAAAAGCTGATCCGCGCGGGGGAGTACGACCTCGTGCACTGCCACGGCTCCATGGCCAATGTCATGGGCGCCATGCTGCGCCCGAGCGTGCACGTGCCGGTCATCAGCACCGTGCACAGCGACTACCGGCTCGACTATCTCGGCCGGCCGTTCGCCCGCGCCGTCTACGGCACGCTCAATATCTGGGCCCTGCACCAGCTCGATTACCGCGTGTGCGTGTCCGACCCCATCCGCCAGCGGCTCATCGACCGCGGCTTTGAGCCGAACCGGCTCTTTTCCATTTACAACGGGCTCGACTTTTCCCACGTCGTGCCCAAGACCGACCGCGCGGCGTATTTCGCGCAGTTCGGGTATACGGTTCACGAGGGCGACGTCATCGCGGGCATTGCCGCCCGGCTCGATCCCGTCAAGGACATCCCGACGCTCATCCGCGCCGTGGCGCTGGCCCAAAAGGCCTGCCCGCAGCTGCGTCTCGCCATCGCGGGCGACGGCAAGGATCTTGAGATCGGCTTCAACTGCAAATATCTGCTCGACGCGCTGCGCGCCGTGCCGACCGAGGAGGTCTCGCTGGAGCTCATCAACGGGCTAAGCTCGAGGCGCTCACAAAGGAGCTGGACCTTGAGGACAGCGTGTTCTTCCTCGGCTGGGTCAACGACCTCGACAGCTTTTACGGCGCGCTCGACATCAATACGCTCTCGTCCCTGTCGGAGGCGTTTCCCTATGCGCTGCCCGAGGGCGCGCGCGCACATCTGGCCACCGTCGCCTCGAACGTCGGCGGTGTGCCGGCCATCATCGAGCATGGTGTGACCGGTCTGCTTATCGAGCCCGGCGACGTGCGCATGCTCGCTGCCTACCTCGCGCGCTACGCGCTCGACGAAGACTACCGCCATGAGATGGGCGAGGCGCTCTACCGGCGCGGCAAGGCCGACTTCTCCGAGGAGGCCACCGGCCTGCGCCAGCTGGAAATTTACAACGCCGTTTTCCGCATGGAGCGCAACCGGCGCGACGGTGTGCGCGACGGCGTGCTCATCTGCGGGGCCTACGGCTTCGGCAACGCGGGCGACGATGCCATTTTGCAGGCCATCATCGGCGAGATGCGCCGCATCGACGCGCACATGCCCGTGACCGTGATCTCCCGCCGGCCGAAGGATACGCGCAGCGCCTACGGTGTCAACGCGTGCAACCGGTTTCATTATCTGGCCATCCGGCGCGTGCTGCGCCGGAGCCAGCTGTTCATCAGCGGCGGCGGCAGCCTCATGCAGGATGTCACGAGCCGCATGAGCCTGTGGTACTATCTGAGTGCCATCCGCCTGGCGCACCGCTGCGGCTGCAAGGTGCAGATGTACGGCTGCGGCATCGGCCCGATCGTGTACGAGCGCGACCGGAAGCTTGCCGCGCGCGTCATCAACGACTGCGTCGACAAGATCACCCTCCGCGAGCCGGACAGCCGCGAGACGCTCTCGGACTTCGGCGTCACGGCCCCGGAGGTCATCCTCGCGTCCGACCCCGCACTCACGCTGCCGGCCGCCGAGCGCAGCCGCATCGACCGCATCCTGCGCGAGCATGATATGGACCCGGACGGCAAGTATATCGGCTTTGTGCTGCGCAAGTGGCCCGGCATCGAGGAAAAGGCCACCGTGTTCGCCGCCGGCGCCGTGTACGCCTACCTGAAATACGGCCTGACGCCGGTGTTCCTCAGCATCAATTTCCGCACCGACGGCGAGGCCAGCCAGCTCGTCACGGAGCACCTGAGCATCCCGTATCACGTGCTCGGCGAGCAGATGTCCACGGGCGAGGTGATCGGCGTGCTCTCGCGCATGACGGCCGTCGTGTCCATGCGATTGCACGGGCTCATCTTCGCCGCCGGGCAGGGCGTGCCGCTCATCGGCGTCGCCTACGACCCGAAGGTCACGGCGTTTCTCGACTATGTCGAGCAGAATAACTACATGCAGTTTGAAGCACTCAACGCGACGGACCTGTCCGAGCTGATCGATTCCGCCGTCGCCCTCGCCGGCAGAGGCGAGGAACTGCGCCGCCGCACAGAGCTGCTCAACCGGCAGGAGGACAACAACCGCGCCACAGCCGCCCGGCTGCTGGGGAAGGAGTAATCGAGCATATGATCCGCAGTGCTGTTCTGGTTTCCGGCAAGGGAACAAAATTGCAAAGTCTGCTGGACTCCGTGTTCTTCGGTGAGATCCCGGAGCTGCAGCTCGTCGCCGTCATCTCGTCCGACGCCAACGCCTACGCGCTCAAGCGCGCGCGCAACGCCGGCATCGAGACCGTCGTCGTCGAGCCGGCCATGTTCCCGAACGATACGTCGTACGACATGGCCATCCGCAACAAGCTCAAAGACATGGACATCGAGCTCGTGATCAACGCGGGGTTTTATCCCGGCGTCGGCCGCGAGACGGCAAAGAGCTTTCGCAATAAGGTCATTGCGGTGCAGCCGTCGCTTGTCCCGGCGTTCGAGACGCTGCGCGGCGACGCAGTGCACGAGGCGGTGCTCGCCCGCGGCCTGAAGGTCACGGGGGCGACGGCGTACCTCGTGGACGAGACCGGCGGCGTCGGCCCGGTGCTGCTGCAGAAGGCCGTGCCCGTGCTCGAGGACGACGATGTCACGACGCTCAAGCGCCGCGTGCTCACCGATGCGGAGTGGAAGCTCCTGCCCGAGGCGGTCAAGCGCTTTTGCGCCGGGAAGATCCGGCTGCACGGCGGCCGCGCGCAGCTGCTCGAGTGAAAAAATAGGTAAAAAAACATCCCCGGACCGTGTCGGTCCGGGGATGTTTTTTGTTTGTTTTTCTTTTCAGCCGGCCATAAGGTGCACGCGGATGATGCCGTCGGCCGCCTTGAGCGCCGCCATGAACGCCTCCATCGTCGTCTGCATGTTCTCGGTCGCGGCCGTGATCGTCACCGGGGCGACGCCGCTCGTCGGGATGCTCTGGTTGATGGTGAGTATATTTGCACCGTTTTCGGCAAAAATAGCGAGGACGGACGACAGCACGCCCTGCCGGTCGAGCAGCTCGAGGTTGAACGTCACCAGATGGCCGCGCGACATGTCCTGAAACGGGGACACGAAGTCCTTGTATTTATAAAACGCGCTGCGGCTGATGTCCACGCGCGCCACGGCGTCCGCCACCGTGCGCACCTGGCCGGTCTCGAGCAGTTCCTTGGCCTCGATCACCTTGGCGAAGATCTCGGGCAGGACGCTTGCCTCCACGAGATAGTATTTCGGTTTGCTGCCTGCTGCCATGGGTGGAGCCTCCTTTGTACGTGCACTGCGGGCAAATGTTTGTCCGTACGACACAGTGTAACACATCTCGGGCGGCAGTGCAAGGATTATTCGGAAGGAGCCGATGAATTTTGGGTGGATTTCTCGCGTGCATCCTCGCCGGGGCGGCGATGAGCATTCAGGGCGTGATGAACACGCGCCTGAGCGAGCACATCGGCACGATGGAGACCAACGCCTTCGTGCAGTGCGTAGCGGCGGTGCTGTCGCTGCTGGTGCTGGTGTTCTGGCGCACGGGCAGCTTTGCCGCGCTGGGCGCCGCGCCGAAATACTGCTGGTTCGGCGGCGTGCTGGCGCTGGCCATCACGGTCACGGTCATGCTCGGCATGGGCCGGCTCGGCCCGACGCTCGCCGTGGCGACGATCCTCATCGCGCAGCTTTCTGCGGCCGCAGCCATCGACGCCTTCGGCATCATGGGCACGGAAAAGCTCGCCTTCGGCTGGAGCAAGTGGGCGGGGCTCGCGCTGATGACGGGCGGCGTGCTGCTCTTTAAAATGAAATGAGACGGTGAGACGGGCCAACGAGACCCACTGCGTTGGGCTCTCGTTGGAAGAGCTGCGGCTCGCTGCAGCGCATGCGCCGAGCGCGCACGCGCCGAGCCGAGCGGTATTTTCTCCGCCGCACATGTCGCCGGAGAAAATGATTGGAATTTCTTTGCGCCTGCGGGCGCAAACTCTGCGAGGCTTTTTACAGACCTAACAGATCAAAACGAGGCGGCGAGCTACGCTCACCGCCTCATATTTTGCTTTTCTTACAGGCCGATGCTCGCAAGGAAGTCCGCGATGCCGGAGGACTTGATGAACGCGAAGATCGACGCGAAGTCGTAGTGTTCATACGCCGCTTCCCAGATGCGGTCGGGGCTGCCGCCGGTCGCAAGGCCGACGCCGAGCACGATCTCGCCCACGATCAGGATGCACAGGGCGACGATGAGGATGGTTTTCCAGGCTTTTTTCATGCGGCGATCTCCTTTCTGCACCAGCGCTTACCCGTGCGCACGAGCAGCCGGACCCAGCCGATGACCATGCGGATGAACAGCCAGATGGCCAGCCAGATCACGACGAGCGCGATGGCGATCACGGCGGCGCCGCCGCCGAGCAGAATGAGCATATCCGCCACCATGGGCAGGCCGATGAAGGCCGTCGCGATCAGGCCCACACCGCCCGCGCCGCACGCGGCGCCGACGGCCAGCACGGCCAGATCCAGCACCAGCAGCACGGCCAGCACCGGCACACCGACCACGATCGCGCCGAGCGTGTAGAGGATCGCCAGAAAGACGTTCGTCTTGTAGGCCGGCTTATCCTCATAATAGGCCTCGTCATAATACCCTTCCTCGCCGTCGGTAGCGTAGTTCGGGTCATAGTCGCCCTCGGGCTGCTCGTCATAGTAGCCGTCGTCGGCGGGCTGCTCGTCGTAGTAGCCGTCGTCGGCGGGCTGCTCGTCATAGTAGCCGTCGTCGGCGGGCTGCTCGTCATAGTAGCCGTCGTCGGCGGACTGCTCGTCATAGTAGCCGTCGTCCGCGGGCTGCTCGTCGAACGAGAGCTGGCCGTCGAGCACGGGCGCGGCGGGCTGCTCGTCATAGGCATCCTCCGCGGCCTGGTCGGCGTAGGCCGGCTGGGGGGCGGGCTGCGGCGCGATGGGACGGTACTGCTCGGCACGCGGGCGCGGCTGGGGCGCGCGCTTGGGCTGCACCTGCTCGGGCGCGACCACGGGCGCAGCGGCCGGCGTGATCTTGCCGCTGTCGGCGTAGCGGATGAGGGCGACGGCCACCTTCGTCGGGTTGCCGATCTCCTGAATGAGGCGCTCCTCATCGGGGGCGTTGTCAAACATGTTCTCCATCTGCGCGATGAGCGCCTGACGGGTATTGTCGTCGGTGATCAGGCCGAGCAGGCTGCTGATCTCCGCCATGTAACTCTGTCTGTTGATAGATGGTCACCTCCAAGGGGTTCGATTGCATTTTGAAATAGCATCTCTAATTTACATATTATATTGCACGAATGGTGTGCGGTCAAGCCCGAAATGCACTTTTCGGCCGCGATCCGGCCCTTGACAGGCGCTGCGCGGCGGGGTATCCTGTGGAAAAAGGACCGGTTTTCCGAAAAGCCGGAAAGGAGTGGAACGCATGGAACAAGAGCACCCCTACACCGAGACGGAGCCTGAAACGGCAGCCGAGACCGCCGAAACCGTGACCGAAACCGCCGAAACTGCGGCCGAGGCGGCCGCGCCGAAAAAGCCGCGCGAGCCGTTTTTCCGCCGCCAGCGCCGCGAGCTTTCCAACGCCTGGCGCGAGATCTACTGCAACAGCCGCGCGCGGCGCATCCGCACGTGGCAGATCGCGGTGTTCGCACTGCTGATCGTCGAGGTGACCGTCATGGCCATCGCGCTCAACCCGGTCTACTGGATCGGCACCGGCCTGCTCGTGCTCTGGTGTGCGGGGCAGCTGTTTGACCGCCGGCCGGCGCGGCACTCCGTCGCCGCGGTCGTGATGTACTTTCTCATCGCCGTCATGATCGGCGTTTTCGCGGTGCAGGAGCTGCTTGGCGCTTGACAAGCGGCGGCGGATTCTATACACTGTATAAGTTACCCCATACATTATGAAATACGCCCGCGCGGGATCTCTGCGCGGCATACAGAGGAGTGTTGCGCTTATGGCCAAAGAAAAGAAGGTCGAGCAGATCACCGATATGGAAGTCGACTTCGCCCAGTGGTTCACCGACGTGTGCATCAAGGCGGAGCTCGTGGACTATTCCGATGTCAAGGGCCTGTTCATCATGCGCCCGTATGGCTACGCCATCTGGGAGAACATCCAGAAGATACTCGACGGCAAGTTCAAGGCGACCGGTCACCAGAACGTGGCCATGCCGATGCTGATCCCCGAGAGCCTGCTGCAGAAGGAGAAGGACCACGTCGAGGGCTTTGCGCCCGAGTGCGCGTGGGTCACGATGGGCGGCAGCGAGGAGCTGCCGGAGCGCCTGTGCGTGCGCCCGACGTCCGAGACGCTCTTCTGCCAGCACTGGAGCCACATCGTGCACAGCTGGCGCGATCTGCCGTGCCTGTATAACCAGTGGTGCAGCGTCGTGCGCTGGGAAAAGACCACCCGTCCGTTCCTGCGCGGGCGTGAGTTCCTCTGGCAGGAGGGCCACACCCTGCACGCCACCGAGGCCGAGGCCCGCAAGGAGACGCTGCAGATGCTCGAAATTTATGCCGAGACCTGCGAGCAGGAGCTGGCCATGCCCGTCATCCGCGGCAACAAGACCGACAAGGAGAAGTTCGCCGGCGCCGAGAACACCTACACCATCGAGTGCATGATGCACGAC
>ERZ827043.3390-NODE-3390-length-11668-cov-2.371222_pt1 | contig 11668 bp, 9 predicted proteins | sample MGYA00519923_ERZ827043 | MGnify/ENA primary metagenome ERZ827043 (study PRJEB31778, sample SAMEA3449251) | human gut metagenome | biome: human gut; feature: human-associated habitat; material: faeces | place: United Kingdom | collected 2010/2012 ...
GCTTTGTAAATCGCGCCGCAACTACCTCTTTTATATCGATAGATTCCATCTGAGCCTGAATAGCGACTAAATCTCGCATCACTTCATCTTCGAACGATTCAAGCAAATGTTCTTTATCGCGAAAGTGATTGTAGAAGGTACCGCGATTAAGGTCAGCCGCAGAGCACAAGTCGTTGACCGTGATGGAGTCAAACCCCTTTTCCTCCATCAGGGTGATGAGCGCACCGCGCAGTGCTTTCTTGCTGCGCGTAATACGACGATCCTCAAAGCAAGGCCCGATGGCTAAAATTGCGTTTTCACAACGTGAGTGCATACTGACACCAGCTGGCACGTTAGCCCCTTCCCCTTGTACGATCGCAAATAACTTCCCTGCAGTTACATTAATCACACTGATCATTAATGAACACAGTGTGCAATAACATAGTACCAAGGGGCTGTGACTCGGGCAAGAAATGGATCCAAAAACAGCAATATAGCAACAACTAAAGAATCACAAAGCAAGTAGGTCCCATCGGCGCTCGAGAGCCCATTTCGAAAATCAAAATAAGAATCGAGCATCTTCAAACCACGAAGCTGCTCGATTCCCGACGAATAGCGCAATATCTAGCTTAATCCATAGCCTCTGCAGTAGCTTTTTCCACAATACGCTGGCGAGCCAAATCTTGACCTTCGATCGCTTCGGTAAGACGCCTGCGATAATAGGTTGCCCCCTTGGAGATATCTATACGCAACCCAATTTCGGCCCGCTGAAACAAAGACAGCGCACGGAGGGGATCGTATTCTTCTCCCCACTCTTCGCATGAGGGGTTGACGATTGCCTTAGCGATTCGCACAGATGGCTGAGCCGCTTCAACAACACTTTCAGCAAGTTCGAGACTGCGCTCCCACAGCTGACAAGCCTTCCCCATACTAGATGGCACAGCCTCACCACGAGAATACATATCCCCCAGCTTATATACCGCCTCACAAGACGGCTGCAAAGCGGAAGCCAATGCGTAACATTGATACGCCTTTTGGTGGTCGGCTTCACCTGTGCGACCATATTCGTAAATATAGCCCAAATTGATAATCGACTGGAAGCAGCCATGGTCCATTGCTTGTTCGTAGAGCTTTGCGGCCCGTGCATAATCCTGAGGAACTAGCTCTCCCATGTAATACAACGCACCAAGGTCATTCATGCAGGCAGCACTACCTACCGAAATGCCCAGCTCATAACCCATTACCAGTACAGTGCAAACCTCTTCGCTTCTCAATGCCGAAGCCCTAATGGCAACCATGTTTTCCGCAACATAGCAGGCGAAACCATCGCCTCTATCGGACAATGCAGCTTCAGCAAGCATTGCAACCATATTCGGATTACCAATTTGTGCAAGATCCGCCAATGCCTTTTGATTGGCTGCGAAAGAAGCTGCAAAATCCGCAATGCGCTTTGCCAAACCATCTTCGCTTAAAGTAGATTCCTCCGTCATGACAACCTCCCACTTAGTCCATGTCAGATAGTCATTCTACTGAATTTGGTCTTCTGAAGAGTACACGGCAATGGACAGGCGGTAATTCCATTCGCGCTTCTCAAGACTACCCTGAATAGCAGCTCGCAGAGAATCACACCGTAAATTCCAAGGTAAAACGAACAATGAACTCATTAACCGAAGGAAGAGCATGGCAATAATTCCATCCGTGCCCCATACACCTTGCAGTAGCCGTGTTTCTATATCGAAGGGCACGCGTTCGCAACTCAACCCGCATTTAGCAGTGATAAAATTACCAAATTGATGAAACCGCAATGAAAGGGATCGTTTCCATGCAGATCACCCCGGAAGAGATCGCTGAAACGCTTGCAATGGTAAGCAAGCAGCACCTCGATATTCGTACCATTACACTCGGTTTGAACCTGCGCGGCTGCACTCACGAAGATGTGAACGTTATGGCCCGCAAGGTATACGATCGCATGACTACCGCTGCCGAAAAGCTTGTTCCTACCGCTGAACAGCTCGAACGCGAATACGGCATTCCTATCGTAAATAAACGCATTTCCGTGACGCCCATCGCCGAAATCTGCGCTGCAACCCAAGCTACCGACCTTTCCCCTATTGCTATCGCGATGGACAAAGCCGGCAAAGAAGTTGGAGTCGATTTTGTAGGCGGTTTTTCTGCACTTGTGCACAAGGGCGCCTCACGCGCAGACAACAACCTGATGGAATCAATTCCTGCCGCCCTTGCCGCAACAGATAATGTATGCGCATCGGTAAACGTTGGATCAACACGCGCCGGCATCAACATGGATGCCGCGTTCAAAATGGCCGGCATCATCAAACAGGCCGCAGAGGCAACCAAAGACAAACAGTGCATTGGCGCAGGCAAATTGGTTGTATTCTGCAACGCCGTCGAAGATAACCCCTTCATGGCTGGCGCATTCCATGGCTCGGGTGAGGCCGATGCAGTAGTCAACGTTGGTGTATCGGGGCCCGGCGTTGTGAACAATGTCCTGCGCAACATGCCCAAAGATGCCGATATGACCTCCATTGCTGAAGCAATTAAGGCAACCGCCTTCAAGATCACTCGCGCAGGCGAACTTATGAGCCGCGAAGCCAGTCGACGTCTGGGCGTACAGAAAGGCATCTTGGACCTCTCTCTTGCACCCACGCCCGCCGAAGGCGACTCGGTAGCCGAAATCCTGGAAGCTATTGGCGTTGGCCAATGCGGCGGCCCAGGCACTACTGCAGCTCTCGCCATGCTCAACGACGCAGTCAAGAAGGGCGGCGTTATGGCAAGCAGCAGCGTTGGAGGTCTTTCTGGTGCCTTTATCCCCGTATCCGAAGATGCCGGCATGATTCGCGCAGCAGAATCCGGTGCGCTCCGTCTGGAGAAGCTTGAAGCCATGACCTGCGTTTGTTCCGTTGGCCTCGACATGATCGCCATCCCAGGAGATACCAGCGTCGAAGCCATCTTTGGCATCATTGCCGATGAATGCGCCATTGGCATGATCAACAACAAAACCACCGCAGTTCGCCTTATTCCCGCTATCGGCAAGAAGGTTGGCGACAAGCTCGACTTCGGAGGCCTGCTTGGTTATGCGCCGGTCATGCCGGTAAACGAATATGCTGGCACGGTGTTCGCTCATCGCGGCGGCCGCATGCCTGCACCGCTGAATTCTCTGAAAAACTAGCGGCAACTTCGCTCCAGAAACAGCACGGGCCCCAATGATGGGGCCCGTGCTGTTTCTGGTCGATGAAAACCTCGTTGATGCCTTAATGGTTAAAAGGAAAATGGGCGAATGCCTCTTGTTGCAATATCTTTCACACCGAAGAAGCTACGCAGATCAAAATAAACTTCATCATCGATTTCCAATCCTTTTTCCAAAACAAGCATCTCGCCAAAAGGTGCCTCAAACACACCACAGTTTCTTGCTTTCAGCCGAGGCACGTCTTTATCGCGCACAAAACGTGAATGGAGCTCGGTCATATCTGCGCAACAGCCCTTTGGACTAATAGGCTCAACAGCGATGCAGTGATATCCTTTGCGATCCATATACTCCAGGAGCTTTTCAGAAGCGCTGATTTCAATATGTCTCATGCTTCGCTTCCTAGGAACGTAGCATGAACAAGGTATTCTACATTTCCTTCTGCGCCCTTGATCGAGCTTTCCACTACCCCGTTCACTCTAAATCCCACCTCGCGCAACGCCTGGGTGACTTCATCAACCACACGCTGACGAACCGCTTCGCTTCGGACAATGCCATGATCGGTTTCTTCGTGCTGGCTTTCAAACTGTGGTTTGATAAGCCCCAAAAAGATGCTGCCCTCTTCACAAAGATTGGCGAACACATCAGCTAGCTGGGCCAATCCGATAAAACTTAAGTCGCATACCACCATATCAAATGGAGCACCAAGACTCTCGGGGCTCGCTAAACGAATGTTGGTGCGCTCGAACACACTCACACGAGGATCTTGACGCAAACTCCAAGCGAGCTGGCCGTAGTTGACATCTACGCATGCCACACTGGCAGCCCCCGCCTGAAGCAGGCAATCCGAAAACCCGCCCGTAGAAGACCCAACATCAACGCAACGAAAACCCGCAACATCCTGTCGAAAGTGATCAAGCGCGCCCTGAAGCTTATGCCCACCACGGGAAACGAATTTCTTGGTATTTTTGACGAAAAGATCAGCATCGGGACGAACTTTTAAAGCAGCGCTCGACACATACACATCGTCTACTCGCACCTCACGCGCTATAACCGCACGCAAAGCCGCATCCCTATCAGCAAAATAACCCTGCTCGACAAGCAGATCATCTACGCGAATCTTTGCCATTATCAGTCCGTTTCGTTCGGTGCAGGAGCAGCCACATCCTGACGCTCGGTCTCTTCGATAGAGGCACTGGCTGCAAACAAGCCCGTTTCTCTTCCGCGTTCTTCAGCAGCTGGGATCAACCCGGTTTTGATCAATTCCAGAAAATCCCGCTCTGTCAAAATAGGAACTCCCAGACTTTCAGCTTTGGAGCGTTTAGACCCTGCAGCCTCGCCGCAAATAACGTAGCTAGTCTTTTTAGAAACGCTTCCAGAAACCTTTGCTCCGTACTCTTTCAGCTTATTGCCGGCTTCGGTACGCGTCATACCCGATTCAACCAAACTGCCAGTAAGTACAAACGTCAGACCTGCAAGGGTTTGGGGCAATGTATTTTCATGGAGCGCTTCTTCCATGGTTACGCCCGCAGCCGCCAAACGCTCTACTACCTTTACATTATCTTCGGTTGCAAAGAAATCAAAAATACTCTGCGCAATAATCGAGCCAACGCCATCAATTGCCGCCAGGTCGTCAACCTTTGCGCCACGAAGCAGGTTCATAGAAGGATACACTTTCGCAATGGCCTCTGCCGTGGTTTTGCCAACGTGACGAATACCCAATCCGAAAAGAACACGTGCCAGCGAACGCTTCTTGCTTTCGTTAATTGAAAGCATAAGCTTCGATGCCACCACAGGGCCCAGCTCAATCCGCTCGCCCTTGGTGGTGGTCCGGCCAGTATCCAAATGCTCCAACGTATCCTGCGAAAGATCGTAATAATCGGCAACATCGGTTAAATTGCCCGACTCAATGAGACGAGCAACGATCTCATTGCCCATACCTTCAATATCGAGCGCACCTCGACTTGCCCAATGAGTTAATCGCTCATGAGCCTGAGCCGGACAGTCGATAGAAACGCATCGATAAGCCGCTTCACCCTTCTCTCGAACAATAGGAGAGCCACAACTGGGGCAAGCCTTCGGCATAACCCAAGGCTGAGAATCCTCAGGGCGCAACGAAAGGATAGGGCCCAGAACCTCAGGAATAACATCGCCGGCTTTTCGGACGATAACGGTATCGCCAATACGCACATCCTTACGCAAAACCTCGTCTTCGTTATGGAGGGTAGCTCGAGCAACCGTAGAGCCAGCCACCAAAACCGGATCAAGCTCGGCTACAGGTGTGCACGCGCCTGTTCGCCCAACCTGAATGGTGATATCACGCAAGATAGTGGTTTTTTCTTCTGGAGGGAATTTGTAAGCAATGGCCCAGCGAGGAGCGCGTGCTGTGAAGCCAAGCTCATGTTGCAAGGCAAAAGAATCCACCTTCACAACCACACCGTCGATTTCATAGGGCAGATCGGCACGCTTCTCCAGGCAATCGCGGCAGAACCTTCGCACCTCTTCGCGCGTGACGCAGCGCTTAACATCGGGGTTTACGTGAAAGCCGCAACTACGGAGCCACTGCAGCAATTCCCACTGCCCTGAAGCTTTGATAGACTGATCGCGCGCAATCGCATACATGAAAGTTGACAACTCACGCTCACGCGTAACAGAGGGATCTTTCTGTCGAAGGGATCCAGCGGCGGCATTACGGGGATTGGCGAACGTGCGATTCCCCACTGCCTCAGCCTGCTCGTTGAGCGCCTCGAAGCTTGCCTTCGACATGTATATTTCGCCACGGACCTCAACCGAGGAAACGCCTTCGACAACATCCCCAGCACCTTCATCCCACAGACGCAAAGGAATATCGTTAACCGTACGTACATTAACCGTAACGTCTTCGCCCGTGGTGCCATCACCGCGAGTGGCGGCACGAACCAGCTTGCCGTCTTCGTAGGTAAGCGCCAGCGAAGAACCATCTATCTTGAGTTCGCAGACCAAAGGAGGAAGCGCACCCAAGGCTTCTTCGGTCCGATCCATCCATGCATCAAGCTCGTCCAAATCCATAGCATTGTCGAGAGAATACATGCGCTGTTCGTGAACTACGGGGGAAAATTGATTGCCTACAGCTCCACCAACGCGCTGGGTTGGAGACGAAGGGTCTTGCAATGAAGGATATTCATTCTCCAGGTCACGAAGCTCGCGCATAAGGGAGTCGAACGCAGCATCTGATATTTCGGGGTCATCGAGGACATAATAACGATGTGTGTGATATTCGATTTCGCGACGCAGACGTAAAACACGCTCTGCCAGTGTTTCTTCGGGCACGGAACCCTGTTCGTTAGACATGAAAGAAATCCTCTCGTTTACCCTCAACGTTGATGCACTGCAAGCCAATCAGCTAACGCGACATAGACCTAGCAGTAACTCAACAAAGCAAAAGCCAGCATCAGATGCATCACACCAAGACAGCAGCAATAGAGCTTATCTTGTTCTATTTGCCTATACGCATAAAGGCCTCAGGCACAGCATCAAGCACGTCTTCGGCGCAGGTGCTAACAACGCCTTTGCGCTCGGCCGCAATATTACCTGCTTCTGCATGTATATATACCCCCAGATGGGCAGCATCGAAAGCACTCATACCCTGAGCAAGCAAGCCACCAATTACCCCAGCAAGGACATCACCCGTACCAGCTTTTGCAAGCGCAGCGGAACCATTCGTTACCCTGCAGCTATGCTCTACCGAAGCGATTACCGTATCGGGCCCTTTGAGAACAACGACGGCACCATAAGCCAATGCAAGAGAATAGGCTGCTTCTTCTTGCAGCATATTATCTAAGTTCAGTCCAAAAGGAGCACCGAGACGCGCTGCTTCACCCTTGTGCGGAGTTAGGACGGTTACACTCCCCTGTTCATTGCGACGATGCAACACTTTGCGCATTTTCAGCGAGGGCATGAACGCGAGAGCACCGCCATCAACTAACACCGGTGCCGAGGCCTGCTTCAGAACACGGCGAGCCACATTTTCAGCATCAGCCTCCGAGGAATCAAACCCCGGCCCAACCACAAAGGCGCCAGGATGCTGCGCAGGAAGAGCAGAGGCGACATCCAATGAGGCGAAAGAGCCAACCACCAGTGAAGGGCGAAACGCCTGGATCAGCGCCATGTTGCTTTTTGCTGTGAAAACCTGCGTATAGCCCGCACCAGCAAGCTGCGTCGCGCAAGACGACAGGCATGCAGCACCCGGATAAGCGGCAGAGCCAGCGACAACTATCGCTTTACCTCGAGAATATTTATGGGCATCAGCAGGGGGAATAGGCACAAGCGACGCATAATTCGTCTTGCGATCCATGGGTTTACGCACCATCTTTCCCATCAGCAGCCGGCAGGTCATCCAAAAGGGAACGAGCCTCTTTGAATTGACGCGACAAATCTTGAGCTGATGTAGTAACACGCGCCTTTGCCTTCGTACGAGAATCCTCAGTCAAGGCAAGTGCACAAGCAACCGCTTCGTTGTGGGTATATGAGAGCGAAAGCGGAATCTCCTCGATGCCTAAATGAGCGGCGATCTTCGCAGCGGCTCTATGGAGCCGAACGCGAGGCTTGCCTTTGGCATTGAGGTACACCTCAATATCATTAGGCCTGATACCGTGCCTAAAACCCGTGCCTAAGGCCTTAACCACAGCCTCTTTTGCAGCAAAGCGCGTAGCATAATGAAACTCAGGTGAAGCTGTTGCATCACAGTAGGCTCGTTCTTCGCACGAAAACGAGCGCTCAATGAATGCGGGCGAGCGCTTCATGATTGCACGCATACGTGCAACCTCAACAATGTCTACGCCCATTGATACCGATTCGGGTAGAATGCCCGCTTTCTGCGCATCTTGAGTAGCTTCACGCATAGCGGAAGTCGCCGACGTTTCATTGAGAGCGGCAGAAGAAACGGCACCGCCCTTATGAGCAGTGCCGTCTTCAATCATGTCTCGATTTCCCATCGAAGGATCAGACATGAGCATACCTATTCAACCGTTACCGATTTTGCCAGGTTACGAGGCTGATCGACGTCACAGCCACGAGCAACCGCCACCGCGCGAGCCAGAAGCTGCAATGGAACACTTGCAGTAATGGGCATGAAGGCATCACGAACCTTTGGGATGTAGATAACATGATCGGCGACCTTCTTGATGGCCTCATCGCCTTCGGTGGCAATGGCAATAATCTTTGCCCCGCGTGACTTGGACTCTTCAAGGTTGGAAACCGTTTTGTCGTAGGTAGCGCTCTGCGTTGCGACTGCAACAATCGGGAACCCTTCATCAAGCAGGGCAATAGGGCCATGTTTCATTTCACCAGCGGCATATGCCTCAGCATGAATGTAGCTGATTTCCTTCAGCTTCAACGCACCCTCATAGCATGTTGCCTCACCCAAGCCACGGCCAATATAAAGAGTTGACTGGCGACCGTCGAAGAAGTGCGCCGCATCTTCAATAGCAGAAGTGTCTTGCAGGATTTCCTCGATCTGGTCGGCAGTGTCAGCAAGCTCAGTGAAGAGCATGCGCGTCTGGTTCAAGGTGAGCTTGCCCTTCGATCGACCCAAAAGAAGGGCCAAAAGCGTAAGGCTCACCACCTGACCGATGAACGACTTCGTTGAAGCAACCGCAACCTCTTTGTTTGCCTTGGTGTAGATTACGCCATCCGACTCACGAGCAACTGGGGAACCGATTACGTTAGTGATACCAAACACTTTGGCGCCCTTGATACGCGCATCGCGAATAGCAGCGAGCGTATCTGCCGTTTCACCAGACTGAGAAACGGCAACCACCAAGGTAGTGGACGTAATAATGGGATTACGGTAACGGAATTCGCTGGCAACTTCCACTTCGGTAGGAATGCGAGCCCAGCCCTCTATAAGGTTTTTGGCAATAAGACCCGCATGATAGGAAGTGCCGCAGCCAATAAGATACACGCGATCGATGAAATTAAGTTCTTGACGGGTAAGCGTGAGCTCGTCAATGGAAATCTCATGACCGGACATACGTCCCGCGAGAGTATCACGAACAACACGGGGCTGCTCGTGAATTTCTTTCAACATGAAATCAGGATAGCCGCCCTTTTCCGCAACATCGATATCCCAATCAACATGAGTGATTTCAGGGGTTACCGGATTACCATCAGCATCAAAATAATCAATATGATCAGAATGCATAACAGCAAGCTGATTGTCTTCAAGGATAATCACATCACGGGTTGCATCGATGAGCGCAATGATATCAGAGCCCAGGTAGCTACCGTTTTCGCCAACGCCCAACACAATAGGAGAATCTTTGCGAGTTACCACGATTTCGCCAGGATGATCGTGGTGCATTACCGCCAAACCATAGGCGCCGGAAAGCGAGTTTGACACCACGCGAACTGCCTCGAACAGATCACCGTGGTAGTTTTCCTCCACCAAATGAGCAATGCACTCCGTGTCGGTATCGGAAGCGAACGTGTGGCCCTTCGCGATCAGTTCTTCGCGCAATTCAGCAAAGTTCTCAATAATGCCGTTGTGAACAACGGCAATCTTATTGGTGCAGTCCGTGTGCGGATGGGCGTTGCGCTCGCTGGGAGCGCCATGCGTCGCCCAACGCGTATGACCAATGCCGCACGTTCCCTGGCACATATCGTCCTGGATGGCATCAGCGAGGCCGGAAACCTTGCCCAAACGCTTAACCACATTGATTCCCTGGCCGTCCCCGACGGCAATACCCGCCGAGTCGTACCCACGGTACTCAAGGCGCTTTAAGCCCTCAAGCAAAACACCTTTTGCCTGGAGGGTGCCCGTGTAACCAACGATTCCGCACATATAGGAACTCCTAACGAAGAGGAATAAATCAATAAACTGCTTCATTTTACCGTATACCAGTTTCAGACCCCCATAAGGGCACCATCGCTCCATAAACTCATGGAGATAGAATCGAATCGATTCGGCCTTTTACCTAACCCAAGTGGGCACGCAAGGCGTCAGGCGGTAAAAAGCGAATCGCATCGCGAATTTCTAGAGGCCAATTCCCGCTCTAAAGGGATGAAGATAGACCGTAAGCTGAAAAGCCAGCTTCGCTCAAATTGAGCATCTCTGATGGAAATAGAAGCGTCAACGAGGCCCCATTACTGGTGCTTGCTACGATGGGAGCATGATTACTTCGACATCGCGGAAACAATCCGCCCCCTCAAATCACTCCAAGAGATCATCAGGCAGCAAGCTTCCCATTGTCATCGTTGCCATCATCATTGCGATAGTGGCGCTGTTTGCCTCAGTTGCCATGAGCTGTTCTAACCAAACAAAATATGACTGGAGCAACCTTAAACTAGAAAACGGCCGCATGATCTATTACGAAGACGGTAACGCGGTTTCCACCACAGGCATCGACGTATCAGATCTTCAGGGATCCATTGATTGGCAGGCTGTGAAAAGTGACGGCATCGATTTCGCTATGCTGCGATGCGGCAGACGTGGCTCAACCGAAGGGCAACTTTACACAGACAAAAACTATTACGAGAACGTCGAGGGTGCCACCCGCGTGGGACTCCCCTATGGTGTGTATTTCTTCTCGCAAGCCACTAGCGAACAGGAGGCGTTGGAAGAAGCAGAATACGTACTGAACCTTATTAATGGTGCTGGCGTAACGTACCCAGTAGTGTACGATCAGGAACCCGTTGCCGATTCATCCGGTCGCGCAAACAATCTTTCCGCGGATCAGCTTACCAAGAATGCCCAAACCTTCTGCAAACGTATCGAACAAGCTGGCTACACACCTATGGTGTATGGCAACCAGTACGACCTTTCTCGCCTCAATATCGACCAAATTGATGCTGCAGTTTGGTATGCCGAATACACCGATACACACCCCACCAGCAACTATCACGATTTTGTGATGTGGCAATATACCCATACTGGTAAAGTCAACGGGATCAAAACCGATGTTGATATGGACATCCTGTTTGACGCAAGCTGGATCAGCCCCGAACGATAATCCGATTCAGCACGTACGGGCATAAGCGAACAACCGTATGCCTTCCTCCGCAATCGCGAACAAAAGCATAGAGCTCCCCTCTCGCAACAAGAGGGGAGCTCTATTTGTGTTTGGTATCTGAGAAAGACGCGTGGACGCTATTCAGCAACAACGAATTCCGTGTTAGCCATAATCCAACCAGCTGCTTTCATGCGAGAAGCACCCTCCTTGAGAAGGGTACTACGGCCTGATTTCTGCATTGCCTCGAAAGTTTCCTCTTCGCGACCAGGGGCGATATTGCGCATAGCGGCAATCATATCGCTCGGCTCGAGCTTCAATGCCTCATGGCGGAATATCGCATCAAGGATAAAGCCCTGGAGCAATTGCATCTTTGCCTGCGTTGCCAAATTGGCGCGCACCTCTTCTTCGGTCAGATGCTGCTGAGCAAAGAAGGCATCCAACGTAATGCCTTCCTGCGAAAGCTGGGCCAAGAACGTCTCATAAAGCTCCTGTGTCATGA
>ERZ827043.3393-NODE-3393-length-11658-cov-3.886840_pt1 | contig 11658 bp, 13 predicted proteins | sample MGYA00519923_ERZ827043 | MGnify/ENA primary metagenome ERZ827043 (study PRJEB31778, sample SAMEA3449251) | human gut metagenome | biome: human gut; feature: human-associated habitat; material: faeces | place: United Kingdom | collected 2010/2012 ...
TCGGCAAGAAAAAGTGCGGCGAGATCTTTGACAAGGTCGTCGCCACCGGCATCGTCCCCGAAGTAATAGCAAAGGAAGCGGAAGCGCGCATAAACAAGATACTCGCAAGCTGATACATAGCAAACAGATATCCCCGGCGTCGGTATTATTCCAAAATCCGTACACCGCAAGACTCCTATGCCACATCGCTGCCAAGCGTCTGAACGCTGGAATCCCACAATCGAATAAACAAAAAAGGGCTTCCGAAGTCAGCAGTCGACCTCGGAAGCCCTTGATTTCAAGCCTTTTTCGGCACTTTTGTGCCGGAGAGGGCTTTGTCTTTGGCACAGAATGGATAGTTGGAGAGGAGCAAAACACCTGCATAAAGCCCACAATGAAACTATTCCAAAGTGTTGCTTTGCCGAAAAGCCTTGTGCCGCAAGCATTTTTGCAAAAAGAAAAAGGTTGATAGTTTCAGATACTCTCGTATCAAAACTATCAACCTTATTTTTGGTCGGAGTGGGGAGACTTGAACTCCCGGCCTCTTGGTCCCGAACCAAGCGCGCTACCAACTGCGCTACACCCCGAAATCAGCTTTATTATTATAATAAGACAATGTGACATTGTCAAGAATTATTTGCGAATTTGTCAGCCTTGACCGAATATAATTAGTTGAGGTGACAAGCCATGAAGGATATTAAGCTATACATATCGGCGGGCATATTCATAGCGCTGACGGCGATAAAAATGCTGCTTCCGTCACTCTCGGACGAGATACGGGACGGAATTACCGATGTGCTGCGCATGGAGGATGAGCAGACGCAGGCGATAATCGCACTGGGCTCGGAGCTTACAAAGGAGGATATTATAAACGTCTTTGATTTCACAATGGACTTCAAGCCCAAGCCTGCGAGTGCAGTTGTTGCCGCGACCCCCATACCGACCGCCGCACCTGCTCCGACCCCGAGCCCGACCCCGACTCCAACTCCAACGCCTACCCCTACGCCCACGCCGAAGCCCACAACGCCGCCCAAGGTAGCAGCATTTTACGCAGCACAAAAGGCGTTTTCAAACTATGCCGTGCCGTCAAATGTGTCATATGATTATTCTGCGCTGCCGTTTAAGTATACAAGCCCGGTAAAAGGTGTAACCTCCTCGGGCTTCGGCTACCGAGAGCACCCCATTCAAAACGAGGTCAAGTACCACTACGGCACGGACTTTGCGGCAAACACCGGTGAAAAGGTGTGCGCCTTTGCCGACGGCACGATATACGCCATCGGCGAAAATGACAGCTACGGCAAGTATGTCATCATAGACCACGCCGACGGCTACCGCACGCTTTACGCCCATTGCAGCAAGCATCTGAAAGGCAGCGGCAAAGTCAAAAGGGGAGAGGCGATAGCCCTTGTCGGCGAGACGGGAGCTGCCACCGGACCGCACCTGCATTTTGAACTTATGAAAGGTCAAACCTACCTCAACCCCGAGTTTTACATATGAAAAGGGTAGATATCAGCGCCGGAGCAATACTTTTGCTCTCGGTCATTTACTTTTTCGGGGGCATGACGAGCCTTGCGGCGCTGCTGCTTGCCGTTTTAATCCACGAGCTTGGTCACATTGCGGCAATTGAATTATGCGGCGGCAGGGTGTATGGTCTCAAGGTCAGTGTTAGCGGCCTTTGCATAAATTGCTCCGGTGCAGGCGGTACTTTGGAAAGCGTCATTTGTTTATGCGCCGGCCCTGCGGCGGGCTTTGCTCTTGCTTATGCCGCATCATACCTCGGCAACCTGAGCCAAAACCTGCTGCTTATAAAAACAGCGGGCTTCAGCCTCGTTTTGTCGGTGTACAACTTACTGCCTGCCTTGCCGCTTGACGGCGGGCGGGCACTTGAGTGCATTGCCCGATTCTTCGGCGGCACCGTATTTGCACAGACACTGCTTGAGATTTCCGGAATGCTCACGGGTGCGGCGCTGCTGTTTGCGGGAGCGTATTTCATACGCCACTCGTTCGGTGCAGCGCTGCTTATCGCCGGAGTGTGGGTATTAACGGCACAAACGGGTATTGTAAAAAACGGTGCAATGTTGTAAAATTGCAAAGATAAACTGTTTGGAGATTTAACATGGATAAAAAACTTGAGCGCATACTGCCGAGAGTGCAGAAGCCTGCACGCTACACCGGCGGCGAATATAATCAGATAATAAAAAACAAGGACGAGGTCGATGTCAGGGTGGCGTTCTGCTTTCCCGACACCTACGAGATAGGCATGTCGAACCTCGGCATGGGCATACTCTACTCAACGATGAACGAGCTGCCGTATGTCTGGTGCGAGCGTGTGTATGCGCCATGGGGCGACATGTACGAGGAGATGAAAAAGTCCGATGTCAAGCTCTATGCGCTTGAAAGCGGCGACCCCATTTCCGAGCACGATGTGCTGGCGTTCTCAGTCGGCTACGAGATGGCTTACACCACGGTGCTTGACATGATGGACATGGCGGGACTGCCTATCCACAGTGCCGAAAGAACTGAGCTTCTGCCGCTTGTGCTCATCGGCGGTACGGCAGCACTGAACCCCGAACCCATGGCGGATTTTGTGGACATTTTCCTTCTCGGTGAGGGCGAGGAGATGAATAACGAGCTTTTGGCGCTCATCCATGATGCGAAGCAAAACGGCTGGAGTAAGGCGGAGTTTCTTAAAAAAGCCTGCAACATCGGCGGCGTTTATGTCCCGAGCTTCTATACGCCAGTTTATAACGATGATAATACAATAAACCGCATCGAAGTCGCCGACGGTGCGCCCGAGCGTGTCACGAAGCGCATCATAGCCGACCTTGACAAGGTGCATTTTCCGCTTCATCCCGTTGTTCCCTCGACCGAGGTCATCCATGACCGAGTCAATCTCGAACTTTTCCGCGGCTGCGTGCGTGGCTGCCGTTTCTGTCAGGCAGGTCATGTTTACAGACCCATTAGAGCAAAAAGCCCGGAGCTTCTTATCGAGCAGGGCAAGGCGCTTCTCAAAAACACCGGCTGCCAGGATATCACGCTGCTGTCGCTAAGCTCAAGCGACTACCGGCATCTTTCGTGCATCTGTGACGGCCTGCTTGAATACTGCGAGCCTCGCAGCATAGGTCTGTCTCTGCCGTCACTGCGTGCCGATAACTTTTCCATCGAGATAATGCACAAGCTGCAAAAGACCCGCAAGAGCGGCCTCACCTTTGCACCAGAGGCAGGAAGCCAGCGCCTGCGTGATGCGATAAACAAGAATGTCACGGAGGAGGATCTTCTAAACACCTGTCGTCTGGCATTTGAGGGTGGCTGGAACAATGTAAAGCTTTACTTCATGCTCGGCCTTCCCACCGAGACCGAGGAGGATATTCTCGGCATAGCGGAGCTTGCAAACCAAGTTCTGCACACATGGCGGCTTTATGCCAAGAACAAAAACAGGGGAGTGCGCATAACCGTGTCGACCTCCTGCTTCGTGCCGAAGCCGCACAGTCCGTTCCAGTGGGAAAAGCAGAACACGATGGACGAGTATATTGCCAAGGTTAACCTCCTGCGTGATAGTATAAAAGCCAAGAATGTGGTCTACAACTGGCACGACCCGCAGACAAGTTATATCGAGGCGACCCTCTCCCGAGGTGACCGCCGCATGGGCAAGGTAATCGAAAATGTTTGGCGCAGCGGCGGCAGGCTTGAAGCATGGACCGATTATTTCTCGTTTGACCGCTGGATGCAGGCATTTGACAACGCCGGCGTTGACCCGACCTTCTATGCGCACCGTGAGCGCTGCAAGGACGAGGTCATGCCGTGGGATGTTGTTGATGTCGGCGTGCGTAAAGAGCATTTGTGGCACGAAAAGGAGCAGTGCTATCGCTCCGAGCTTTCGCCCGACTGCCGCAAGCAGTGCTCGGCCTGCGGTGCCGCAAAGCTTTTGAAGGGAGGACGCTGCGATGGATAAGTACAGACTTTTGTTTTCCAAGACCGGCAGAGCTGTTTATATCTCGCATCTTGACCTCATGCGCACGCTCACGAGAGCTTTTCTGCGTGCCGAGTGCCGCTTAAAATATTCCGAGGGCTTTAACCCGCACCCGCAGATATCCATTGCGCTTCCGCTGTCGGTCGGTGCCGAGAGCATTTGTGAGATAATGGACTTTAAGCTCCTTGAGGACAGGCAGCCGCAGGATATACTCGATGCGCTGTCAAAGCAGCTTCCCGAGGGCATCGAGGCAATCAAGGTGTATTCCTCCGAGCGCAAGGTCAAGGAACTAAAATGGATCAAGATATCCGGCGTTTTTGAGTACGACGAGCGCAGCGCCGAGGAAATGGCGGCAAAGCTCAGCGAGTTTTACGCACAGGATAGCATCGTCATCACCAAAAAGACCAAGCGCGGCATGGGTGAGAGCGATATAGCACCCGCAATCAAGGAGATATCGTTTGCGGCTGACGGCAGCGATGTACGGCTCAATGCCATTATCTCCGCCCAAGAGCCGACACTCAGCCCTGAGCTGCTTGCCGAGGCAACAAGACAGCTTTGCCCCGATATAGCACCCGATTTTGCAAAATTCCGCAGGCTTGAGGTGTTTGACGAAAATATGGGAGTTTTCCGCTAAAAAGTGCTTGCAATACAAGACTTTGTGTGATAGTATATTATGGCTTGTGCAGATATGGTACGAGCTATCAAGCGGTCCTCTGCCGAGACCCAAAGGGAGTCCTCCGGCACGAACGCCTTAAGTAAAGGAAGGATTAGACTATGGATCTGATCAAAGTTCTCAGCGAACAGTACATGAAGCCCGAACTGCCCGAACTGAATGTCGGCGACACCGTCCGCATCACCGTTCGTGTAAAGGAAGGCAGCCGTGAGCGCAACCAGGCTTTTGAAGGCACAATCATTGCCAAGAAGCATGGCGGCATCAACGAGACCATCACCGTCCGTCGTATTTCCTACGGCGTAGGCTGCGAGAAGGTCTTCCCCGTACACTCTCCCTCCATCGTCTCCGTAGAGACAGTTCGCCGCGGTAAAGTCCGCAGAGCAAAGCTGTATTACCTGCGTGAGCGTGTCGGTAAGAGCGCAAAGGTCAAGGAGCGTCTGTAAGCTCAAGACCCACAAATGGTCAAAAAAAGAGGCATCAGCCTCTTTTTTTGTTGCCTAAATGCGGTTAAAGAGTGTATAATGATTAGAACCACAAGTATCAGAGGTAATGCAAATGAAAAAGGCTGATAATAAAAAGAAGAAAACCGAGGAGACCGTATCCAAAAGAGCAGAGGTCTATGACTGGATACAGTGCATTGTGTATGCGCTTATAGCCTGCGTCTTGGTGTTTGTGTTCTTTGTAAGGCTCGTTGATGTTGTCGGCTCTTCGATGCACCCCACGCTCGAGGATGGCGACAAGATGGTCGTCACGAACCTGCTTTATAAGCCCAAGCAGGGAGATATAATCGTGTTCCAAAAGGACGATTACGCAGACTACGCTCTTGTTAAGCGTGTCATTGCGACCGAGATGCAGACAGTCGAGATAGACTTTGACAAGCACATTGTCTATGTCGACGGCGAAGCGCTTGATGAGCCGTATATAGCCGAGCCGACAGCAAATAAGATAGACTTCACCGGCATTCAGATAGTACCGCCCGGCTGTGTGTTCGTCATGGGCGACAACCGCAACGACTCGACCGACAGCCGTGATGAGCGTATTGGCATGGTCGATACCCGTGATATCATCGGCAAGGTAGTATTCATCGCTTTCCCGTTTGACCATATAGGATCACCGTATAAATAATTGCTATGGCAGATACAAATTTTGAAAAAATGAATATTCAGTGGTTTCCCGGCCACATGACCAAGGCTCAGCGCATGATAGAGGACAGCATCAAGCTTGTCGATGCCGTGTGCGAGATACTTGACGCAAGAATACCGAACTCAAGCCGCAATCCGGATATAGACAGGCTTGCATCCGGTAAGCCGCGACTTATTATCCTAAACCGTGTCGACCTTGCCGACCCCGCCGTGACCGCACAGTGGAAAAAGCACTTTGAGGCGCAGGGGATAAAGATACTCGAGACCGATGCAAAGACCGGCAAGGGCGTAAACGGCTTTGTTCCGGCGCTCCGCGAGCTGCTGGCAGATAAAATTTCCGACTACGCCGCAAAAGGACAGGCGTCCCGCCCGCTGCGCATTATGATACTCGGCATCCCCAATGTCGGGAAGTCTACATTCATAAATAAGGTGGCAAAGCGCAAGGCCGCCGTGGCAGGGGACAAGCCCGGCGTTACCCGTGGCAAGCAGTGGATAAGCATCGACCGTGGCCTTGACCTTCTCGACACCCCGGGCATACTTTGGCCGAAGTTCGATTCGCAGGAGGTTGGCGAAATGCTCGCCATAACCAATGCGATAAAGGCTGATGTCCTCGATAAAGAGACACTGGGCGCAAATTTCATGCTCAGACTGCGTGAAATGTACCCCGATGCGCTGACACAGCGCTATAAATTCGTCCCCGACCCCGAAATGAACGGTTATGAGCTGCTTGAGGAAGCGGCAAAAAAGCGTGGCTTTTTGGTATCAAAGGGCGAATATGACATTGAGCGGATGGCAAATACCCTGCTCGGCGAGTACCACGACGGCAAGCTCGGCAGGATCAGCTTGGAGAAACCGGAATGACGGAGCTTTGGGAGCTTGAAAACGATATATATGCCGAGGGGTTTGACCTCATCTGCGGCGTTGACGAGGCAGGCCGAGGCCCGCTTGCAGGTCCTGTGTGCGCTGCGGCGGTTATCCTGCCGAGAGGCATCGAGATTGCGGGGCTTGATGACTCCAAAAAGCTAACGGATAAAAAGCGTGAGGCGCTGTACGATGTTATCTGCGAAAATGCCCTTACCTACGGCATCGCCTTTGCAAGCGTTGAGGAGATAGAGAGCATCAACATCCTGAACGCCGCCATGCTCGCCATGAACAGAGCAATAGAAAAGCTCACACCGCAGCCGCAGTTTGCGCTCATAGACGGCAACCGCAACAGTGCGATAAACATTCCGAGCCGCTGCGTTATAAAGGGCGACGCAAAGTGCGCCGATATTGCCGCGGCGTCTATACTCGCAAAGGTGACCCGTGACCGATATATGCTTCAAATGGCGGAAAAGTACCCGGAGTACCATTTTGAAAAGCACAAGGGCTACGGCACAAAGCTGCACTACGAGGCACTGCGTGAGCATGGACCGAGCGAGATACATCGTCCGAGCTTTCTGAGGAAGATGCACTGATGGATAACAGACAGCTTGGCGCATGGGGCGAAAAGAAGGCGGCAAATTATCTCCGCCTGCACGGATATAAAATAGTAGACATGAACTGCCGATACAGGCAGGGCGAAATTGATATCGTTGCCTCAAAGCGTGGGTATATCGTCTTTGTCGAGGTCAAGCTCCGCAAAAACGACGCATACGCCGAGGCAAAGGAATTTGTCACCGCCGCAAAGCAGCAGCGGGTGATGATGGCGGCGCAGCTCTGGCTCCAACAAAATGAGACGGAGCTTCAGCCGAGGTTTGATGTGATAGAGATCTATGCCCCCAACGGCGAAAAGGGAAGGGTCAGTATAAACCACATCGAAAATGCGTTTTAACAGGTGATCAAAATGATGTATAACAGCACAAGAGATAAATCATGCCGTGTCAGTGCGGCACATGCGATCGTTCACGGACTTGCACCCGACGGCGGCCTGTTCGTGCCCGAGGAGCTGCCGAAGCTGAGCCTTGCGCAGATAGAGGCTCTCAGCAAGACCGATTACCGTGGCAGAGCCGAGGAGCTTCTCTCTCTGTTCCTTGATGAGTTCGACCGAGCGGAAATAAAGCGCATCGTCAGCGCAGCTTACGGCGATAATTTCGATGATGCTGCCGTTGCGCCGCTTCATATAATTGACGGCAAGACCGCCGTTTTGGAGCTTTGGCACGGCCCGACCTGTGCCTTTAAGGACATGGCGCTGCAAATTCTGCCGCACCTGCTCACCGCATCGCTTAAAAAATGCGGCGAGACGAAAAAGGTGTGCATCCTCGTTGCCACGAGCGGCGATACCGGCAAGGCGGCGCTCGAGGGCTTTGCCGATGTTGAGGACACGAAGATACTGGTATTTTACCCGCACAACGGCGTTTCCGATGTACAGAAGCTGCAAATGGTCACACAGCGTGGCGAAAATGTCTCCGTTGCGGCTGTCAAGGGCAACTTTGACGATGCTCAGACCGGCGTTAAGACCCTTTTCGGCGATACGCAGCTCGCTCAAGAGCTCTCCGCCAAGGGCTGGTTTCTGTCCTCTGCAAACTCAATTAACTGGGGCAGACTTCTGCCGCAGATAGTTTACTATTTCTCGGCATACTGCGATTTTCTTAACTCAAATGGGTTAAAACTCGGCGACGAGGTCGACTTTGCCGTCCCTACCGGCAACTTCGGCGACATCCTCGCTTGCTGGTACGCAAAGCAGATGGGGCTGCCGGTCGGCAAGCTCATCTGCGCATCGAATGAGAACAATGTACTCGCCGATTTCTTCAAGACCGGCACATACGACCGCAACAGAGCTTTCCACACGACTATATCCCCGTCGATGGACATCCTCGTTTCGAGCAATCTCGAGCGTCTGCTGTACAGTGTCTGCGGCGATGATAAGCAGGTTGCAGAATACATGCGCAGCCTGAGCGAAAAGGGAAGCTACACTGTGAGCAAAGAGGTATTCAAGGTCTTGTCCGATAACTTTGTCGGCGGTTTCTGCACCGATACCGACACGAAAGCAACAATTGCTGATGTGTACAATGAGCACGGCTATCTTATCGACACGCATACCGCCGTTGCGTACAAGCTCATGCTTGAGCATAAAACGGACAGACCGACGGTCGTTGTCTCGACCGCAAGCCCGTTCAAGTTCTGCGACAGCGTGCTTAACGCCCTCGGTGAAAAGACCGATGCTTCCGGTGTGGAGCTCATAGAAAAGCTTGCGTCTTTTACGGGAAATGCAGCACCTGCACCTCTGTGCGGCCTTGATAAACGCCCTGTGCGCTTTGAGACCGTCATCGAAAAGCAGGCCATGAAACAGGCAGTTACCGGATTTCTGAAGTGATATGTACGGGACATTGTCCCGTGTTGTCAGTCGCAACAGCCTCTTGGGCAGAAAGTGCCGCAGAAGGTCTCGGACTTGGTGGTCGCTCTCTCGTTCTGAACCTTGATCTGGGAGGCGGCGCACTTGTTGTCGATGGTGTTGTACTTGCAGGTGCTTACATCGCAGCCGACGCCGGTTATCTCACTATGGTTCATTTTCTTTTCACTCATTGTTTTATACCTCCGATAGTATTGCCTTAAGGCAATATTATTGTCTGCTTATTATACCTGAATATACGGAGGCACTATGTCTTTATATGCGATAGGCGATCTGCATTTGTCGCTGGGCACCGATAAACCGATGGATGTTTTCGGCGGCAGATGGGAAAACTATGTAGAAAAAATCAAAGAGGGATTTTCTGTTCTGAATGACGACGACCTCACGGTCATATGCGGCGATATAAGCTGGGGCATGTCGATGGACGAGACGCTTGAGGACTTTAAGTTCATCGACCGTCTGCCGGGCAAAAAGATAATTCTAAAAGGCAATCACGACTATTGGTGGACAACGACAACAAAGGCAAAGAAATTCTTTGCCGAGTACGATATCACGACAATCGATATTCTGCACAATAACTGCTTTAAATATGAAAATATCGCACTTTGCGGCACACGAGGCTGGTTTTACGAGGAGAGCAAGGGCAACGAGCATGACAAAAAGGTCATGAATCGTGAGATAATGCGGCTTGATGCCTCACTTAAGGCGGCAGGTGAGGGGGAAAAGTATGTTTTCATGCACTATCCGCCGAAATATTACAATTACGAGTGCCCGGAGATACTTGAGCTTCTGCGCAAATACGATGTCAGGCGCTGCATTTACGGCCATATCCACGGCCCCGGCTGCGCATTTGCCTTTAACGGAATGTACGGGAATGCGAAATTTGACTTAGTATCTGCCGATTATATACAGTTTGAGCCCAAAAAGCTGCTGTAAATACACATTATTGATATAAAAAACATTGCTTTTAGCGGGATAATCTGCTATTATGCTTAAGTGTTTGAAAGAACATTATTAGGAGGAAGACATAAATGCAAGTAAGAAACGTAGAAAAAAACGAAAATAATACTGCAACTTTTCAGGTTGAAGTTGATCCTGCCGAGTTTGACAAGGCTGTCGACAAAGCCTTTAACAATGTCAAGGGCAGTATAAATATCCCCGGCTTCAGAAAGGGCAAGGCTCCCCGTGCAGTCGTTGAGGGCATGTACGGCGCAGACGCTTTCTATCAGGACGCTATCGAAGTTGCCGCTCCCGACGCATTTGGCTACGGCATCGACAACAGCGGCCTTAAGATGATCGGCAGACCCAGCATGACCGATGTTGAGATCACCGATGACAAGTCCCTCGTCCTCACATTTAAGGTAGACCTGTTCCCCGTGATCACCCTCGGCCAGTACAAGGGCCTGAGCGCACAGAAGGGCGACGCAACTGTCACCGATGAGATGGTCGAGGCAGAGATCAATGCCGACCGTAAGCGCAATTCCCGTTTTGTTGATGTTGACCGTGAGGCTCAGGAAGGCGACACCGCAAGCATCGACTTTGACGGTTATCTTGACGGCGAGAAGTTTGACGGCGGCTACGGCGAGGGCTACCGCCTTGAGATCGGCTCCCACACCTTCGTCCCCGGCTTCGAGGATCAGATCATCGGCATGAAGGTCGGCGAGACCAAGGATATTAACATCACCTTCCCCGAGGATTACACCGCTGAGCTTGCAGGCAAGGACGTAGTGTTCAAGGTAAAGCTCAACGGCCTGTCCATGACCGAGCTTCCCGAGCTTGACGATGATTTCGTTCAGGATGTCTCCGAGTTTGAGACCGTTGACGAGTACAGAGCAGACCTGCGCAAGGAGATGGAAAAGAAAGCCGTTGAGAATGTCGAGGCTGCTTTCCGTTCCGACATTATCATGCAGGCATGCGATAATATGACCGTTGATATCCCCGAGGTGCTCATCAATGCCAAGGTCGAAGAGCTTGTACACACCTATGCTAACAACTTCGGCGTCACCGACCCCAAGCTCACCACCGAGGATATCATCAAGATGATGGGCCTTGACGACGAGTCGCTCAACAACACCATCCGTCCCGTTGCCGTTAACCAGGTAAAGCAGGAGCTTCTGCTTGAGGCTATAATCGAGGAAGAGGGCATCGACATTTCCGGCGATGCATTCGACGAGTATGTAAAGACCACCGCCGAGTCCGTTGATGCTACCCCCGAGTCCATTCTCAACTACTTCGGCGAGGAATTTATAAAGAACGAGTACAAGAGAGAGCAGGCTACCAAGATCATTATGGATTCTGCGATCGTTGCCCCCAAAGAGGAAGCAGCTGAATAATAATCGGATTATTCGGATATGATCTCCTGGATAGGCTAAATATGAAAGGAGACTATTATGAGTTTAGTACCTTATGTCGTGGAGCAGACAAGCCGCGGCGAGCGGTCTTACGACATTTTCTCCCGCCTGCTCAACGACCGTATCATCATCCTGTCCGAAGAGGTCAACAGCACGACCGCGTCTTTGATCGTCGCGCAGATGCTCTACCTCGAAGCGCAGGACCCCGACAA
>ERZ827043.3395-NODE-3395-length-11648-cov-3.903908_pt1 | contig 11648 bp, 6 predicted proteins | sample MGYA00519923_ERZ827043 | MGnify/ENA primary metagenome ERZ827043 (study PRJEB31778, sample SAMEA3449251) | human gut metagenome | biome: human gut; feature: human-associated habitat; material: faeces | place: United Kingdom | collected 2010/2012 ...
AATAGGGCTGTTTTTTTATAAACAAATTTATTCCTATTGACACCCGGGGGGGGGGTATATGATATTATAAACAATAGAAAAGTAACAAGTTCAAGGTGTTGATAAGTATGAAATATAGAAAGATAAAAGTGGGAAAACAATATAAGAACAGAACCAATTTAATGCTGTTTTTACTTTTTACATGTTTTACATTATGTTTATCAGTAGGTTATGCAGCGTTAAATAGAGAGTTAAAAATAAGTGGAGAGGCAACATTTAGAGTAGATGCAGATATAAGAATAACAAGCGTATCATTATATGAAACAGAAAACGTAGGATTAGAAAATTATAATAGTAATTATAGTAAAAACACGATTAAATTAGGAGTGGATTTAAAGCAAGTTAATTCTACGGTATCATATAAAGTTGTAGTGGTAAATAAGGGAAATGTAGCAATGTGGATAAATTCCATATCTCAAGAAATAAATAATAATGATAATATGGAATACGTAATAAATGGTATAGGAATAAAAGAATTAATAGAACCTGCTACAACAAAAGAATTTATCGTAAAGATAAAATATAAAAATAGCATAACGACACTTCCTAGTAATACCAATTTAGATACAGTGCTTAAGTTTGACTTTAAGAAACCGGAATCTACTTTAGCAACCGGTGGTGGCTCTGCAACAAGTACGTTTTTTAACAATGGTCCAATAACTAAAAATAAAGTTGAAAATATAACCTTTTTACCAACACTAGATCCAGTAGAAAATGCGATAGGGTACTGGGATGCATCATCAAACAAGGATGGTACTGTAATAGCATCATATAAAGACTCTGATAATAACGGGTTATACGAATTATATATTGGTGGAGTAGGAGAAGTATATGCACCTAAAAGTGCAAATAGTTTATTTGAAAATTTCGTAAATGCAACAAACATAACATTTGATAATTATTTTAATACATCTAATGTTACTTCTATGTATAGAATGTTTGCAAAGTGTCAAAAATTAACGAATTTGGACATGTCAAATTTTAATACAGAAAATGTTTCGAACTTAATATATACGTTTAGTGGTTGTACTTTATTAGAGAGTGCTAATGTAACTAGTTTTAATACATCTAACGTTACTTCTATGGTTGGAACATTTTCAGAGTGCTCTAACTTGCTTTCCATCGACGTGTCAGGATGGGACACATCAAATGTTACAACGTTTGGTGGTGATGCGTGGGCAGCGGGTACGTTTTATAATTGTTCAAAATTAACAACACTTGATGTATCAAATTGGAATACTTCTAAAGTAACTAATTTTAGTAACATGTTTAATAGTTGTTTAAAACTTTCAAGTTTAGATGTGTCCAACTTTGATTTATCAAACGCTCAAAATATTTCATCATTATTTTATAAATGTTCATCCCTTACTAGTCTTGATGTGTCAAAATGGGATACTTCAAAAGTGGCTAATATGAGTTATATGTTTGCTTATTGCTCGTCATTAGCTAGTTTGGATGTATCTTCATTTAACACGCAAAATGTAACTACCATGGTAAGCATGTTTTATAATTGTTCTAAACTAACTGCTTTAAATGTATCAAGTTGGGATACTTCAAAAACAACAGATATGGGTTATATGTTTTATTCATGTAAAGCTTTAACAAATGTTGATATTTCTAACTTTAATACATCGAATGTAACGAGTCTAGCAAAGATGTTTTCTTACTGTTCAAATCTTACTAACATTAATGTTTCAAATTTTATCACGTCAAATGTGACTAATATGAGCGGGACCTTTGCCGGCTGTTCTGGTTTGATTTCATTAGACGTGTCAAATTGGGACACGTCTAAAGTTACGACATTTGGTGGTGGTGCGTGGGAATCTGGTATGTTTTACAATTGTTCAAAATTAACAACGCTTGATGTATCAAATTGGAATACTTCTAAAGTAACTGATTTTAGGAGCATGTTTAATAGTTGCTATAAACTTGAAAAAATAGATGTAAGCTCATGGAATACATCAAGTGCCACAAACTTGAACGATTTATTATATGGCTGTTATTCTTTAACATTACTTGATGTATCAAATTGGGATACATCAAAAGTTAAGGATATGTCAAATGTATTTTATAATTGTACAAAATTAACCAAAATAGATGTAAGCTCATGGGATACATCAAATGTAACGGCTATGAATGGTATGTTTTTTAAGTGCTCATCATTAACTGACCTTGATGTATCAAAATTTAAAACTTCAAATGTTAAAACATTTGGATATGGTGCTGTTGAAGGAATGTTTGCAAAATGCTATAAATTAACTAAAATAGATGTAAGTTCATGGGATACATCAAGCGCTACAAATTTAAATAGTATGTTTTTAGATTGTCAGTTATTAACAACTATTGATGCATCTAATTGGAACACTTCAAAAGTAGTTAACATTAGTGGTACTTTTCAAGGCTGTTCTTCTCTTACAAAATTAAATTTAAGTAATTGGGACGTTTCAAAGGTAACAAATGTATATGAAGAAAGTCAAGGTGTTTCAACATTTGGATACTGTTCTAAGTTAGAGACATTAGATATAAGTGGTTGGAATATTTCACTCGTTAAAGATTATAGATCGATGTTTAATGGTTGTTCATCCTTAACAAAAATAGATGTTACTGGGTTTGATACATCTTTAGCAACAACAATGACATATATGTTTGCTGGTTGCTCATCTCTTTCTGAACTTGATTTGTCTAGTTTTGATTTTTCTAAAATAACTTCATATAAAAATGCATTTCAAAATATGAATAAGTTGAGCATATTATACGTAAAAGATCAAGCATCAAAAGATTTTATAAATAAAGTTGATTCTGGTATTAATTGTGTTATAAAAAAAGCTTAACACGCATAAAGATTAGAAAATGTTCTAATCTTTTTCTTTTACCTTTGCTTTTACTTTGTATATGTTATATAATAAATTATGTTGTGATGATATGTGTCACTTATATAATTTATTATAAAGGAAGGTAAATATGAAAAAGAATTATATTAAAAGATTATTAGTATTTTTTGTTGTGGTAATAATATTTTCTTTAGTATACATACCACTATTTAATGATTTAAAATTTGGTCTTGATTTAAAAGGTGGCTTTGAAGTTTTATATCAAGTAAAAAGAAGTGATGGGAAAGGTTTGAAATCTGGTGATTTAAATAGTACTTATGACGTTTTAAAAAGAAACGTAGATTCACTTGGAGTATCAGAGCCTGAAATAACAATAGAAGGCGATGATAGAATAAGGGTAAAGCTTGCTGGTGTAACTGATATAGAAGGTGCTAGGAAAGCTTTATCTAACGTTGCTAACGTATCATTCCGTGATACGGATGACAAGCTTTTGATGGATGCTAGCGTAATTAAAGGTGCCAAACTTTCATATGATGAAAATGGTAAACCTGCTATTTCTTTATCCGTTAAAGATAAGGAAAAGTTCTTAGAGGCTACAACAGAGGTTAGTCAAAAGGAAACTGGTAAAAACGTAATGGTTATATGGTATAACTTTGAAAAAGGAGTTAATTCATACAGCAAAGATGGTGAAACTTGTGGTAATGAAGACAGCATGTGTTTATCTGCTGCAACCGTATCTCAAGGATTTTCTTCTGATGTTATAATTACCGGTAACTTTGAAAAGGAAGAAGCAGAAAACTTAGCATCAAACATTAATGCTGGCTCTATTTCAACTAAATTAACTGAAATATCAAGCCAAAACGTTAATGCATCATATGGTGCTGGCGTTCTTACTAAGACTTTTGTAGCAGGTTTAATAGGTATGGCACTCGTTATTTTATTTATGACCATACTTTATAGATTTGCAGGATTTATATCTGGAATAAACTTACTTTTATACATGTTATTAGTAATGGGCGTTTTCTGGTTGATAGGAGGAGTTTTAACACTTCCTGGTATTGCAGCATTAGTTTTAGGTATTGGTATGGCTGTAGACTCATGTGTAATTACTAATGAACGTATTAAAGAGTCACTAGAAGAAGGTAATAGTTTAAAAATAGCATTTAAAGATGGAAATAAACAGTCTTGGAGTTCAATATTTGATGCTAACGTAACTACTTTAATAGTTGCAATCGTATTATTTATATTTGGTGAAAGTTCTGTTAAAGGTTTTGCTACCATGCTTATGATTACCATATTTGCAACTATGTTTATAATGGTATTCATTAATAGATTAATATTAAGTGGTTTTGTTAAAACTGGGCGTTTTGATGAAAACCCAAATAAATTTGTTAAATACTTAAAGAAAAATAAAGAAAAAAGAAAAAAAGTAAACGTTAAAGCAGTAGAAATTACTAAGAAATGTTTTACTATAACATTAATATATTTAGTAATTGGTGTAATTTATCTAGCTATAAACGGATTTAACTTAGGAATTGATTTTAGATCAGGTTCCGATGTTACAATAAAAGCCGATAAAATAACTGTAAGTGATGTAAAAAAAGACTTTAAGAAGTTAAAATATGACGTAGTATCATTAGAAAAACAAGAAAATGATGAGATATACGTTAGATTAAATACCGAGTTAAAAGAAAATGGTATTAATAAGGTTAATAACTATTTTGAAGATAAATATAATGCTAAAACAGAGATAAACGTTGTAACTGATATAGTAAAACAAGATTTAGTAAAAAATGCGTTTTATTCAGTCGTAATAGCTGCAATTGCGATTATTATATATATTTCGTTTAGATTTAAGTTTAGTTATGCAATATCTTCTATAACTACGTTATTACATGACGTACTATTAGTAATGGCTTTATTTTCTATCTTCAAAATAGAAGTAAACGTAATATTTATTGCAGCTATATTAACCGTTATTGGTTACTCAATTAATAATACTATCGTAGTTTTTGATAGAATAAGGGAAAACTTAGGTAAATATAAAGGTAAACTTACTAAGGAGTCCTTAAAAGAAATAGTGGATGATAGTGTATCTGATACTATTACAAGAAGTTTATATACAACTATTACAACGTTAATACCAGTAGTATGTTTAATTATTCTTGGGTCAAAAGGAATATTACCATTTAACATAGCTATTATAATTGGACTTGTTGCAGGTTTTTATTCATCATCTTTCTTAGCACCACAATTATGGTATAAAATAGAAAGCAAAAATTTTCCGATTGATGAACGTATTTCTGTTAAGAAAAAAACAGAAGAAAGCCAAGATGTTATAGTCCAAGAAAATAATAAAAAAACTACTAAAAAGAAAGCTAAGAAAAAGAAAAACAAGAAATAAAAAGAAGGTGCAAAAACATGCAAAAAGAAGATGCATATACACTTGATGATTTGTTAGAAAAAGCAAAAGTATATATAAAAAGTGATGAAGATATAGAGTTAATTAAAAAAGCTTACCTTTTTGCAAGTAAAGCTCATGCAGGGCAGCTTAGATTAACCGGTGACGATTATATGCTTCATCCTTTAAACGTTGCTTTAATTCTTACTGAAATATATGCTGATGCACAAACTCTTTCAGCAGCATTACTTCACGATGTAATTAATTTTGCAAACGTTACAATAGAAGAAATAGAAAAAGAGTTTGGACCTGAAATGAAGGCGTTAGTAGACGGAATATCTAGAATTAATAAACTTTCTTTGTCTGCTGATAACGAAGCATTAGTTTCATATCATAAGAAAATATTAGTTGGCTTATCAGGTGACGTACGTATCATAATTTTAAAAATAGCAGATCGACTTCATAACATGAGAACACTTTGGGCAATTCCTGAAAATAAAAGAAAAGAAAAAGCTAAGGAAACTCTTGAAATATTAGTCCCAATAGCACACCGTTTAGGTATAAATCACATTAAAAGTGAATTAGAAGATCTTTCTTTAAAATACTGGAAACCAGACGTTTATAATGATATTTTAGAAAAACTTAGTGAATCAAGAGCAGAACTTGATAAATCAGTTGATAAAATGATGGAAAGCGTATCTAAAATATTGGATGAAAATAACATACCTCACGAAATGAAAGGTAGAAGTAAGAGCGTTTATAGTATTTATAATAAATTGCAAAAAGGTAAGACTTTTAATGAAATATATGACATTTTAGCACTTCGTTATTTTGTAAATACTGTCTCAGATTGCTATTTAGCGCTTGGTGCAATTCATGCTAAATATAAGCCAATGCCAAAAAGATTTAAGGATTATATAGCGCGCCCTAAGGCAAATGGATATCAGTCTCTTCATACAACGGTATTTGGAGTGGATGGAAAGTTATTTGAAATACAAATTAGAACCTATGAAATGGATAAGGTTGCAGAGTATGGTGTTGCATCTCACTGGTCATATAAAGAACATGGTATAAACAAAGTAAATGATATGGAACTTAAGTTAAAGTCATTTAGAACTGTTATTGAACTTAATGAACAGCAAGTAGAAGGGGAAGAATTCGTTAACACCGTTAAAAATGAAGTATTTAATCCTACAAATATTTACGTCTATACACCAAAGGGAGATGTTTTTGAACTTCCAATTGGATCAACTCCAATAGATTTTGCATACCGAGTTCACACGAGCGTAGGTCATCAAATGATAGGAGCAATAGTTAATGGTAACATAGTTTCGTTAGACTATAAATTAAAAGATGGAGACATCGTAAAAATAAACACTAATAAAAATAGTAAAGGCCCATCACAAGAATGGATTAATATATGTTTTACAACAAGTGCTAAAAATAAAATAAAGGCATTCTTTAGTAAAATAGATAAAGAAAAAACAACGTCTGATGGTAAAGATATGTTAATTAAGACAATTAGAAGAAAGAAATTATCCATTAATGACATTATGGATGATAAAAAGATAAAAATTGCTCTTGATGATTTAGGTTTAAATAATGAAAATGAATTATATTACGAGATAGGAATTGGAAAGTATAACCCAACTAGCGTAATTAAAACCATTTTAGGTGAAAAAGAAGACGAAAAAAGAGCGCTTGAAAAAGTACTTAAATATTCATCTAAGACAATGGAAGCATCTGGTGACATAATAGTAGATGGAATGGATGATTTAAAAGTGTCTTTTGGAGGATGCTGCACGCCTGTTAAGGGTGATGATGTAGTAGGATATATTTCTAAGGGGAATGGTATTACAATTCATAGAAGAAATTGTCATAATATATGTAATTTAAATGAAAGAATTATTAACGTACACTGGAATGATAACGCAAGTAAAAAATACGTAACTAACGTTATCATATATACTGAGAAAAAAGATAATTTACTACTTGATATAATATCAAAAACAACGTCAATGAACGTAGGAGTTAAAAGTGTAAATACGATTAATAATACCGATTATAACGCTTATGATTTAGATATATTAGTAGATGATAAAGAAACTCTAGATAGATACATGAACGTAATTGGACAACTTCCTTTTGTAACTAGTATAGAGAGAGGTAACAAATAATGAGGGTTATAGTTCAAAGAAGTAAAGAATCTAGTGTAATAATAGATGGTAAAGTAAACGGAAAAATAGATAAAGGATACGTTTTATTAGTAGGATTTACACAAGGTGATACTAAGGAAATAGCAACAAAAATGGCTTTTAAGATAGCAGGTTTAAGAATTTTTTCAGATAGTGATGATAAATTAAACTTATCATTAAAAGATATTAATGGAGAAATATTATCCATATCACAGTTTACTTTATATGCTAAATTAAATGGTAGAAGGCCATCATTTACGAAGGCTTTAAACTATGGTGAAGCTAAAGATTTATACAATTATTTTAACGAAGAATTAAGAAATCTTGACATAAATGTTGAAACTGGTGTTTTTGGAAGTGATATGACTGTTAATATAACAAATGATGGTCCTGTTACAATAATAATAGATAGTGAAAGTGATTTTTAATAGCTTTCACTTTTTTCTTTACAAAAGTTTAAAAAAAACTTTCTTTTTATGAAAAGATAATATATAATTTAATTATAGGAGGATATTATGAAAATAGCATTAATCATACTTTTAGTAATTGTTGTACTAATTGCACTTTATTTTATTAGTACATATAACACACTTGTAAGTTTAAGAAACAAAGTAAAAGACCAGTGGTCACAAATTGATGTTGTATTAAAAAACAGAAATGATTTAATACCAAACATTGTAGAAACAGTGAAGGGTTATGCAAAGCATGAAAAAGATACTTTAGATGCTGTTATAGAAGCTAGAAGCAAGGCAGTAAGTGCTACAACCAAGGATGATGAAATAAAAGCATCAGGTGAGGTAACACAGGCTTTAGGAAGACTATTTGCACTTGCAGAAAGTTATCCAGAACTTAAGGCTAATACTAATTTCTTAGATTTACAAAACAAGTTAAACGAAATAGAAGAAAAAATTAGATACGCAAGACAATTTTATAATGATTCAGTATTAACTTACAAAAATAAAATTGAAATGTTTCCATCTAATATAGTAGCTGGTATGTTTAATTTTAAACCAGAAGCTTTCTTTGAAGCTACTGAAGAAGAAAGAAAAAATGTACAAGTAAAATTTTAGTCTACTATAAAGTAGACTTTTTTCTTTAAGAAGGGAGAAAAGAAAGTGAAAAAAATATTTAAAACCTGTCTTTTATTAATGACTTTATTTGCATTTCCACTTATTGTTAAAGCAAATTCCATTGATAAAATAGACATGAATATATATGTTGATAAAGAAGGAACAGCGCATGTTACCGAAACTTGGAGTGCTAATTTAAATCAAGGAACAGAAGGTTATAAACCATATTACAATATTGGTGATGCCAACATAACTAACTTTAAGGTTAGTGAAGATGACAGAGAGTATACATATACCGATAACTGGGATACAGATTTAAGTTTTGATGAAAAAGCATATAAAAATGGTATTAACTATGTTAACAATGGTCTAGAATTATGTTGGGGTATATCAGAGTATGGCTATCATAATTATGTATTAACTTACGATATAGAAGGATTTGTTGCAAAGCTTACTGATTCAGATATGATATATTGGAGATTAATTCCTAATGAATTATCAAGCAAACCGGATGATGTTCATATAAAAATATATTCAGATACATACTTTAGCGATAATGTTCCAGTATGGGGTTATGGTAAAAAAGGAGCTACTGCATACGTATATGATGGTTATATAGAAATGAATTCTGAAGGTACTTTAGATAGTGATGAATACATGGTTATTTTAGCAAAATTTGATAGTGGTACATTTGATACGGAAAACGAAATTAATCATGATTTTAAATATTACCAAGATATGGCAAAAAAAGGTTCTACACCTTATAAAAAGAGTTTTCTAAGCAGGATATTTTCATTTTTCACTAGCATTATAAGTACGTTAGTTCCTATAATAGTACTTATTCTTTCTTTTGTAGGAATTGCAAATGGTATTAAAAAAAACGGAAGAATGGTAGGAAGTAAGGAACTCGATTTTGGTCAAAGAGGAAGAGTGCTTCCTAAAGATGTTCCAAATATGCGTGATATTCCTTTTAATAAAGATATTTTTAGAGCGTTTTGGGTAGCAGAAGCATACAAGCTTGATAATAAAAAAACTGACTTTTTAGGTGCTATTCTATTAAAATGGATGTTAGAGAAAAAAATAATATTAAGAAAACAAGAAGTTAAAAATCTATTTAAAACAACAGAAGAAAGCGTAATAGTATTACCTTCTAATACCATTTTTGATAATGATTTAGAAACAGAGCTTTTTGGAATGATGAGAGAAGCAAGTCGTGACGGAGTTTTAGAGTCTCGTGAATTTGAAAAGTGGTGTAAAACAAATTATAATCAAATCTTAGATTGGTTTGATGATGTTATAGATAAAGAAAGCTTTAAATTAAAAAATGAAGGCAAGATTATATCTACAGAAAAAACAACGTTTAAAATATTTAAATCATACGTTTATGAAGTTGATCAATCAATGATGGATGAAGGAATTAAATTAAAAGGTCTTAAAAATTTCTTAGAAGAATTTTCAAGAATAGATGATAAAGAAGCAATAGAAGTTAATATGTGGGAATATTATTTAATATTTGCTCAAATATTAGGTATTGCAGATAAAGTTGCTAAACAATTTAAAAAGTTATATCCGGAAATAATTGAAAATAATGAATATGGATACACTTATAATGACTTTGTATTCATAAATATGATAAGTTATAGTAGTATGTCTACCGCTACATCATCAAAATCGCGTGCTGAAAGTTATTCATCAGGTGGCGGTGGATTCTCTTCTGGAGGCGGAGGAGGAGGCTCTTTCGGTTCTGGTGGAGGTGGAGGAGGTTTTAGATAAACCTTCTCAAACTATCTTAAATATTGACAAAGCTTAAAAAAAATAATAAAATAATTATAGTTTTTAGTAAGAAGTGACAGCTTACAATACAAATAAAAACAAGACAATTTAAGTTAAAACAAAAGAGCACTTTAAGTGAAGTAGGGTGGCACCGTGGACACATAAGTTCATCCCTATGCTAAAAGGCTCTTTTTTATGTAAAAAGGAGGATAAATATGATAACAAAGCCAAAAGGAACTAAGGATATTTATGGAGATGAGGCTAAAAGATGGCAATACGTATCTAAAGTAATTGATGAAGTAATGGAAAAGTATAACTATAATTTTATACGTGTTCCAGTGTTTGAATCTAGTGAATTATTTCATAGAGGTGTTGGAGAAACAACTGACATAGTAACTAAGGAAACTTATGATTTTACTGACCGCGGGGGAAGACGTATTACTCTTCGTCCAGAAGGAACTGCAGGTGTTGTAAGAAGTTTTATTGAAAATAAGATGTACGGTGATAACAATAAGCCAACAAAACTATATTATAATTGTCCAATGTATCGTTATGAAAGACCACAAGCAGGAAGATATAGAGAGCTTACTCAGTTTGGATATGAACTTATTGGATCAGATGATCCATTATCTGATGCTGAAGTTATATCTCTTGCAGTTAACATTTATAAAATATTAGGTTTAAAAGGTATAATAGTTAACATAAATTCACTTGGAGATAAAGAATCAAGAGATAACTATAGAGAAGCTTTAATTAATCATTTTAAACCACACATAAATGAATTATGTGATGACTGTAAAGAGAGACTAGAAAAAAATCCACTTAGAATACTAGATTGTAAAGTAGATGCTGATAAAGAAATTATGAAAAATGCCCCTAAAACAATAGATTATTTAAATAAAGAATCTAAAGAAAGATTTGAAAAAGTAGAAGAATATCTAAATGTTATGGGCGTAGAATTTCAAGTTAATCCAAACGTTGTAAGAGGTCTTGATTATTATAATCACACCGTATTTGAAGTAGAAGCCAAAATAGAAGGCTTTGGTGCTCAAAATGTTATTGGTGGTGGAGGCCGTTATAATGGCATGATAGAGCAACTTGGGGGGCCAGAAACACCTGCTATTGGTTTTGCAGCAGGATTTGATAGATTAATGCTTGCACTTGAAAAAGAAAACGTTAAAATACCTATTCAAGATAGCTGTGACTTATTCTTATTATACGTAAGTGATGAGGAAAAAAAATATGCAGCATATTTATCAAATGAACTTAGAATGAACGGATTTATTATAGAGACTGATTACTTATCAAGAAGTCTAAAGGCTCAGTTTAAACAAGCAGA
>ERZ827043.3397-NODE-3397-length-11645-cov-23.139517_pt1 | contig 11645 bp, 7 predicted proteins | sample MGYA00519923_ERZ827043 | MGnify/ENA primary metagenome ERZ827043 (study PRJEB31778, sample SAMEA3449251) | human gut metagenome | biome: human gut; feature: human-associated habitat; material: faeces | place: United Kingdom | collected 2010/2012 ...
AGTATGTCGCACAGGGCGTTACCTACGACCAATACTACGCCGCATACTTTGCAGCCCGTGGTATCGTAGGCGACAAGGGCGAGAACGGTAAGACGATTACCAACTCTGCAAGCCGCAAAAAGAAAGAAGCTATCGACAAGGCCGTACCCAATGCGACCACAAAGCAGAAACACCTTTTGTACGAAGCACTTGGTGTCTCCGACAGGGTATGGTAAAAGAATCCCCCCTCCACCTAGGAGGGGAGATTTTACTATATTTGCCTGTGCTTTTTCTGTGCCCTTGAAACGCAGAAACGCGCAAAAAATAAGCAATAAGCGCAAAGCGTAAAAAGCCTGAAAGCCCGCATAAACAAAGGAAAACCCCGCATTTCTGCGGGTTTTTCTTTGGCGGAGATGGAGAGATTCGAACTCTCGAACCGCTTTTGACGGTTACACGATTTCCAGTCGTGCGCCCTCGACCAACTAGGCGACATCTCCATGTCGTTATCAGGATGGGTCAAGTAAAAGTCCTGACGAGAATTTATTATACCGTATTACCGGCATAAAAGCAACCCCCTTTTTGCAAAAAAGTTGCCCTAAAAGACATTTTTTCGCATTACGGGCAAAGAAAGGATTGCGCCCGGCCCTTTGGCGTACTATAATATTATAAATCACTTTCGGAAAAAAGGAAGGATAAGACCCATGAAACGAGTAGAGATCAAAGCACTGTTTGCGGAGCCGGAGCGCTACACCGCGGAGCCGGTCACTATTTGCGGCTGGGTGCGCACCCTGCGCTCCAGCAAGGCCCTTGGCTTCATCGAGCTGAACGATGGCAGCTACTTCAGCAATCTGCAGGTGGTGTTTGAGGAAAATAAACTGGCCAATTATGATGAGATCTCCCGCCAGAATGTCGGCGCGGCGCTTATTGTTACCGGCCGCCTGCTGCTGACCCCCGAGGCCAAGCAGCCCTTTGAAATCCATGCGGAGAAGATCACCGTGGAGGGCGCCTCCACCCCCGATTATCCCCTGCAGAAAAAGCGCCACAGCATGGAGTTCCTGCGCACCATCCAGCACCTGCGTCCCCGCACCAATACCTTCAGCGCGGCGTTTAGAGTGCGTTCTGTTGCGGCGCAGGGTATCCACAAGTTCTTTACCGAGCGCGGCTTTGTATATGCGCACACCCCGCTCATCACCGGCAGCGACTGCGAGGGTGCCGGCGAGATGTTCCGCGTCACCACCATCGATCCCGCTGATCCCCCCCTGACCGAGGACGGCAAGATCGATTACAGCCAGGATTTCTTCGGCAAAGCCACCAATCTCACCGTCAGCGGCCAGCTGGAGGGCGAGTGCATGGCTATGGCCTTTGGCAAGATCTACACCTTCGGCCCCACCTTCCGCGCGGAAAAATCCTACACCGGCCGCCATGCCGCCGAGTTCTGGATGATCGAACCGGAGATCGCCTTTGCCGACCTGGAGGACAATATGGTGCTGGCGGAGGACATGATAAAATATGTGCTGCGCTATGTGATGGAGCAGTGCCCCCGCGAGCTGGAATTCTTCAATAACTTTGTGGATAAGGGCCTGCTGGAGCGCCTAAACCATGTGGTAAACAGCGACTTTGCCGTCTGCACCTATACCGAGGCCATCGAGCGGCTGCAAAAGGCCGATGTGGAGTTTGAGTACCCCGTAAGCTGGGGTGTGGACCTGCAGACTGAGCATGAGCGCTACCTCACCGAAAAGATTTTCGGCAAGCCGGTCTTTGTTACCAATTATCCCAAGGAGATCAAGGCCTTCTATATGCGCCTGAACGATGATGGTAAGACGGTGGCGGCCGTGGACCTGCTGGTGCCCGGCATCGGCGAGATCATCGGCGGCAGCCAGCGTGAGGAGCGTCTGGACATCCTGCTGGACCGCATCCACGAGCTGGGGCTGAATGAGGAGGACTACTGGTGGTACCTCGACCTGCGGCGCTTCGGCGGCGCGCGTCACGCCGGTTTCGGCCTGGGCTTCGAGCGGCTCATCATGTATGTCACCGGCATCCCGAATATCCGTGATGTACTGCCCTTCCCCCGCACCACCGGCTTTGCGGAATTCTAAACCGAATATATATGCTGAAGTCCTCCGCGTGGGATCCCATGCGGAGGACTTCAGTTTGTTTATTTACGGAGGGCGATTTAATCCGCAGAGAAGGTTTGCTGGAAGAACCGCCGGACCATTTCAGTGGTGTCATCAGTGTGGTCCTCGGCGGTAATCAGATAGTATTCAGAGCCATACAGGGGATCCTTCAGTGGGACAGCCCGAATCTGGGAAGAGGGAAGCATCCAGTTCGGCTGGAAGGTGGGGTAGACCCAGTTGTAGTTTTCTACGCATACATTGCGCAGCTCGGAGATGTTCTTGGAGATGATCTCCAGCTTGGGCACAAATCCGGCTCGCTGGCAGTGACGGAGAAAACCGTCTGTTTGAATATCTCCGGTACGGATCCCTTCCCGGATGGGATCATAGTACAGGATAAAGCTCTGCTCCCGCAGGTCGCCCACATCTACATCCGCTTGTCCAGCCAAGGGGTGGTCCGCCCGCATGACAATACATAGCGGCTGATTGTGCAGCAGGGTACAGCGGGTACCCGGTATGGTGCAGAAGGCAGGCGTTTTATTACGGTCCTCCTGCCAAAAGACACGAGTGACCAGCAGCGCGTCAAATTCCCGACTGCGCAGGCAGGCTTCGACCTCCGAGGATTGGTAAAATAGAAACTGAATATTGTGCCCGGGGGCATACAGATAGAATTTTTCCATCAGCAGGCACTCGGTTTTTATGCTGATGCGCCCCAGAGGAAGACCGATGGTATAGGGCTTCTCATCCTGGCCCTTCAGCCGGCTGATGTGAAACTCCAGCGATTCATATTGTCCCACCACCTGTGCGATATAGGGAAGAACGCTGGTGCCCGGCCCTGTCAGCTTCAGGCGCTCGCCCCGGGCGGGACGGTCAAATAAGGTGATGCCCAGGGCTTCCTCCACACACTTCACCTGCCGGGAGACCGAGGAGGGCGCACAGGGGATCTCCTCAGCGACCTTGCTGAAATTCAGGTGGGTGGCCACCAGCAGTACAGTCTTCAGGTATTGGATCTCCATAGTGCGCCCTCCTTTTGGTTATGGCAGCGGGTAGGCAATGCGGCGGGGCTTCCTCAGTGTCTCAGTGACGGTAGGAAAGGGAATCCGCCCGAACAACGGATGTGGCATCCGTCTTTTTGGGGTCCTTCTTTTCTCCGGGCTGGGGGCGGCGGTTCCGGCGCAGGGCTTCATCCATGTGGATCTTGACGCCGCGGCTGGCCAAAGTGTGCTGCAGGGCGGGCACATCCAGCGCCTGCAGGCTGATATTCTCCTTGGCAGCCATGGAAACAGCCAAGCCGGCAGCTTCACCGGTGAGAACACAGGCGGGAATAAACCGTGCGACTTCCCAGCCGCGGCCGGTGGCGGAAACGATCCTTCCGGCTGCGGCAATGTTGGTGATCTCGGTATCGATGAGGCCACCGTATGGGAACTCGTATACTTCGGCAGGAATTTCCAGCGAGTGGATCATGCAGCCGATTGAGCTTTCCACATACCGGTCAGGCACTACCTCCAGCTGCTCCTTGCCAACCAGCCGGCGGGTCATACGGAACTGCGGCATAAGCGGCAGGGTCATCTGCGCGTAGGAGGGGCTCTGGTGCTGCTTTAAGTAGTCCAGCGCCAGCTTGCGGCTGGTACGGATATATCCGTTGACGCCCTCACTGGTGGTACCATAGTACATGGGGATCTCCGCCTCGCTGTTATCGGCATCGGGGCGAAGCCCCAGCCAGCGCAGCGGCAGTGCCTGCAGGGCCTGCCCGGTCTCCAGGCCTTTTTTCATGGTATCCAGGTCTATTTCATGTGCCCAGTGGGAAACAATGCTCCGCTGTGTTTCGGTGGGAGCGCCGGCCCGGAACATCAGGTCCAGGTCGCCGCTGGTATCCACAAAGGCCTTGGCCAGGTAGGCGGTGCGTCCGGATTTGTTTTCGACAATGACGCCCTTGCAGGTTTTACCCTCCATGATGGGCGCGCAGAAGTTGGTATCAAAAACGACCTGAATACCTTCCTGTTCCATCAGCTCATCCAGTGCGCACACGGCAGCCGGGATATTAAAATTGGTGCGGTAGCGGCCGGTGGGGGTGTCCACGGTATCGGGCCCGTTCCGCCAGCAATCTGGCAGGTTATCGTAGCCGTAGCGGATGCAGACATGCAGCAGCTCCTCCGCCAGGCCGCCATATACCTTGTGCCCCAAACCGTCATCCAGAGGCAGATAGATGCAGACATGGCCCAGGGTAGCCAGACCGCCCAGGATGATGCTTTTCTCCAGCAGAATGACCCGGGAGCCATTGCGTGCGGCCGAAACCGCGGCGGCTACACCGGCTACGCCGCCGCCTACTACGATTACATCCGCTTCCCCCGCAACGGGGATGGAATGGGATTGCTCAGTGATTTGCTTTGGTTTTTCCATTGATGGTATGCCTCGTTTCTTAGTGTATTATAGCAGATGCGCGGGAAGAAGGGAACAGGCCATATCGTCCCGGAAAAGCCGGTTAGGGCAGAATGTAGCTGCAGCCAAGGGCAATCACATAAACCACAATGATATAAACAGGAATCACCTTGATGGCATCGTGCCAAATAAAGCGGTTGTCTATCTCCTCACGGTCCAGCAGCAGCGCGGCGTAGATGGTACCTGCATAGGTCAAGAAGGCCATGTTGGCGCACAGGCTCAGCGTCGCGGCGGTAACAGATGCGCTGATCCCGGTGTCCAGCTGCATCTGGCATACAAAAGGCATGATGGCCGCGTTGCCCAACAGGGTAAGGGGGGTGCCGTTGCAGATGTTGGTGATGATGGTGATAACAATAGTAAGGAGAAGCAGCAGCAGCGGCAGCGGCATATTGCCGAATACGGGTTTAAGCAGGGAGATGATCCAGTCGCGAATGCCCAAATCAGCGGAAGCCATGGCATTGCCCAGGAAGGTGAAGCAGCCAACGATGCACACCACATTCCACAGGGTGCCTTCACTCAGCAGCTTCATGGGGTTGGCCAGCGGCTTGCCGTCTACTTTGATAAGCCCCAGAATGCCCAGCGCCAGCAGGAAAATGAGGGTAGTGCCGATAGGAGCCAGAACAGTGCTTCCGGGGAAGTCCTTCGGCAGCAGCGGGATCACGATGATATACAGGAAGGACAGGCAGAAGATGGTGAGAATGAGCTTCTGGCGCTTATTAAATTTCTTGGGAATGTTGCGCAGCGCCTCTACATTTTCAATATCCAGCTCCTTCAGCGGGGCAACATTGCACTTAAATACACCGGGGATCATAAAGGCCAGAATGCACAGCCATACCAGATTGACCAGGATGCACACGAACATATAGGTGAACATATTGATGCTCAGTCCAAAGCCCTGCATGCTGGTATTGATAAGGGTGTAAATGGTAAGGGCAATGCCCTTGAAGGGGAAGCAGAAATTACCCATGCAGCCCAGGTAGATGCCCAGCAGCATGAATTTGCAGAATCTGTCCTGCTTATCATAGCCGCACACATCCCGGATGGACTCATAAATGCCGAAGTACAGCAGCGCGGTGGGGATAAACCCGATGAACATGGAAACGATAAAGCTGGAGAAGAACAGCGAGAACAGCAGCGCGACCGGGCGTCCTCGAAGCGCCTTGATGCTAAGCAGCTTGCGCACCAGCACATCGATCACGCCGGCTTCCTTGAGCGCCACGCACAGCGCAGATACAAAGATCAGCTGGGGGACGGTAGAACCGCCCATCCAACTGGAAACAGCGGCGGAGGATGTCAAAAAGCCGCTGTATACCATGGCGATAATACCCAGGATAGCAGCTAGGGTGGACTGGGAAGTGAATACTGTAAGCAGAATAACGCCGATAAATACGCCCAGGGCATTGGAGCCGACCTGTGTAACCACGGAGAACGGGCCCAGAATCCGGCCGAAAAAGAACATAAAGAGGAACGCGATCAAAATGATCGGCCATTCACGCTTTTGGGCAGCTGACTTTGTCATAGTAGTTCACATGCAAGGCTAAGCACGGAGCTTTGCATGCGATCCTCCCTTCTGTAATTTTTATTCTCAGGTGAACGGTGATCTGCCGCCTTCGGTCGCGATCCGAAAACGGATTCCATAATAAATTGTGCACAATCTACACTTTTTATTTTAGAAAGCCTTGTGTATAAAGTCAATTGCACAATCCGCACGCACTGTTGCGACTTTGGCATGGAATACACTTCCGTCCCTATATGGAAGGTCCTCCCGCCGCCCCGCTGACCTGATTGGCGGCATGGCTCTCCCCTGTGGGAGTGCCTCATCCCCCGCAAAAATGTATTTTCTCATACTTTGGGATGATTTACACCACCCGCTTTGGCTGGTAAAATAAGACCAGAACACAAAATACCGCCGATCCATCATACCATAAGGGGACTGGTCCCCTTCGGCATCCCGTGGCCCCCACGGGATGAATCCGTTGCAAAGGGAGGGAGCGCATGGCCAAAAATGTAGTCATCCGGTCGACTGTCCGGGAACAGTACCAAAAATTCATGGCACGGGGCAGGGTGCTGTTTTTCACCGCGCCCTGCGGCTTTGGCAAAAGCACCCTGGCCGAAACGCTGCTTGCCGGGCAGCAGGTGCTTTCTCTCACCGCCGGGGAGCCGGACTTCGCCCTGCCGGCGGATGATAAGGACTGGCAGGTCCTCTTGATCGATGACCTGCGGCAGATGACCGAGGAGCCGGATCAGCAGGCGCTGTGCCAGCTCATCCGGGAGTACAGCGACCGCCGGTTCGTCCTGCTTTCCCGCGGGGCGGTGCCGGGCTGGCTCATGGCCTTCCAGTATGCCGGGCTTATGGCAGTGTTGGATGCCGACGCCCTGCTCTTTGACCGGGAGGATATCCGCAGCCTGTTCCGGCAGCAGGGCACCCCCGTCAGCGAATCGGAGCTTTCCGAGATCCTGCGGGAAACCAGCGGCTACCCGCTGGGCGTGGCGGTCATCGCCCACTGCATGGTCGGCGGCCGCCCCTATGGCCCGGAGCTCATCGCCCAGGGCTACCACGAGGTCTTTTTCTACTTCGAGGCGGCGGTTTACCGCCGGTTCGATCTGCCCATTCGCCGTTTTTTGCTGGAGCTTGCCCCCTTTGAGAGCTTCGATGCCGAGCTGGCCCGTATGGTCAGCGGCGATCCCCACGCCGGGGAACGCCTGGCCTGGCTTCAGCACAATACCACCATGCTGCGCCCCGATGATGTGCAGCGGTTCCGGTTTTGGTCGCAGTTCCGCACCTTTTTGCTGTGGGAGATGGACCGGGAATACAGCGAGGAAAAGCGCCGCACCGTTCTGGGCCGCGGCGGCCTCTACTACGAGCTGAAAGAGGATTACAGCCATGCGCTGGAGTGCTACACCATGGCAGGGGATCATTCCAAGGTCTCCGAGCTTCTGGTGCGCAATGCCGAGCTTCATCCCGGCATGGGCCATTACAGCGAGATGGAGAAATACTACCGCAGCCTGCCGGAGCAGGAGATCGCCGCCTCCCCGGCGCTGATGCAGGGCATGAGTATGCTGTGCGCCCTGGCGGCCGATTATGAGGGCAGCGAGCGCTGGTACCAGGCGCTTTCTCAGTTTGCCCGCTGCCGTGCCAAAAGCGACGCGGCCGGGCGGCAGGCCCGGGGCCGGCTGGCCTGGTTGGATATCTCCCTGCCGCAGCGCGGCGTCACCGATCTCACCGCCATCATTCCCGCGGCCTACCGGCTGTTGGTCAATAAGGAAGTGACCCTGCCGGCCTTTTCGGTCACCAGCGCCCTGCCCAGCATTATGAACGGCGGCAAGGACTTCAGCGAATGGAGCCGCCGGGATGACCTGCTTTATCAGACCATCCGTGTCCCGGTGGAGGCCATTCTGGGCCGGGATGGCGTGGGTCTGCCGGATTGCGCCATTGCCGAAAGCAAGTTTGAAAAAGGCGAGGACATCACCGCCCGTATGCTGGCCCTGATGCCCCGATTGGGGGAGATCCAGCGGGATGGCACCCCGGATATTGAATTCGCCGCGGTGGGCCTGCTGGCCCGCAGCCAGTTGGCGGCCGGCCACTCCCAGGATGCCCGCAGGACGCTGGAAAGCCTGCGGCAGCGCTTCGCGGAAGGCGGCCAAAGCCGATTTTTGCCCAATATCGATGCCATGCTGTGCCGCATTGACCTGCGGACTGGCGATACCGATGCCGTAGATAGCTGGTACCGGGAAAAGGCCCCGCGCGACCCCCTCAGCATCAATATCATGAAGCGCTACCAGTACTTTACTCAGGCCATGGCGGAGCTCGCTCAGGGCCGGCCGCAGGCCGCCCTGCTTACCCTGGCTCCGCTGGAACCCTACTGCATCGCCTGCCAGCGGAAGATGGATCACACCACCCTGCTGCTTTTGCGGGCCGTGGCCCAGTACCGGCTAAAGGACGAAGCCTGGCGGCAAAGCCTTACCGATGCCCTGCGCATTGCCGCCGGGTTGGGGTTCATCCGCCCGGTAAGCTGCTGCGGCGCCGCCCTGCTGCCCCTGCTGCAGGCCCTGCCCAGCCCGGAGGAAGAGAGCTGGTACCGGCAGGTGGTGGCCTTTGCCCGGGTGCAGGCCGCCCGGTATCCCTACTTTTTGGTGCCGCCCCTGCCCCCCGGCGAGGAAATGACCGCCACCGAGCTGCAGGTGCTGCGCCTGATGTGCGCCGATAAAAGCAATGCCGAGATCGGCCGTATCCTGGATATCAAGCTGCCCACGGTAAAAACCCATGTCAGCCATATCCTCACCAAGTTGAATGTCAGCCGCCGCAGCGAGGCCAAAACCGCCGCCCGCCGCCTGTGGCTGGTAGAATAAAAACTGTAATTCTGGAGGAACATATGAAGAAACGAGTAAGTAGTATTTTGCTGGCCGCCGTGCTGTGTGTCACCATGCTGTCTGTTGTAGCACTGGCGACGGAATGTGCCGATGGCGCACACACCTACGATGAAAACCTGTGGGCACCTAATGCCAATGGCATAAGCCACAGCCCAAGATGTGACAAATGCGAGCATGTTAGAGAGAATCCAACAATTCAGCATTATGATATCAACAGAGATGGTATATGTGATGCATGCCGGGTTGGCTTGGGAGCGTATTTAGGCAACTCTCCTGCTCAGGGGGGATGCTTTACAACCTTGCAGGGGGCACTGGATTATGCCGGCAATGAAAGAGACTCAATAACGGTAAATCCAATTAGGAACCAGGAGAGCGTGACTTACAGTGGAAAGAATACGCAGGTAACGCTTAATTTGGCTGGAGTAACCATAAATGAATTGAAAGTAACAAGCGGCAAGCTTACCATAACAGGGAATGGTAGAGTTACTAAGCTGGAAGTTAGCGGCGATACCGTTCAACTCTCCGGCGGTACCTATGGCGAAATTACAGGAGCCGATAAGGAAACCCTGTTGGCCCACGGTTATGTATTTGATGGCAATACTGTTAAGGAGGCCCCCATCAAGAGTGTCACGGCATCCGTAACGGGCCATAACAACGCCAAATACGGCTACACCGCCGAACAGGCTCCTGTTCTTACCGCGGTCATTACCCCGGACAATGTGATGACCGGTGTGACCTACCAGTGGTACAAGGTAAACGGCAGCGAGAAAACCGCGATTGATAATGCTACTGCCCAAACCTATACAGTGGAAACCGGCCTGAATGCGGGGGACTACGATTACTGCTGCACAGCCACCGTTGACACCTACTCCCTCACCAGCGGTGATGTCACCGTGACCATCAAAGAGGCGGATGGCCCCCAGCTGGGCACCATCAATGTGAACCAGGTCTACAATGACACCGCCAGCAAGACCATCAATATCTATGATTACATTGGTACAGATCTGAACAAACTGGCAAAGGATGCAGGAACGCTGCGTTTCCACACGGGAACTTATTCTCCCGAAGGCAGCCTGGCTACTGGCTGGAGCGTGTTTGAATCTAATGGCGCCATTACTTATCAATTGGCTGAAGGCTTGAGCGTAGGTAAAACCATTACGATAACCATAACAGTTGGATATAATGATCAGACCTATTCTAAGAACCACGAGGATGCCACCGTTACCGTAAACATTACCCTCACCAAGATTACCCCCACCGGCACTCCCAATTACACCCCCATCACCTCCAGCGGCAAGACCCTGGCCGATGCCCACCTCAATGCCGATAATGATGTATTCTCTGTGCCCGGTAATGTAATGTGGGCAGTTGATGGTGACCCAGAAAGCGTGAAAGTCGAAAAAGGGACAGCCTACGAGTGGATCTTCCGTCCGGATGACTATGAGCACTTTGAAGTAATCCGCGGCTCCATCATCCTGTGGACCGAAAGCGGCAGCGGTGTGGTGATCGTCGTTCCTTCCCAGTCCGGTGAAAGCACTCCCGCCAGCAACCCCAATACCGGCGCGGCCCATGTGGGCCAGCCGCTGCCCGGCTTGGCCCTGCTGGCGCTTGCGGCTCTGTGCCTGTATGCAGGCACCCGCCGCTTCTAAACAACCATCCTCACTTACCTCTCCGGGGGCAGCAGTAGGTTCAAAACCTGCCGCTGCCCCCATTCTATCCCATGTGTGAGTTGAACCTCGGCCGAAGATGTGATATAATTTTCCCCAGCGCGGCATGGCCGCCAAAAACCGTGACCGGAGGGCCTTATGAATACCTTCTTGAAGCTGGCTTTTTTGTTCTATATCGGTTCTTCGCTGGGCTGGGTGCTGGAGCTTTTCTTCCGGCGCTTTATTTCCGGCAATAATCCCGAGCGCAAGTGGATCAACCCCGGCTTTATGGTGGGGCCCTATGTGCCGCTGTACGGCACCGGGCTTTGCATCCTGTACCTGGTTTCCCGCCTTTCGGAAAGCCGCCAGATCGCCAACCCTGTGTGGAACCACATTGCCATGCTGGTGCTGATGGCCGCCGCCATGACCGCCATCGAGTACATTGCCGGCATCCTGCTGCTGAAGGTGATGAATGCCCGTCTGTGGGATTACAGCCGCCGCTGGGGTAATGTGAATGGTCTTATTTGCCCCCTGTTTTCCGCCATTTGGGCAGTGATGGGCGCGGCCTATTATTTCTTTGTGGATCCTTACATTTTGCGGGCACTGGATTGGCTTTCCCGCAATTTGGCGTTTTCCTTTGTCATCGGCGCGTTTTTCGGCGTTTTCGCCATCGATTTCGTCTATTCCACCCACCTCATGGTCAAGATAAGGACCTTTGCCCGCGAGAAGAATGTGGTGGTCCGCTATGAGGAGCTGAAGGCCTACTTTAAGGCCGGCCGGGAAAACGGCCGCCAGCACTTTTTCCTGGCCCTGCATACCGAGATCCCGCTGCGGGAAAAGCTGCAGCAGTACTACGATTACCGTCGGGCCCGCCGGGAGGAGCTGGACCGCATCCTGCACGGAGAGGACGGCACCAGCAGCACCGCCAAAGCAGAATAAGCCTTTTTACCGGAGGGAAGCGGCGAGCTTCTCTCCGGGCCTTTTTATGTGGGTAGGTCCCATCTCATCTTGCCTGCCCGTCGGAGGCCAGTTTGCAGTCGCCTATCGGCGTCGCGGGGCCTTTTGCAAAGGCATAGTTAGCACCGCTCGCCGCGGGGGC
>ERZ827043.3400-NODE-3400-length-11638-cov-2.469826_pt1 | contig 11638 bp, 10 predicted proteins | sample MGYA00519923_ERZ827043 | MGnify/ENA primary metagenome ERZ827043 (study PRJEB31778, sample SAMEA3449251) | human gut metagenome | biome: human gut; feature: human-associated habitat; material: faeces | place: United Kingdom | collected 2010/2012 ...
TCAGGCTCCAGACGGACCCAGACCGGCATAATATTCAAAAGCCCCTGCCCCTCACAAACGATGAGGGACCAAGGGCTTATTACATCGTGACCCCGGACGGGCTCGAACCGTCGACCTTGAGATTAGAAGTCACATGCTCTATCCAGCTGAGCTACGGGGCCAAACTCGTGTAAGTCTAGCCGTAGGGGTGTAAAACACCTCGGCGTAACGTCGGCTTGCACCGGTACCATCGGCGATATGGGGACAACGGAGAGCAACGTAGATCACGCCGCATCGGGCCAGACCGTCGCAGGCGATAGCGGTGAGCTCACTTTCACATACGCACAGGGTCGTTTTGCCAGTGAAGGCAGGGATTGGGAAAGCCCGGTTGTGACCAACATGGCTGCATCCGTCTCTGCCGATGCCGGTAATGTCCCCGCCGGCAGCATCACCAACACCGGCACCAACAACACCTTCACCAGCACCACCGAATCGTCGCTTGCCACCCTGCTGTCCAACCAATGCCCGTTCGTTATCAAGGCCACCATTTTCGAGGGCAATGGCAAAAACGCCATTCGCGAACGTCACACATTCACCGGCTCGGTGCTGCGCCAGCTCGACCAAGCCAGCGCCCTGCTGAACGGCATCAACGAATCCGGCCAATACCCGGCCATAGCCCTGCGCGAAGCATTGGTCAACGCACTGGAACATCGCGATTACACGTACTCCGGCCCCACACTGATCAATATCTTCGATTCCCGCTTGGAAATCGTGTCGCTCGGCGGCCTGACCGATGGTTTGGAAATCAACGATCTACTCAACGGCGTATGCCAGCCACGCACCCCGCGTTTGGCTGAATTGTTCGCCGATTTGGGCCTCTGCGAGAACTGCGGTACCGGCATTCAACGCATTATGGACGCCTACGCGCAGAGCGCGGTCAGTCCGCAACTGCGCGTGGGCCCCACTTCGGTGGCAATGGTACTGCCTATCCCTGTATCGGCCGAGGCCGCGTCCTCGCATCGGACCGATGCCGATGCTTCCGCCGCGCCCAGCACCACTGACGAAGCACAGCATGCCAAAATGTACTCATTCCCCACGATTCAGCGCATGACGGATAACGCCGCAGATGCTTTGGCCGGCGCACGCATCATCGGCTGCGCGCCACTGCAGACGCTGATTCTCGGCAGTGGATTCGGCGAACGCCCGGACGGTGACGATCAGGCCAGTACCCGCCCGCTTGATACGGCAACGCTGGAACCGTCGCCTCAAACGTTGGAACAGTTCACGCTCAATTTCCTCGCGTTCCGCGGTGTGAAGCTCAGCCGTAAAACCATGCAGAAAGCGCTTGGCCTGAACAAGGATCAGATGACGCAGCTCTTGGACCAGCTGGAGTTGAGCGGCAAGATCGAACGTCATACGCACGCCAAGTCCACTACGTATTCGCTGGCACATGCCTCAGGACGGTAGCGACCAGGGCGACAACGACCAAATCGTCAACAACCCAAGCAGCAACGACCAGAGCAATACGGCCCAAGGCGCGATAAAGCAGCAGCTCAGTTCTCGAATACGCGGTCGCGAATCATGCGACCGGATTCGTCGAGCGCGGTGGAGAACCGGCCATAGCCGGACAGAATCACGCCCATGTACAGCATGTCCACGAGCGCGGTATCGGCCACGCGCGAGAAAATCGCATTGCCATAGATCGTGTGCGAATCACGACCCGTCAGCAACGTCACGTCGGCCCAGCTGGCCAGCGGCGCGCCGATGGCATTGGTTATGGCGATGGTTTTCGCGCCATGCGACTTCGCCAATCGCAACGCTTTGACCGTATCCGCCGAACTGCCCGAATGGGAGAAGGCGACGGCCACAGCGCCGTGGGGCAGGTGCCCGGCACCGATCTGCTGCAGGTAAGCGTCGGTATTGAGACGGCATGTCAGTCCCAGGTAGCCGAGCTTGGTGAACAGATCCATCGCCGGTGTCAACGAATTCTCCACGCCGAAAATGTCGATGAACTCCGATTCGGCGAGTAGGGCGACCGCCTTGCGATAGGCCTTGGGGTCCAACGCACTGTGCAGCTCGTCGATCAGCGCCTTCGCGCCATCGGCCGCTTTACCGGGAATCTCATCTTCGCCATCCCACGGATTCAGATCGAATCCGGCCAGCGGATTGAAGGTCACTTTGTGTTCGGCGGCCGGGTTGCGCAACACGTACCGCAGTTCACGGTAACCGCCGAAGCCGAGCTTGCGGGCGAACCGAATCACCGTCGGCTGGCTGACGTGGGCGATGTCGGCCATCTGACCGACGGTCAGGTCGGCCGCCTCCTCGATATGATTCCGAATATACTGGGCCACGGCGCGCTCCGCCGGACGCAGCGACGGATACACGTGGTCGATGCGCTCACGTATTCCCACCGAGGATTGCACAGCCGCGCTCCTAGTCGTCCGTATTTTCCATTCCTGTTTCGAGGTTACCGGCTGTATACCGGCGAACAGTCGACTTGGATTGACCGCAACATGAACGGTGAGCGAACTCTTCCGTTTACCTTTCCGCTCCATTCCCTCTACAATCGAAACCATGGTGCGGATTAGCGTGGGAAGCCCCACCCATCACACAAGCGGGCGACTGTACGGCGTGTTCTTCGAGGACATCAACCATGGTGCGGATGGCGGGCTGAACGCCAACATGGTGAACAACTACAGTTTTGACGGCGTTTATCTCGACCATCACACGTGGCGTATGGCCGGTGCCGAACGGTGGCGTACGCAGGCTGATTCCCTGCGTTTCTGGGATTTCATCAACTGTTCCGCCGCCAGCCTTGGCAGTGAGATACGCGGGATTCACGGCCAGCGGGTGACCACCGACTGCCCCGCCCCGCCAATTCACGCACATAGCCGATACGCTCGCATCACGTCCGATGTTCCTTCCGAAACCGGCCCTGCATATCTGGAAAACCTCGGCTATAACGGAGGCGGCGACAACGGGGGCGAGCCCGCGTTCTCCATCGTCGCCGACCACACCTATTCCGTCAGTCTCGCGGTACGTCCGGTTCATGGGCGGGCCGAGCTGTCCGTCGGCGTGGTCGATAGGTACGGCCTGCCGCTCACCAGTATCACTCGATTGTCGTATATCGTGGACTCCGATCCGCTTGACGATACGGAAGAGACCGGTCTGAGGCAGGACGATGGGGCCGATGCGCAGGATTCCGGCGTTTCGATCAGTCCGGATTCGTCGGATGGTGCCATCGTCATCGGCCGTGACGGCTGGTACCGGTTCAACGCCGACGTAACCGGACTGAACACCGATTACGGCAAGCTGCGTATCACCATTGACGCCGGCGAACGCACCACGTTCGATCTGGATCTGGTGCAGTTCATGGATGCGGACTATTGGGGCGCGGGCGACCCGAAATGGCGTTACGGCAAGCTGCGCCGCGATTTGGTGGAGACCATTCAGGCGTTGCATCCAGCGTTTCTGCGATTCCCCGGCGGCTGCATCGTCGAAGGTGTGACGCCCGGCAATGAGTATCGCTGGAAGGATACCGTCGGCTCTCTGGCCGCGCGACGCCAACAGTATTCGATGTGGTCGTTCAAGATGCCGGATGGTTCCAGCTATTCGCAGAGCTATCAGATCGGTTTCTACGAATATTTCTGCCTGTGCGAGGACCTCAAGGCCAAGCCGCTGCCTACTCTGTTCGCCGGCATCGCATGCCAGTCGCCCGGCCGAGATCCGCGCCACATGGATATCAATTCGGCCACCTTCCGCAACAATGTGATTCAGGACTACCTGGACCTCATCGAATTCGCGAATGGCGATCCGGAGTCCAGCTCGTGGGCCGCGGTCCGGCGTGATATGGGCCATCCAGAACCGTTCGGCCTGGACATGATCGGCGTGGGCAACGAAAATTTCGGGGCTGACTACGTGGCCAAGTTTGACATGATCAGCGAGGCCATTCACGAACGATACCCGGATATGCTGTGTGTGATGAGCGCCGGACTGTTCCCCTTCCAGCCGACGATGAAACGCAGCTGGGACCATGCGCGAGCGTTGGCCGCAACCGATTCCGGGGCACATGATTCCGCCACCGGTGACGCGATTATCGTCGACGAACATTCTTACCACTCCCCCGAATGGTTTGCATACCAAGCGTCACGATTCGACGCTTACCCGCGTTGCGGCGCCGGCGTCTATTTCGGCGAATATTCAGCCAACGGCTATTTTGCCGGCCAACCGCAGACCGAACAGGGCGCGAACACGTGGAAGTCGGCACTCGGCGAGGCCGCGTTCCTGACCGGTTGCGAGCGCAATTCCGACGTGGTGCGCATGACCTCCTATGCACCGCTGCTCGCGCATATCCCGGCTAAGGGGTGGGCGCAGAATCTTATCGAACTCAATCCGGCGCATGTGAACCCCACGGTGAATTATGAGGTGGAGCGGCTGTTTTCCACGCATCTGGGCGACACGACATATGCCGTGTCCATCGAGCAGACCGCGTCACGCCCCGCCAAACATCTGTATGTCAGTGCCACCGGGCATGACGGGGATGACGCCTGCCGTTACATCAAAATCGTCAATACCTCCGATTCCCCGGTGGATGTGACGTTGGAAATCGCGCGCGGACTGGCCGGGCTGGGCGCCTCGCCATCGCGACCGGTGCGTTTGGAGGTGACGACGTTAAGCGCCAGTCCGACGGCGAAAACCACTATCGGATACCGCGGCGAGGCTTCGGGGGCGATTGTGCCGGAACGTCGGGCTTACACATTGCCGTCGCCGTCTTCATTGCTGGCGATGAAGATCAAGCCGTACAGCGTCACGCTGGTGGCTTCGCGCTGATCGACATCGGCCATTAGGCCGATTCCTTTGCCGTTAGAATCACCCTCAAGGATGAGGGGGAATCGTGCAGATTCAGGGAATAATAGGGGCTATCCCCCATAGCGAATACAAGCACGGGAGGGCAGGATGGAAACCACGGCGGCCAGAAGACCGCCGGCCAACGATGAAGGAGTATGCGGTATGTTTATCAATCTGTTCCGCAGGCAGCGCCCTGCGCTCGCCCGGCTGGCCCGCAACTCCAACGCCTATCGTCAGCCGATGGTTGCGGCCGTATCATCGTCCGCAGTCGGCGTATCCAGCATCACCTCTGCAGCCAACACAGCCAACACAGACGGCGTATCCGGCGTATCCACGCTGGATGCCACCATCGGCCGCATCCACGACATCCCGCAGTCGGCCATGAGCCGACTGACCGGCTCCCCCACCGTATACGCGCGGTAGACCCCCAGTCGGCTTCGCCGGCAGCCCCCCGTCAGCGGGGTGGAGATGGCTGGGCTCAGAAACTCGGCTCGATGATCCAGCTCAAGGTCAGCAATACGGCCAAAAACAGAACGTTGACGGCGGAGTAGACGGCCAGATACCGGCCTTTCTTGTGCGGGTATTGGCGCACGACGTTCTTGTAAGAAATAAGCGAGGCCATCGAGGCGATGAGCGTACCCATGCCGCCCAAATTGGTGCCAATGATCAGATCGCGCCATTGGTCGCAGAAGCCGGAAAGCAGAATCGTGGTGGGCACATTGCTGATGACCTGGCTGGAGCCGACCGCCACCTCCAGCGGATGGCCGCCGACCAGCGAGCGCGCCAGTTCGTAGAATTCGGGCACGCGCTTCATGTTGCCGATGAAGATGAAGAACATGCAGAAGGTGAGCGGCAGTCCCCAATCCACGTATTTGAATACGCGCCGATCGGTGAACAGGAACACGACGACCACGATCACGCACATCACCCACAGGGGAATCACGTCGGAGACGGCCAGTAGGCAGACGATGAACAGCAGCGAGTAGACGATGGTGCGCCAGCCGCCATAACCGGCGCCGTAGCCGGTGATACGAATCTCGTCGGGCTGGTGTTTGTTGCGCTCGGGAGCCAGCACGCCGGTTTCGAGGTCGCCCAGGTCGCCGACCGGTTTGCCGCCAAACACCACGGAAATCACGATGACCAGCAACACGGCCGCCGTGCCGGAATACGGTGCCATGATGCCGAGGAATTCCATGGTCGGCATGCCGGTCAGGGCTTTGAGATACAGGTTGTGCGCGTTGCCGATCGGGGTGAGCATACTGCCCACGTTCGCGCCAATGGTCATCAGCGTGACCACGAGGATGGTCTTATCCTCTTGCCCAGCCATGATGAGCACGGCCACCGCGAACGGCACAAACGTGACCAGCGCAACGTCATTGGTGATGAACATCGCGGAAAAGAACGTCAAAGCGACAAGCGTAATGACCAGTCCGCGCATGGTGCTGACCTTCTCCAGCAATCGCGAACCGATGATGCGGAACACGCCGATACGCTGGAATCCGCACACCACAATCATCAGGCAGATGAGCTGGCTGATGGTGCTGGCGTGAATGTAGCTTTTGTAATCGGCGTCCGGCGGCACAATGAAACACGAAATCAGGGCGAGTATTGCGGCGACGATGAGAATCGTCTCATTTTTGGCTACATTGATCAGCCAGCGTCGCATCCATTCCTCCGTGAATAACCCAATATCGCAACCATTCTATTTTACGCGCAGACCAGCATAAGGTACGTAGTCGCGTTGCGCTGGCGGACATGAGTTTTTGGACCGGTGCCGCACATCAGCCGCGCTCGTTTTTTTATTTGGACAAGGAAACATTGAGTTTGCATGTCTTCCATACAATGAACTGCCGCGCAATGCTGTGCCCGTATATACGGCTGCATCATTGTGTGGCAGGCCAGACACGAATACCGTACGTGGCTGGCTCATACCAATGGAACATAGTTTCATTCGAGGAAGAGGAGCGATGAAGTTGCGTATTACCCCAGTATTCCCGGTCAAACGTTTCGCCGCCGTGTCTGCACAGAACGTGAAGAACGTGCAGTTCGATTACACGAACATGCCCACGTACAACACGATCACCAAGTAGCGCGCACTGCCGCACTGATCGGCGGCACTTGCCGCATACATGAATGGCCGGTGTGCTGCGGATTCCTTACCAAGAATCCGCAGCACACCGGCCATTATGATATATGCCGCAATACAGGGGGCAATCAGCCCTGCACCTTACCTCCTTGCGCGCTACGGTATCCGAAGTTCATCATCTCGCTGTTGTAGGCGACCACGCCACGGCCGACCGCCGGCAGAACGATCATGCCGCCATCGCCATGATGCGCGGCGACTTCGTCCAAAGTGGCCGTCGCGGCATCCTCGACGTTCTCGCCGGAGAAACGCACACGATCCGACACCTGATGGGCGGCGACCACCTTGATGAACGCCTCGCCGATGCCGGTGCAGGACACCGCCACCGTGGACTGGTTGGCGAACGTGCCGCAACCAGGCAGCGGCGAATCACCCACACGACCGTGCATCTGGTTGGTGATGCCGCCAGTGGACGTGCCAGCGGCGATATTGCCCTCGGCATCGCGCGCCACGGCACCGATGGTGCCATGCTTCTCCCACTCATCGCCACCGGACTGAGCCTCGGCCAAGGACTGACGACGCTGTTCGGTGATGAAGTACTCGTTGCTTTCGGTCGCGACGCCCCAATCGGCGATCTCGGCATCGGTCGGGTCCGCGAACAGCACATGCTTGGTCTGCTCTTTGACGGCACGCGCCGCATCGATCGGGTTCTTCACGGTGCTTACGCCGGTGACCGCACCGACCTCGCCATCGCCGGTCATCAGGCAGGCGTCCATCTGGGCGATGCCATCGCTGGTCAGGGCGGCACCACGGCCGGCGTTGAATTCGGGAGCGTCTTCCATGACGTGGATGGCGGCGACCACAGCCTCATGCGCCGGTGCTCCGGATTCCAACAACTGGTATCCGGCATCGAGGGCGCGCTGCAGATCAAGTTCGACCTGGGCGATGCGTTCAGGCGTGCTGTGCTTGCCACGACTGCCCGCTCCGGCGTGAATGACAAGCGTGATGCCGGTTTCGCTGCCCGCCAGTTCAGTGGTCACCGGCGAAACGGAGGATGTGGTCATATCGTGTCCCTTTCTGGAGTCAGATGGATGTGCTGACGCCAACGTATCGTTGCTTCCGCATGTATGATAGCCGTTGATGGCCGCGACCGGTTCCGCATTTCGCATCATCGGCTCGCGATGGCGTGACTCGTTACTGCGCCACCTCGCCACTACGCCAGGGGCAATGCGATGCCGGCTCGATCGGCCAGGTCACGCAACGACCACGTGGTCTGCCCCGTTCGCCCGACAACGCTATGCGCATGCCACAGCGAACTGATGATGGCTTCCTCGCTTATTCATTCGTCGAATGCACCCATCGATGTGGGTATGTAGCCATCAAAAAAACTCGACAACCGCAATGAGCCAGTCACTTGGCTACATCTGTGCTATCGTCTCGCCAATGATTCGAATGCCGGTATCAATGTCAGCAGCATCCGGGCGCACAAAGTTGAGACGGATGTGGGAATCATCCATTTCGTCAACGTCGAACACGCTGCCCGGCATGAACGTGACGCCTTGGGAACGGCAGGATTCCAATACATCCAGAGAGCGCACGCCGTCCGGTAAGGAAACCCAAATATAGTAGCCGCCTGCAGGCACGGTCCAATACACTTCATCCGGCGCATACCGCTCCAATGCTGCGATTGCTGCATCTCGTCGAATGCGGTAAGTCTTGATCAAACCGCGCAAATGTTCGGCGATGCGGCCTTCTTTAAGCAGTTCCAGACAGATGCGCTGCGATGACGTGCTCGTATGCTGGTCGACCATGCGCCGCAGAGCCGCCAGCCGGTTAATCACATGCGGGTCGGCCACAACCCATCCCGTGCGCAGGCCCGAAGTGACGGTTTTCGAGAACGTCGACAAATACATCACGTATCCCGCATTCTCCATGCCCTTAAGCGGTATGGGGCGATGTGCGTCGGACGATTCCCCGCCGTACCACAAATCGCCGTAAGCATCGTCTTCCACGATCAGACACTGATAGCGCCGCGCCACGTCGATGAGTTCGCTGCGTCGTTCGGGCGGCAGCGTGGTACCGGTGGGGTTTTGGAACGTCGGGACGGTGTAGATGAGCTTGGGCCGGAATCGCGCGCAATAGCCGTCCAACAGGTCTGTACGCATACCGTGCTCGTCCACTGGAACGCCGATGATGCGCGCATCCGCCGAGCGGAAGGTCTGCAATGCCGGGAAGAACGTGGATTGTTCGACCAGCACGCAGTCGCCAGGATTGACGAATGCACGCACGATAAGATCGATGCCTTGCTCGGAACCGGAAAGCACCATCACGTTTCGTACATCGCACTGCACGCCGCGTGTGCTCATATGCTCGGCAAGTAATGCGCGGAGTTCATCGAATCCTTCGATAGGCGATTCTGGCTGACCGTCGAATTCGCGCGACTCAAACGCTTCAATGCTCACTGAACGCAACAAATCGTCGGGAATATCCGCCGGATTAGGCGAGCCGGTGGCAAAGTCGATGATGGTATCGCCGCGTTGCGCCCGCTCGGCCGAGGCAATGTCGTGGTAGGTGAATCGGTTGGAATAGTCGGAGAACAACACCGACCACGGCGGCCGCACAACGCTCGGTTTCGGCTCCTCGTCAATCGGCTCATGTCTCACTACAGGAATCCGGGCAGTCTCAATATGCTGCAACGGCAGCACGAACGTGCCTTTGCCTACTTTGGAGGCGATGAGTCCCTCATCTTTGAGTTGCTGATAGGCCTGTAATACCGTGGTGCGATTGACCTCGAGGCGTGAGGCCAACTCGCGTTCAGGCGGCAGACGATAGCCCTCAGCCATTGCGCCGGAGACAATCTGTTCACGCAGCTCAGCAGCCAGCTGCCGGTACATCGGCACCGTGCTGCGCCGGTTCAGCGTGAACTGCATGGCAGATCGTCTCCTTGATTCGTCGGTCGAATACCAGTCTAACGGCAGACGAATCGGCTACAGCGACAGGAAGAGCTCGTGGATGCGGACGTCGTCCGTGAGTTCGGGATGGAAGGCGGTGGCGAGGATGTTGCCTTGGCGCAGGCCCACCACGTGACCATCGACTTCGGTTTCGACCGTAGCCTCGGGGCCGACCGACACCACGTAGGGTCCACGGATGAACACCAGCGGAAAGTCCGCGATGCGCTGTGGGTCGTCGGCTTGGCCGAAATCAGCGATGGCTTGGAAGCTGCCGAGCTGACGACCGTAAGCATTGCGGCGCACTACAGCGTCGAGCGCGCCGAAGTAGACGTTCTCATCATTGTCGAGCTTCTTGGCCAGCAGAATCATGCCAGCGCAGGTGCCAAGCACCGGTTTGCCGGCCTTGATGTGGGCGGCGATCGGCTCGAACAGGCCGGGGGAACGCAGGAGTTTGCCTTGCGTGGTGGATTCACCGCCAGGCAGAATCACGCGGTCGATGGATTCATCGAAATCCTCGGCCGCGCGCAGCAGTTTCCACGGCGCACCGAGCTTGTCCAGCACCGCCGCATGTTCGGCGAATGCGCCTTGTACGGCCAGAATACCGGTCACGCCGTGCGTGGCGGTTTCGGCGTCTGCGGATTCTTCTTTGGAAATGTATTCAACAGCTACAACCATGTTGTCCTCTCCGGCTTCGACTCCCGTCACTCTCCGCGAGCGGCCATGATGGTCTGAATCTCGTCCTCGTTGATGCCGACCATGGCTTCGCCGAGGTTTTCGGACAGCTTGGCGAGCAGATCGGCGTCCTGCCAGTTGGCGGTGGCCTTGACGATGGCGGCGGCGCGCTTGGAGGGATTGCCGGACTTGAAGATGCCGGAGCCCACGAACACGCCTTCGGCACCGAGCTCCATCATCAGGGCGGCGTCGGCCGGGGTGGCCACGCCACCGGCGGCGAAGTTCACGACGGGCAGCTTGCCGGCCTCGTGCACCTCGCGCAGCAGCTCCACCGCCGAGGATCCGCCCTCCACGCCGTCGCTCAGCAGCGCGCAGGATTCGTCGAACGCCGACATGATCTTGCCCGCGTTTCGATAGAACACCTTCTGGCGCTCCAGTTCTTCTTCCTCGCCCGCCGTCAAATGCGCGCCGCGCAGTTCTTCGAGCTGAAAGCGAAGCATGTCAATGCGCTGTTCCCTTTCGGCCACGCTCTTGCGCAGTTTGGAGAGCTTCTGCGCCGTCTGCCGCCACGCGGCATACGCCTGCTCATTTTCCGCCAGCAGCGGCCGAACCTCGTCCGCGGCGTATTCATCCAGATAACCGATGTGGTTTTTGCTGTCCAGCAGCAGCTGGTGCTCGTGCTGACCGTGGATATCCAATAGCTGGGCGGAAACCTGTTTGAGCGTTTGAAGCGGAACAATCGTGCCGTTAATCCGGCAGATGTTTCGCCCCGCGCTGGTCAGCTCGCGGGAGATGGACGCGGTATCCTCGTCGCCGGTCAGCGTCAGTTCGCCCAGCAGCGCCTTGACCTTTTCGTTGTCCGCGATATCGAATACCGCCTCCACGCGCGCCTTCATTTCGCCGTTTGTAATCAAATCCCTGTCTGCGCGTTCGCCAAGCACCAGATTCACAGCGTCCACGACGATGGATTTGCCCGCGCCGGTTTCGCCGGTCATCACGTTCATGCCCGGCTCGAAGTCGATGGTCATGTCGTTAATCAGCGCAAGATGATGAATACTAAGCTGCAAAAGCATCGCAATCTTCCCCTCTTACCTGACAATGTTCT
>ERZ827043.3404-NODE-3404-length-11628-cov-117.388836_pt1 | contig 11628 bp, 10 predicted proteins | sample MGYA00519923_ERZ827043 | MGnify/ENA primary metagenome ERZ827043 (study PRJEB31778, sample SAMEA3449251) | human gut metagenome | biome: human gut; feature: human-associated habitat; material: faeces | place: United Kingdom | collected 2010/2012 ...
GGCAGCGAAGCGTCCCTGCCAGTAACTTCGCGCGTCCTCAGACGCGCCCCCAAGCTGCTTTATCGACCCACTGTGCAGTGTCGCGCCAAATGGGCGCGACCACATAGCCTGCCCGCCCCTATCAGCGCAAGCAAAACCCAGCCGGAGGATAGCCAACATCCTCCCGCTGGGTTTCAAATTTCCGCTGACCCCTCTTTTGCACATCTGCCATATACCAAATTCGCCCCGGAAGCATCAGCAGCTTCCGGGGCGAAAATCATGCGAAAAAAATGCGAGCGTGACCGTAAGCCGAGTTCTGTCGAGGGACGATCATCTATCCAGACCTGACGTTGCCGCGCAGGCTCAAGCGATGCCGAGGACGCGACGGGCAGCCGCATGTGTCCTCATACGCATCTTGCACCAGATGGGGTTTACAGCACGGACAAGTCGCCAAGCCGTGGGTGAGCTCTTACCTCGCCTTTCCATCCTTACCGCACCGAAATGCGGCGGTATATCTCTGTTGCACTCTCCTTGGAGTCGCCTCCACCGGCCGTTAGCCGGCATCCTGCCCTGTGGTGCTCGGACTTTCCTCATACCATTGCTGGCACGCGATCGCCTGATCACCTCGCACAGGTGTATCATAGCGCAAAAGGCGCGATTTGTCAAGGGGCGCCTGTTGACGCAGAATGCGCGCTGTGCTATAATGGACGCATCAATATGGGTGGAGGATGAAAATCATGAAACGCTTCATTGCAATGCTCCTGATACTCTGTTCCGCGCTCCTGATGACGACGGCTTTCGCGGAAGAGGCTGCCCCTGAAGCGAAAATCACCGTGGTGGAACAGCGCTTCATCAACATGGAGGACAACGGGCACGGCTTCTTCTTCGCGAAGGTGCAGAACACGGGTGACGCTGCCGGTTACGTTGATTATAAGGGGAATATCGTCGCTTCTGACGCGGAGGGCAATATCATCCTGACCGAAAACTATGTGAGCACCGCACCCGACGAAGTGTACCTTGAACCCGGCGAATACGCGTATGTCCGCGAGAACATCTACGACGACGCGCTGGACACCGCCGAAGTTGCGGACTGCCAGTTCTCCATCAGGGCGGTCGATAACGGCGAAGAGTACGAAAAGCTCGCGTCGGAAGCGAAAATCCACTTTGAGCCGGACGAAGAGGATGACAACTATGTGGATGTCACCTTCACCAACACGACCGACGAAATCCTCTACGACTACGAGATTGTGGCGGCGCTCTACGACCAGAACGGCGAATTGCTGTTCATCAACACGGAAGTGGTGAGCGGCATCGGCGTGCATCCGGGCAGCACTATCACCGTTCGGCTGTACATTTACGAGGATATCGTCATGTACTTCTGCCGCGAAGGCCTCACGCCCACGACCGTGGATGCGCTGGTCTACTGTGAAAAGTAAAGCGGAAATCCTGCAAAACGCATCGCCCCCGCGGCGGTGCGTTTTTTCATGCCCTCAGCCGAAAGTCTGCCGCTATCCCCCGAAAAAACCTGCTTGCAAAACGCCGCCGACTGTGCTAAAATGCCGAAGCATCCACATTTTTCGGAGGATTTTGCTCGATGGCGACCTTGCTTCTTGTTGTGATTTACCTTTCCTTCATCAGCCTTGGCGTGCCGGATTCGCTGCTCGGCACGGCGTGGCCCGTCCTCTACCGCGAACTCGGCGTGCCGCTTGCGTCCCAGAGCGCCGTGAGCATCCTCTGCTCCCTCGCGACGATGACCTCCAGCATGAACAGCGCCCGCATCATCTCCCGCCTCGGCACGGGCAAAGTGACCGCGTTCTCAACGCTTTTGACCGCCGCCGCCCTGCTCGGCTTCTCCTTTTCGGGCAGCTTCTGGTTCATGTGCCTGATGGCGATTCCGCTTGGGCTGGGCGCGGGCTGCGTTGATTCGGCGCTGAATAATTATGTTTCCATCCACTATAACGCGACCGTCATGTCCTTCCTGCACTGCTTTTATGGCGTTGGTGTGATGGTCAGCCCGTACATCATGTCCGTCGTCATTAACAGCGCGGTCGGCTGGCGCGGCGGCTACCGCACGGCAAGCCTGATTCAGGCGCTTATCGGCAGCATCCTCCTGCTGGCGCTGCCCTTGTGGAAAAAGGCGCACGGCGAAGAGTCCATTCAGGCGGAAAAGAAGATGAAAGTCCTGCCGATTTCGCAGACGCTGCGGATTCCGGGTGCGCTGATGACCTGCCTGCTCTTCCTGACCTTCTGCGCGATTGAGGTCATCTGCGGCGGCTGGAGCGCAACGTACATGGTGGAAGCGAAGCACATGCCCGCGAATTTGGCGGCGCGCGCGACGATGTACTTCTACCTTGGCATGGCACTGGGGCGCTTCCTCTCCGGCGTTGCGGCGAAGAAGCTGACCCCGTGGCAGATTATCTTTATCTCGATGGGCATTCTCGGCGTGTCGCAGACGACGCTGCTTGTTTCCGGCAACAACGTCCTGACGATGGCGGCGCTGCTGATGACGGGCTTGGGTGTCGGCCCGCTGTACCCGAATTTCAACTACATGACCCCCCTGCATTTCGGCAAGGACGTCAGCCAGTCGGTCATGGGGATGCAGATGACTTTCGCGTCCATCGGCACCATTGCCGCCCCCGCCCTCTGCGGCGTGCTGGGACAGCTGCTCGGCATGGGCATTTTCCCGGCGTATTTGATGATATTCTACGTCCTGACCGCCGTCGGCATTATCGCCCTGCGCCGCACGCTCCGGCAGGTGGGACGGCTTCAGCAATGAGCAATGAAAAGCGCGCCCGCAGATTTTGCAGACGCGCCTTTTTAGGTGCGCTAAAAGTCAAGTATGGGAGTGTGCACTGCGAAGGTTTCCAAAGGGCGATCGCAAAGCCCTTTGGTCGCTCCCGCAGGAGCGAAATCCCTGCACAACAGGCAAGCAGTGCCTGAAAGTGCCATCACGCCGCAATGCCGCGCATTGTCTTCCTAAACACATGCGCGAACAGCGTCACCGTGCACAAGACCGCGAGCACATCCGCAATCGGTTCGGCGAGGAAAATCGCAAACACCGTGTCCGGAATGAACAGCGGCAGCAGATACACCAGCGGAATCAGCAGAATCAGCTTGCGCAGGCACGCCAGAAATAGGCTGCACTTCGCATTCCCCAGCGCCACAAACGTCTGCTGACACGCAATTTGCGCGCCGAAAATCGTCACGCCCGCCATGTATAGGCGCACGCATGGAATTGCGTACTCTCGCAGCGCCGCGTCCGGGGTCAGCAGATAGACAAAAATCTGCGGCGCAAAGATGCACGTCAGCCCCAGCACCGCCGAGAACGCCAAGCACGAAATCAGCAGTATCCGGAACGCGGCTTTCACCCGCTCCGGGCGCTTTGCACCGTAGTTGAAGGAGATAATCGGCTGCGCGCCCTGCGAAAGCCCCTGCAGGGGCAGCAGCGCAAACTGCATCAGCGTGGAGCAGATGGTCATCGTGCCGACGGCGAGGGTGCCGCCTGCCGCGCGCAGCGATGTGTTGAAGCACACGGACACAAGGCTCTCCGTGCTCTGCATAATGAACGGCGCGAGTCCCAGCGCCACGCACGGCGCAAGCAGCTTCCAGTTCAGCCGCAGCAGACGGCGCTTCAGGTGCAGTATCGTCTGCCTGCCCGTCAGGAAGCGCAGGACGAACGCCGCGCTCACAGCCTGTGAAATCACCGTCGCCAGCGCCGCGCCCTGCACATCCATGTGGAAAACGAAGATGAACAGCGGGTCAAGCAGCGTGTTCAGCACCGCGCCAATCAGCACCGTCAGCATCCCTGCCTTGGAGAAACCCTGCGCGGTGATGAACGGGTTCAAGCCGAGAGACAGCTGCACGAACACCGTGCCGAGGCTGTAAATGGCAATATAGCGCTGAGCGTAGGGCAGAGCATCCTCCGTTGCGCCGAACGCCAGCAGAATCGGCGTGTAGAAGCAGGAAAGCACAACCGTCAGCACTGCCGAAACGCACAGCAGCAGCGCCGTGCAGCTGCCCAAAATCCCCTCCGCCTTCTCGTGCTTCCGCTGCCCCATGGCGATGGACGCAAGCGGCGCGCCGCTGGATGCGCACAGCGCCGCGAACGCCGAAACCAGCAGGATAATCGGCAGGCAGACGCCCAGCCCCGTCAGCGCGAGCGTACCCACGTCGGGAATGTAGCTGATGTAGATGCGGTCAACAAGGTTATAGAGCATATTGACGAGCTGCGCGGTGATGGTGGGAATCGACAGGCGCAGCATCAGCCGCCCGACGGGTTCATTTGCGAGGTCGGGGCGGCGCGGTGCAGTGGACATAAAAAGCCTCCTTTTTTGTAAACATGGGATAATTCGCCGTCAATGCCCGGAAATCCTCTTGCTTTGCGGAATTTTCGTGTTTATACTAATTCTCATCTAATACTATTTCCAAATTCACCTGCGCCATCTGCTCGCGCCTTTTCCGCGCTTGCGTCCGCTCATTCCACTTAGCGTAGCGCTGCTACGCTGCGTTTCATTCGCGTTAGCCAGCGCGAAAAATTCGCTTCGCATCTTGGCGCATTCTCATTTGGAAATAGTATAAACCATGTCATTCGCACAGCATCTTTTCCGCCCTGGCTTTGCATCGTTCCGCTCGCGCGTACCTCCAGTACGCCTCGCTTCACTCAGCTTTGCCAGAACGAAAAATCTGCTATGCTCGATGCCATGTTTTAGAATCGAATTAGTATCACTTGTGCTTTTCGGGCGAATCTGGTATACTGGATGCAATCAAACGGAAAGGTCGTGCGGATATGCCGGATTTGCTCCCTGCCGCCGAAGCGCTGGCGGAGAAACGCTGCCTTGTCACCCTGCGCAATCAGCCGGATATTTTGCTGCTTCAGCCCATTGACGCGCGGGACACGCTTTCGCAGGAAATGCCGCTGCTTGCCGCGCAGACGACGCGGAGCTTCCTGCACGTCGCGTTTCCGGTGGAGGCGTGGAATGTGGATTTGTCCCCGTGGGACGCGCCGCCTGTGTTCGGCAGGGAAGCCTTCGGGCACGGCGCGGCGGATACGCTCGCGTGGCTGCGGTCGCGCCTGATGCCGGAAGTGCGCGCGAAATACGCGATTTCGCCGGATGCGCCCGTCATCCTTGGCGGATATTCGCTGGCGGGGCTGTTCAGCCTGTGGAGCGCGGCGCAGGTGGATGATTTCGCAGCCGTCGCCGCGGTATCGCCCTCCGTCTGGTTTCCCGGCTGGCGCGCATATGCGGATCAGCACGCGCTTCGCAGCCGCGTCGTCTACCTCAGCTTGGGCGACCGGGAGGAAAAGAGCCGCAATCCCGTGCTTGCGAGCGTCGGCGACGCCATCCGACGGGAGGACGCACGGCTCAGCGAGCGGGGCGTGCGGCATACGCTGCAATGGAACGTTGGAAATCACTTTCAGGACGCAGAGAAGCGCTGTGCGGACGGCTTCGCGTGGTGCATGGCTCAACGAAAGGCAGAGGGGAAAAACACATGAACATGAAACAGTATGAAACGTTTGAATTGCGCTTCGGCGGAGAGGCCTTGCCGGACGCGTGGGCGCAGATCGACCTGACGGCCACCTTCTCCTGCGCGCAGGAGTCCCTGACGGTCAGGGGCTTCTATGACGGGGAAAGCGACGGGCGGGGCGTTTATGTCGTGCGCTTCCTGCCGCAATATGCCGGCGTTTATCGCTATCAAGTCCGCGGCGCGGTCACGGCGGAGGGCGAAATTGTCTGCGAAGCGTCCTCCCCGGAGGCGCACGGAATCGTCCGCGCCGTCGGCACGCACTTTGCCTTTGCGGACGGCGCGCCTTATATTCCCTTCGGCACAACCGTCTATGCGCTTATCTCGCAGGACGACGCGCTGGTGGAGCAAACGCTGCAATCCCTTGCCGCCGCGCCCTTCAACAAGCTCCGCCTGTGCGTTTTTCCCAAGGATTACGACTACAACCACAATGAGCCGCCGCTGTACGCCTTTGCGCGCCGCGAGGACGGCTCATGGGACACATCGCGTCCAAGCATCGCCTTCTATCAGCGTCTGGAACGCATCCTTCGCCGCATCGCCGCGCTGGGCATTCAGCTCGACCTGATTCTCTTCCACCCCTATGACCGCTGGGGCTTTGCCGCCATGCCGCAGGCGGATAATTTCCGTTATTTGGACTATCTGCTCCGCCGCCTGTCCGCCATGCCGGAAATCTGGTGGTCGCTGGCCAATGAATACGACCTGTGTATGCCGAAGAAAACGCTTGCGGACTGGGAGGCGCTCGAAGCCTTTGTCGCCTCCTGCGATCCGTATCATCACCTGCTGTCCTGCCATAATTGCTTCTGCTTCTGGGACTTCAAAAGAAAAGACGTGACCCATGCCTCCATCCAGGCTCGGGTGCTGACGGAAATTCCTCGTTATCTGCGCGAATACGGCAAGCCCGTCGTCATCGATGAATGCTGCTACGAAGGCGACCTGCCGCATATCTGGGGAAGCATTTCCGGTCAGGAGATGGTTCGGCGCTTCTGGCGCTGCTATGTCGGCGGCGGCGCCTGCACGCACGGCGAAACCTTTTTGTCGCCGGACGACGTGCTGTGGTGGGCACGCGGCGGCGTCCTGAAGGGCGAAAGCCCGAAGCGCATCGCGTTTCTGCGCCGCGTCATCGAGGAGCTTCCGGGCTTCCTGTCGCCGCTGGAAAGCGTATGGGAGGAGGCCGAGCAGCAGGACGAAGCGCAGCGTCCCGACTGGATTCGCCCCTTCCTTGCCAGCCTGTCGCGAATGGCTCCGCCCGATCGGCACATGCTGCTTTGCGGGGAGCATCTCTGGGCGGCGCACTGCGCGGAGGACGCTTATCTGTGGTATTACGGTCAGCAAACCGCTCGGGAGCAAATCATCAAGCTGCCGCCGGCGCATAGATACCGGGTCGAGGTGCTGGACACATGGAATATGACCCGCGAGACGCTGCAAACGGGCGTAAGCGGGCGTGTCGTGCTCACGCTGCCCGGTCGGGAGGATATGGCGGTGCTGGCGGTTCGGATGGACTGACCGCATGTGAAGCCCGCGCTGCATTCTTCTTTTCTTTTTCCCCATAATCACAAGAAAATGAAGGTGCAGTTGTCAAACCTCACAAAGAAGCGACGGCAAATTCTACGCCGAGATTTTGTTGAAGTCTTGACAATCCCATCCCGTCGTGTATAATAAATGGTATTACACCGCATTTTCATGCGGAACGAAAAAGAGGTTATTCAGATGCAGACTCGTCGTGAATTTTTGAAGAAGAGCGCCGCCCTGCTGGGCAGCGCCGCGGTTGTCGGCAGCGTTCCCGGACTGCTGAAGGCGCAGGCGGAGGACGGTCAGGAAGTCCCCGCGTACCCCTACCCCTATGTCGAACTGGATCCGGCATACGTCGAGAAGCTCGCCTATGAAGGCTATTTCGAGAACGGCTGCTGCTTCGGCGTCGCCAAGGCGATTCTGGTTGCCCTGCGCGAGAAGGTTGGCTATCCCTATACCGTCATCCCGGAAGAGATGTTCGCCAACGGCAAGGAAGGCTACACCTGCGGCACGCTGTGCGGCGCACTCGGCGGCGCGGTGGCGATGATTGGTCTGGTCTGCGCGTCTGCGGATTCCCGCCAGCTGACCAAGGATCTGTTCGCGTGGTACTGCTCCACCAATCTGCCGATTTACCAGCCTGAAGCGGCTGCTCCCGTGCAGACGGTGGCGCCCAGCGTCAACTGCATTGACTCCATCACCAAGTTCATGACGGCTGCGAACGTCGAGCGCGGCGATATCATCCGCAAGCGCCGCTGCGGCGGCCTGAGCGGCGACGTGGCGCGCCGTACGGTTGAGCTGCTGAACGCGCACTTCGGCTTCGCGGAGCTGCCGGTCGCCTCTCCCGTGGCGGAGGAAGAAACCCTCGCGCCCAACGAGTACATCGGCGAAGCGCAGTCCTTCGGCGGCACCCTCCGCGTGAAGGTCACGATGGACGGCGACAAGATCGCTAAGATCGACATCCTGTCCCACAGCGACACCGCCGGCGTGTGCAATCCCGCCTACGACACCGTGCCGGGCAAGATTATCGACGCGCAGTCCACGGCTGTTGACGCGGCGACGAACGCAACCATCTCCAGCAAGGCCATCATGGCGGCTGTGGAAGACGCGCTGAGCAAGGTCGGCAAGTAATCCGCTGCATTTCGTATCACATTGGGAGGGCTTGCATGGGCGCTGCCCGGCACGCCCTCCCTTTCTTTCATCGGTCATAAGCGCCGAAAGGAGGTCATCAAGCCATGTTCAACATTGGTTTTTCGGAACTGCTGCTGGTGCTGCTGGTCGCCTTTCTGGTGGTCGGGCCGAAGGATTTGCCCAAGGTTGCCCGCTGGCTGGGGCGCACGGTGAAAAAATCGCGCCGCCTGCTGAACGAAATCAAGAAGGAATCCGGCTGGGACGAGCTGGAGAAGGAAGTTCGCGATGTTCAGCACGACGTCAAGGACGCCGTGAAGCAGGGCGATGTCTCCGCGGAATTGCGCGAGGCGAAAAAATCCGTGCAGGACAGCGCGGAAAAGTTTGACAAGGACACGAAATCGAACTGAGGGAGGACACAAACATGCGTCTGGGAACCACGGAAATCATCCTGATTGTCGTATTGGCGCTGGTGCTGTTCGGCGGCGGCAAGCTGGCGGGCGTCGGCAAGGCGCTGGGCAAGAGCATCAAGGACTTCAAGAATGAAGTGAAGGACGACAAGGCGGAGGAAAAGTCCAAAGAGGACAAAAAGGACGAAACATGAAGCAGAAGCAGACGACCCCTGCCGAGGAGACGGAAGACAAGCGCCCGAATGAGACGCCCGACGGGGACTCATCCGACGCAGAGTCCTCCGATGGCGAATCCTCCGATGGCCTGAAGGAAGCGGGCGAATCCATGCTGTCGCACCTGATGGCGCTGCGCAAAGTCCTGCTCATATCCGCCGCGGCGGTGCTGATCGGCTTCGTCCTCGTCTTTTATCTGGCGATTGACCCGCTGATGGCGCAGATTCTCGCCCCCATTCAGGCGCGCGGGATTCAGGTGATTTTCACCACCATGTCCGAGGCGCTGGTGACGAAGTTCAAGGTGGCGCTGCTGGCGGGCATGATTATCGCCAGTCCCGTTGTCATCTGGGAGATTTGGGGGTTCATCAAACCCGCGCTGTACCCGCAGGAGAAGCGGAAGTTCCGCCTGCTGTTCGTGCTGGCGCTGCTGCTGTTCCTGACGGGCGTTGTGTTCTGCTATTTCGCCGTGTATTCTCTGGCGGTGGATTTCTTCCTCGTTGCGGGCGATTCGCTGGCGACGCCGATGCTGTCCATTGACAAGTACGTCAGCTTCCTGTTCGGCTTCCTCGTGCCGTTCGGGGTTGCGTTCCAGCTGCCGGTGGTGCTGTACCTGACGACGCGCGTTGGGCTGACGACGCCCGACATGCTCCGCAGCAAGCGGAAGTATGTCATTCTGGCGATTTTCGTCCTCGCGGCGATTTTGACGCCCCCGGATGTGGTGTCGCAGGTGGCGCTGGGTCTGCCGATGTGCGGGCTGTACGAAATCGGCATACTGGTCAGCCGCTACACGAAGGCAAGGGAGCGGGCATAAGGGGATGAAATGCGCTGCGCATGGCTGATGCCGCAGCGCTTTTTGCGTGGGAAACAGACTGGCTGGTCGCGCAGTTGGTCAGGCAAGCGGCTTGGGGGCGCGTCTGCGGACGCGCAAAGTTACAACCGCTGCGCTGAAAGCGCTTCGCTGTTCAGCGCTCGTCTCCCCGACTTGACTTTTCTCTTTGAGCTGGTTTAACGAAGCAACAGTTGGGGCGTTGCCCCAAACCCTACCAGAGGCGCCGCCTCTGGACTCCGCAAGGGGCAGACGAAAAGGGACGAAGTCCCCCCTTGACCCCTTCGCGCGATTGAGTTGACCTCTTTACCATAATCCTTCCGCGTGTTTATCCCTTTTTCCGCCTCCCCCCGAAATTCAAAAAATTTTAACACCTTTTCCGGCGGATTTGCTTGTCATTCGCGCTGACTTGCGCTATAATAAGGAAAGTACCCCCTCAATGAAATGTATAGAGATGGGAGAGAATAAGTTTATGCAGAAAAAGGCTCTGCTGGCACTGCTGCTGGTGCTCACGATGATTCTCAGCGGCTGCTCGCTGATTGTCAAGGACGAAGCGGTCGATGCCGCGCGCGTGGTCATCCGCGTGGGTGATGATACCTATACCAAGGCACAGGTGCAGGCGCAGATTCAGAATCAGGTCAACTATATGACCGTCCTGTATTCCAGGTACGGCCTGTCTTTCGACAGCACCAATGCGGACGTGATGAGCAGCCTTACCGACAACGTGCTTAACAGCCTTGTCGAGCGTTCTGTGCTGCTGGCGAAGGCGAAGGAGCTGGGGCTTGACCAGCTGACGGACGAAGAAAAGACGAAGATTGAAGAGGATACCGCGTCTCAGCTGGATTCTCTGCGCCAGAGCGCGGCGACCGAGTTCTCCCTTGACCTCGAAACGCAGCTGGACGAAATCAACGCCAAGCTGGATGAAATCGGCTACACGGAGGAAGTTGTCCGCAAGAGCGTGACCGAATCCCTGCTCATCACCAAGGCGGAAGATTACGCGGTGAAGGACGTGACCGTGACGGAGGACGAAATCGTCGCGGACTTCAACAGCAAGGTTGAAGCGGCGAAGACCTCCTACGAATCCGACCTGTCTGCGTATGGCAAGGCGGTGCTCAACGGCACGACGGTCTACTATCGTCCGGCGGGCTACCGCAACGTCAAGCAGATTCTGATTAAGTACAGCGACGAAGATTCCGCGCTGGTGTCCAACATCCAGACTGCGCTGGACAACGTGATTACCGAGCAGAACAACGCCGCCAACGTGATGGCGAAGCTGGGCGTGGCGAACATGGACGAGCTGGCGAATCAGGTCACTGTGACGCTCAAGCCCGCCACCGAAACGCCCACCGCGACCGTGGAGGTTGAAAGCTCCGTGTCCGCGTTCGAGGAAGGCCTCGACGAGACGGTGGCTGCGACGGCTGTGACGATTGCCGAAGCGAAGGCGAAGCGCGCGTTCCTTGAGCAGCAGCTGGCGGACGCGAAGGCGAAGGCGCTGGCGAACATCACCCCCGAAGCGGACGAAGTGCTGGCGGCGCTGGCGGAAGGTCAGGACTGGGACACGCTGGCGGAAGCCCACAACGACGACCCCGGCATGAAGGCGGGCGCGGCGAACGCGGCAACCGGCTATCCGGTCTGCGAGGGCTTCACGCAGTTTGACGCTGCCTTTGTCGAGGGCGCGATGGCGCTGCAAAAGGTCGGCGATTACTCCGACAAGATTGAAGGCAGCTACGGCTACTACATCATCCAGTACACCTCCGACGTGGTGGAAGGCGCGGTGGACATGGAGACGGTGCACGACACCATTTCCTCCTCCTTGCTGAGCAGCAAGCAGAGCACCGTGCGCGACGAAGTGGTGGCGCAGTGGGTGAAGGATGCCAACGCCACGATTAACAAGGACATCCTGAACGACTAATTCCCAATACAGCAAAATCCCCCGATTCGCGTAGAGTCGGGGGATTTTTGTGGGTTCTTCACGGAATCTTGGGGGCAAGAGCAGCTTGGAGGCGCGTCTGCGGACGCGCAAAGTTACTGGCAGGGACGCTT
>ERZ827043.3409-NODE-3409-length-11611-cov-2.686310_pt1 | contig 11611 bp, 9 predicted proteins | sample MGYA00519923_ERZ827043 | MGnify/ENA primary metagenome ERZ827043 (study PRJEB31778, sample SAMEA3449251) | human gut metagenome | biome: human gut; feature: human-associated habitat; material: faeces | place: United Kingdom | collected 2010/2012 ...
TGAATCCGATGCAGCGGCTGGCGCAAGCAAGTCAGCCGAAAACGTTCAGTCCGCTCCGAATACCAGGAATGCCGGCGATTCTCAGCCGGCGGACACTGTCGAACAGCATGCTGAAGTTGCCCAGCCTGAAGCCGCCCGGGAAGCCGAAGCCGCTCAATCTGAAAACACCCAGCCTGAGACCGCTCAGCCGGCAACCGCCCAGTCTGAAACCGACCAGCCGGCAGCTGACGTACCGGACGATCAGCAGCGGACCGCAGCCGAAGCATATCAAGAAGCCACCGCAGCAGGCGTAGCAGACCAGCAGCCGGCTGCCGAAACCGCCCAGCAGTCGGTATCCGAAGCATATGATATCGACTCCACGGGCGTACACACTCCGGTCTTCGAGCCCGGCTCGGTGTTCGAGCGTGTGGCCAAGGGCGAGCTGAAAGCACAGGAGCCGGCAGTCGAAGTCGATGGCCTGACCTCTGACGAGGCAAAAACCACGCAAGATTTCAATGTTCAATTCGAAGTCGCCCGTCATCCCGAATTGCTGGCGTTCCTCGCCATGAATCCGTACCTGTACGACGACATGTATTCTTGGCTCGCCGCCCGTGGCGAGGCCGATATTGACGAAGCCCTGTCTCACAACAAGGGCTATCAGGAATACCGCGAAGCGGTTGGAAAGTGAGTCGAGAGATGACCCAGAGCCACACTCAGAACCAGAATCTCACGGAAGGTCTGAATCGCATCCGTCGCTGGCGTGACCAATACCGCAGCATGCAGCCGCCATCGCCGCTCGAGGATGTGAATCAACTGGCCGCGAAGCTGGAGATGACCCATGCCCATCCCTCCGGCATCGCCCAGCTGTTCGCTTCCGGCCATGTCCGGTTGGATTCGTTGTTCCGCGACACGGGTGTGCTTAAGGCCGCCGAACGCCATATTGGGCGCGTGCTGGATGACCAGGCCGCCAAACGCAGGATTTCCGGCGTGGCGGAGTTGTCGCTCGTGGTCGGCGTGGCCACATGGAAGGGCAACGCGCTGCCGGTGCTGTTGTACCCGGTGAGCGTCACGATCGAGGATGATGGCTTGTCGACCACCATTCGATTCACCGGTCGCGTGGCCCTGAACGTCGCGTTCGTCAATACATTGCGTGAGCAGGGGGTGTTCCTGGATGAGGATTCCCTGTTTGACGGTGCCAGCTATGACAGTGGCACTCCCGAAACTTCCGCGATGTTCGCCCGTATTTCGTCCGAAGCGTCGGAGCGTATCTCCGACTTCGCCATCGAGCGCCAGATTGTGCTCGGATGCTTCATGGACCCCTCGTCGCAGATGATCAGCGAAAGCCGACAGTTCATCGACCAGCTGGAGAACGGCCCCACCGGCAATGTGCTGTTGGACGCGCTTGCCGGCGACGAATCCGCCCGCACCGCGCTCAAAGATGCCAATATTCCGCAATACAGTCCTTTCGACGTAGACCCGCATGCCGAGTACGAAGTCGGCGATGTGGACAATACGGTGCGATATGCCGCGTCACTTGCTGCCAATGGCCATAGCATCGTGGTCGACGGCGCCTTCCCGAAGGGCACCGCGGAGCAGGCTGTGGCCATCGCATCGCGCTGCCTGATGAATGGTCGTTCCGTGCTGTACGTGCCCGGCGTGGCCGAGCAGAAGCGTCTGTTCATCCAGACGGCTTCCGCCAATGAGATGAAGGCGCAGGTACTGGATGTATCCGATGAACACGCCAACGCCGCGCTTGATAAGCAGCTGATTGCCGCAGTCGGATTCCAGCCCGGAGTCGCCACCCAGCGATTCGACCAGCTGGCCGACGAACTCGTGGGCGTGCGCTCGCGCTTGACCCGCTATCTGGGCGACCTGCACGGGGGCAACGATAAGTGGAATGTGTCCGCATACGAGACCATTCAGAATCTGGCCCGTATCTCCGTGCTCCCGACGCACCCTGCCACCCACGTTCGACTTGACGAGTCAAGTGCCCTGAGCATCGCCAACGATATTGACACATGGATCGGCAAGATGGAACGCGCCGGCGAGCTCGGCGAATACACCATCGGCCCGGAAGACACCGCATGGTACAAGGCGTCCATCACCACTGAAGAACAGGCAGTAACCGCCTACCAGCGCGTGGACGATTTGCTGCGTCGCTTCCTGCCCGCCACCCGTGAGCAGGTGGCACGCACCGTGCAGACCTGCGGATTCCCGGTTCCTCCCACCACCCGCGAGTGGGAGCGTCAGGTTACGGTTTTGAAGAATCTGCGACGAGTGCTTGACGTGTTCCAGCCGGAGATTTTCGAGCGAGACATCAGCTCCATGATCGAGGCCACCAAGCCGAAGAGCCAGCGCAAGGCCGAGGGCACGTCGATGGGATTCTGGGAGCGCCGCCGCCACATCAAGGAAGCCAAGGATCTGCTGCGCGTCGGCGCGCAGGTCGAGGACTTGCACGAAGCGTTGAAGGTAGTCGCCAAGCAAGGGGAGCAGTGGCATCAGTTCGTGCCTCACGGCGGTTGGCCGGTGCTGCCCAGCAAGCTCGACGAGATCATCTCCACCCAAGAGGCGCTGGTCAGCAATATGACCGCGCTGGATACCGTGCTTTCCACCACACCCGCTGGTGGCAATCTGGAAACCGCCGATTTCGAGAAGGTGGAAGCACGCCTGAAAGCACTGCTGGATGATCGCAAGGCACTGGACACCTTGCCGGAGCGTTGCCTGCTGGAGCAGGAATTCGCCTCTGCCGGACTGAACGAACTGGTCGCCGATCTCAACGCTCGCCGAGTGAGCGTGGAGCAGGTGCGCGGCGAAGTGCAGCTGGCCTGGTGGACCACCGTGTTTGAGGACATTGTGCGTTCGTCCGCCATCATCTCCAACCAGGATGGTGCCGCGCTGCAGGCCGCATCCGACCGCTTTGCGCAGGTCGATGTGGAGCACGTGCGCTCCATCGGACCGATGGTGTCGCAGGAATCCATGCGCCGCCTGTGCGACATGCTGTTCTCCCGCACTCAGGAAGCCAACCAGATGCACACCGTGCTGGCAGGGCGCGCCAGTGTGTCGCTGAGCAGGATTCGCCGTGATCATCCGGAGATTCTGGCCGCGGCCAAGCCGATTCTGGTGGCCGCGCCGGGTACGCTCGCCGCACTCACCGAGCCGGGTGTGCTGGCTGATGTGGCGATTCTCGATGCGTGCGCGCACATTCCCGCTATCGAGTTGCTGTCCATCATCGGCCGCGTGCAGCAGGTGGTGGTGATCGCCCACTGCGCGACGGTAACCAGCGAAAGCGTCAAGCAGCTGATCGACACGTTGCCTCATATCGAGGTGGATGCTGCCCCGTCTCGCCGTGCGCCGCTCCTGTCCGCATTCCTTGAATCCGAGGGATATGGTCCTGTTCGCTATGATGTGGCCACCGAGCCGGCTGCCGGTGAGGTGCGATTCCACCGTGTGGAAGCGAGCGGTGTGCCGGTTATGTCTTCTGGTCTGGTGGAATCCAGCCAGCCGGAGATTGATGAAGTGGTGCGTCTGATTACGCAACGTGCCGCCGGTTTTGCCGTGGTTCCTTCCAGCTATCGACTTGTGGTCGTGATGTTGACCGACGCATTCCGCACACGCTTGGGTGCCGAATTGAAGTCGTTGGCAGGCAAATCCAAGGCGATGGGCCGATTCCTGCGCCATGTGCGGTTGGTTTCCTTGCGTGACGTGGCCGGAGGTCGTGCCACTGACGTGATTCTGTCGATGTGCTATGCGAAAACCACGCACGGACGTCTGCTTCAGCAGTTCGGTCCGCTCGAAAGCACAGGCGGTCGCGGACTGTTGCTGGATGCCCTGGCATTGGCGGACCACAGCTTGGATATTGTGTCGGCCTTTGGTTCCGAAGATTTGGATGAAGAACGACTGCACCAATCCGGTCCTCGGTTCCTGAAGACCATGTTGACGTGGGCCGAACAGCTTGACGACCGTCCGGTGCTTCCGTTGCGTGATGCGGCAGGCGGCAACGTGCTGTTCGACGATATCGCCGACAGGTTGCGCGCGCGAGGACTGAACGCTGCTGTTGATTATGGATTCGACAAGGGCGTGAAGATTCCGCTCGTGGTGGGATTGAAGGACAAGCCGTTTGCCTTGGCCGTGCAGACCGATGACGCGAACTTTATGTCCGTGCAATCCACGCGTAGGCGTCATCGTTTGTCGGCACAGGATCTCATTTCCTTGGGCTGGAATGTGATGACCGTCTGGAGTGTCGCCGCCTTCGTGAACCCCGATAAGGAAGTCGACCGTATCGTCAGCCGTATCGGTGAGATCTATCGCGAGGTTGAATAACCATGGCGGAATACTCGGCTACACGGCGCACACCGCGCAAGCACAAGCGCGTGGTGATGAAGGGCACTGAGCAGTTTGACGCTGACGGTGTCAAACTCGAGCCCGGAGACATGCAGACCGACCAACAACGGCAATCCGACGACGACAAACGCATCCTCGGCGAACTGCCGCCGCATTGGGCCGTTTTTAACGAGCGCGAGTAGGAGTTGGGGCGCACTCTGTGCGCCCCAACACTGTGTTTTCCGCAGCCGACAGGCTGCGGAAAACACAGTATCGGCCGAAGGCCGATTCCGCTTCCTACCGCACAACGGCCATAATCGCTCCGGCCTGTTGCAGCTCCATAACCTTGGCCGCGGCCTCCGGCGGCATTGCGAACGACACCAGTCGGTCGTTGCCTCCCAATGCGCCAGTCGCATCCGGTTTGCCGACATTCATCACCGTGGCGTTCTCGGCCAGCGTGCAATCAGCACCTTCGCAACCGACGGCGGAAACCAGTCTCACCTGATCGCCGGCCAATACATCGTCGACGCTACTGGCCAAGCGGACTTCAATCACCGTAGTGCCGGTCGGTGCTACGGGCGCATCTCTGGCCATATGCGTGGAAATGGGATCGGCTGCTTCGATATCGATTTGCGCTACCTTGCCCACCACATCCTCAATATTGCCTGTCCAAGACGGGCCTGCCGCAGATACCGGCATATCAGCCAACTGAACGTCGGCGGCCAGAATAATGTCACCCCGTCGAATCGAGCGGGCGGCCACCACCATCGGCTCGGTCTCCACCACGGCCAATACGGCTTCAAGCCCAAACAGCACTGCGAGTCCCACGCACAACGCAGCAGTGAGTCGGCGCAAGGCATCCGCCATGCGCCGTCGCCGCAATGAGCCGCGCGCAGGCGGCTTAATAAACGAAAAGGTCACCATGCAACCATGGTGACCTGAAGTTTTTCGTAAGCGCAAGCCAAATCGACCTATGTGGTTCTAGCTTGCCAAGTTATCCACAACGCTTCAAACCCGTGCAACAGACAGTGCCCGTAGTGCCAATATCCGCGGCATACCGCCGTCGACACCGTCGTTTACAGAGGAAAAGCGGGTGTACAGACCTTACTTGCCGGATTTGTCGGTGCGGTAGAAGCCGTGACCCTTGAACTCAATCGGCACGGCGGAATACACCTTGCGCACCTGCTCCTGCGAGCACTTGGGGCACACGGTAATCGGGTCGTCATTGAACGACTGCTGTTCGGTGAAGTCATAGCCGCAGTTCTTGCAACGGTAATGATAGGTAGGCAACGGATTCCTCCAACAAAGTCATATTTCTCGCGGATGGCCCAAACGCCATGCCACGCAACCGTTCATATCCTAGTCGCCGCCCTGACACATTGGCGTTACGGTCTTACTAGCCAGCTTGCTGTTGCCACTCTGGTTCCATCGGCCAGTGTGCGTGGCTGGTTGGTCAGTCTGGCTTGCGCCGAGTATCTTGGCCGGCCGGCCAGCTCAACAGGCCCGATGAGCTAAGCCGCCGGTATCCCTCCGGCGTCAGCACTCCGTCGGCCGGCACATCATGTGGTTCGGCCGGCAAATCAATGTCCAACACCTCCCACGGCCAGCACACCGCAATCAGGGGACATGCGGGCTTGCGGCGAGCCAAGGCCCGGTCATACCAGCCGGCTCCACGCCCCAGACGATTGCCCTGCGGGTCCACTGCCAAAGCCGGAGCGATGACCAGATCGGCCTTCTCCAACGCTTCGGGCGGTAGAACTGCGCCAGTTGGCTCATCGGGTCTGTGATGGACGGTGCTGGGAGAGCTGCAGCTACCGGCATTGTTCGCGCCACCCACTGCATCCATCGAGCGCAATGATTCCAATGAATCCAGCACACTCCAGCCAATTTCCAACCCAGACCCCAACCTTGGCACCAACACGTGGCAGCCATGAGCCCGCAGCCATCGCAACAGTGGCCGGGTTTCGATTTCCGAACCCATCGACACATATGCCGCCACTGTGGGACCATCCTGAATCATGTGTGCTGGGAACCGTCGCACCAGCAATTCACCGGCCGCTCCGCGTTCTTCCGCTGGAACGCGCTTGCGCCGAGACAGTATATGGTGGCGCAGCGTCGCTTTATCCGTCTTCTCTGTTTTCTCTGTGCCGCTGTAGTCGCTGCCGATATTCATGCCACTGCCCACTTCGCTCATACCGCACAATCTAGTGTTTCCATCGTAAAACGAAAGTGGCCACGGTAGCGGCGCAAGACCTTCATATGGCTACAATAAAGGCCGTGTCAGTTTTCCAGTCGATTAAAGAGGCGTTCAAGCTGGACCACCAGATCCGCCCGCCACGTCTCACCCATCCCGGTTTCCCGATAGTCCTGCGCCCCCTGACCATGGATGATGAGGACGGCTGGAACGAAGTGCGCTGGCGCAACAACGACTGGCTGGCACCTTGGGAATCCGGTGACCCGATGCATGGCGGCTCCATCACATTCAATCAATGGGTGCAGCGGCAGCGCCGTAACGAGCAGCATGGCGTCGGCGTGATCTTCGCCATCGAATACCAGATGCGTATCGTCGGCCAGATTTCGTTGGGAGCCATCGTGTATGGTGCCATGCGTACCGGCGTGGTTGGTTATTGGGTCGATCAACGGTGCGCCGGCCGCGGATTCGCGCCAATGGCACTGGCCATGCTTGCCGATTGGGCGCTCGGAGACCCATTCGGGCCCGCGTTGCATCGGCTGGAAATCGCCATTCTGCCGGATAATGCGCGTTCTTTGGCTGTGGTGCGTAAGGTCGGAGCCCATCATGAGGGACTGCGCGAGCGGTATATGTATGTCAATGGCCAGTGGCGTGACCACGTAACGTTTGCGCTGTTGGCTGAAGATATGGGGCAAGGGTTCGCCGCTAGACTCGCCGCCGCCGGTTCCAGATAAGCGTCGACCGGAAGAATTCCGCTCCGACACGCCCGGACGGAAAGCCCCAGTTCGTCGGCACGTCTCCTATCCTTGACTCTATGGGTTATGAGTCACTGAGCACTGTCGTCGTGCTGGTGATTGTGGCGATTATTATCGTTGTATGGCTGCCCGTACGTACGGCCAACGGCATGAAACGTGTGGACGAGCACCGGCAGGATCGTTATTCGCCTTCCCTGCATATCGTTGATGCAGAGAACGGCAGACGATTCGGAGACATCAAGCCGCATAAGGCGAAAGGGGCAGCAATGCCAGCATCAACACCGTCAGCGAGGCTGACATCTGAGCACATCGCCCATGTGCGGGAACTGCGCCGCGCGGCCATCCGCCGCCGGCAGATTCTCGCCGTATGCCTGCTTGCCATAACCGTGTTGGTGTTTGCCGTATCGTTCCCCCTGCATTTCAGTCCGCTGCTTGCTCTTATTCCGTTCGTGCTGTTGCTGCTGGTGCTGGTGCTGGGAGCCAATGCCTCACGCCAGGCCCGGCAATGGGAGCGCAAGGTGGTCCGCTACGAGCGGGCTCATAGCGGTACGGGCTGGTCCAAGAAACCGTCTGCCGAGTCCAAGGACAGCAAGCGTGTGAACAAGGCCGAACCGGTTGCGGCCGTAACTGCGCCTGCCGAGAAGCCTGCCGAGCAGATTGAGGATGCTGCCACCGAGGTCATGGAACAGCGGCAGATTCGCCGCGCGCTACGCGATGCCGAGATTGAGCAGGCCAAGGCCAAGGCGTTGCGTCAGTCCGCCGCCGCATATCAGGCCGCGGAAGAGCACGCCAAACAGTCTGAGAAGTCTGATATTGCACAGTCCGCCGCCGATAAGCCTGCCGCCGAGCCGTCTGCTATGGTCGATGAATCCGCCGACCGTAAGTCCGCTGCCGAAACCAGCGAATCTTCCGCCACACCTGATGCCTCCGTTCGCACAGACAAGTCGATTGAGTCGGACAAGTCCGTCGCCCCTCGAGTTGAACCATCGCTTACGGTGCGTGACGAGCGCGATGAGCGCGACGATGCCGCTGCCGCTGCCGATGCCACGTCGGAACTGGTCAGCGTACGCCCTGCCCGAGCACTGGACGTCTTCGATATGTCCACCTCGCAGGATCTCATCTCCTTCACTTTGGGTGGGGAACATAACGCCGACAACGCTCCGGAAAGCTTGGAGATCAAGTCGACCCGTCAGGTGTCCAAGGCGGAACCTGTCGAACCCGCAGTGGCGGAAAAGTTGATTGACGAGGCCCGAGCCGTCAAGGCCGCGGACGATGCCAAGGCCGTCGATGCAGGCAAGGCTGTCAGCGCCGGAAACGCTGTAGACACTGAGCCGGAGCGGCGCGATGATGCCGATACGGACGCCGATGACGAGGCTGCAAACGCCGCCCAGCGAGCCGCATTCCACGAATCCGAGGAACGTGCCGACGTCGAAGCGCCAGCGGCGACCACCGATTCGTTGGGCGCAGGCCTGGACTCCATTCTTGCCCGCCGCGGCAACTGAGCGTTGCGATTCGACGATTTTCTCTCACAGCGTTAGCACTCGAGTTGGCAGAGTGCTAATAATCGCGCTACGATGTGTCCTAGCGCAAAGGGACAACGCAAGTGATCGTCAGCCTCTTGAGACGTTCTGGCGCGGCATTATCGAACTACAAGTAGATACGAGGTGACCCACAGTGTCGATTAAGCTCACACCGTTGGAAGACAAGATCATCGTCAAGCAGGCCGAGGCCCAGACCCAGACCGCTTCCGGTCTGTACATTCCGGACAATGCCAAGGAGAAGCCTCAGCAGGGTGAAGTCCTGGCCGTTGGCCCGGGCCGTCGTGATGACAAGGGCGAGCGCATCCCGATGGATGTCAAGGTCGGCGACAAGGTGCTGTACTCCAAGTACGGCGGCACCGAAGTCCACTACGAGGGTGAGGACTACCTCATCGTCGGCGCCCGCGACATTCTCGCCATCCTCGGCTGATTAGTCGCCTAGCGAACTTCAACAACCCCGACTGTTCCCACGGACAGTCGGGGTTTTCTCTTGCCAGGCGGAAAGGGGCTCCCCCCGGAGAGGGGAGCCGAAAACCGCTCCCACCAAACGCCCAGCCATGCCTGCTATGCATAAGGGTGCATGCGCGCAACGTAGTTGAGTTCGGCGTTGCACCGCATCTACACTGGGTAACGGATTGGGGTCCCTATGGAAGAGGCTCAGTCGGCGACTTGGCCGAGCGGCTTAAGACATTTTGCGCAAGACGGCAATAGATCGACGGTATGTTGTTTTTTTCCGTGTCGCAGGTTCGTAGCGTCGTCGCGCTGTGCCAATGGTTGTCTCTCTACCGACGCTGAGTGCCGTGGCATGAGGCCAGCGTCGGCAGTGGGCCACGAAATGGCGATGTGCCGATGCTGAGCCGCGTTGGTGTCGTTATAGGGCCAGTTTTTGGACCATTGCCGACGGCAAATCGGCGTTTTGTGTCGGCGACGGTCCAAAAACTGGCGGTCTGCCGACGATAAGTGCCGTCATCGTCGGCAGACCGCCAGGTATTGTCCCTGTGCCGACGTAAAAAGCCCTGCCATCGTCGTCACCGAGCCATCTTGTGACTCACTGACGGCGGCAGCAGGGCGGAAGAGGCCGAAATCATGCGCGCGGTGCGGTCTCACACCTCGAATCCGGCCTCCACCAGCGCGTGATCGATGTCGCGAATCAAATCGTCCGTATCCTCCAGACCCACGGCCAGACGGAAGAAGCCGCGGTGGAACTCAGGCGGGTACAGGTACTGGCGCTCGTCATCCTCACCGAGGAACACGATCAGCGATTAGTCATGGCCGAGCGAGACGGCAGACGTAATCACATTGAGCTTGGAAACGAATCGGGTGTGCCCGTCGTGGTCGGTGTCGAGGCCAAACGACAGCACGCCGCCGAACCCGGAGTCCGGGCGGGCCAGCTGGCTGGCCGCCACCTCGTGGTGCGGGTGCGATTCCAGACCGGGGTACGCCACGAAACGCACCACATCCAGCGATTCGAGATGCTTGGCAATCGCCAAGGCCGAGGCGTTGTGCTGGCGGATGCGCAGTGGCAGCGTCACCGAGCCGCGATTGATCAGCCAGGCATTGAACGGCGAGATGATGCCGCCGAAGTTCACCTGCGCGGTGAAGCGGATCTGGTCCGTGCGCGCCTTGGTGGTGGCGATCGAGCCGCCCAGCGCGTCGCCATGGCCGTTGATGTATTTGGTGAGCGATTCGATGACGATATCCGCGCCGAGATCGAGCGGGCGCACGTTGTACGGCGTGTTGAAGGTGTTGTCCACCGAAACCAGAATGTCCGGGTTCGCTTCGTGGGCCAGTTTGGCGATGGTGGCGATGTCCGAGACCTTGAGCGTCGGGTTCGCCGGTGTCTCGATATGCACCAGCTTGGTGTTGGGGCGAAGCGCCGCGCGTACGTTCTCGGGATCGGAGGTATCCAGGATGGAGGTTTCGATGCCGTACTTCTCCGGCAGAATCTGGTTCAACAGGCGGTAGGCGGCGATATAGGTGGTGTCGGAGAAGATCGCGTGGTCGCCTCGGTTGAGGAACGTGGTGAACGTGGCGGCCAGCGCGGCCACGCCGGAAGCGAGCACCACCGCATCCTCGGCACCTTCAAGACGGGCCAGCTTTTCTTCCAGATAGCGCTGGTTCGGATGCCCGTTGCGCGTGTAAAGGTTCACGTCCGAACTGGACCAGTTGATGTCCGAGGGGTCGTAGGGCAGCGCGTAGGTGTTCGCCAGCGTGATGGGGCGACGGATCGCGCCGGTTTCGGCGTCGACCCCGTTACCGAGGTGAATGGCCAGCGTGCCGAATCCGAGCGGCTGGTCGTCGAATGATTGTCCGTGATGTACAAGATCAGAAGCCATGCGCCCAGCATGCCAGCATGCGCCGTGCCGCGCAAACAGGCGACATCGCTCGAAAACCGCGCCATTGCAAGGTTCTAGAGCACCATATAAGAAAAATGATTGGGTGAAGTGCGGGGTGCAGCCTTGGTCGGGGCTGTTTGCAGGGCCGAAGCGGGCCCTGAAAACACGCTGTGAGACACGCCGATAAAACCGCAGAATTCCGCAGTAAAACAAGGTTCGCGTAGGGGCCGATTTGCATACCTGGAAAATCTGTGGTTATATAGCCAAGTTGCCTGTTGAGGTCAAACACCGCGGCGGGAAACAGACTGGCGGATTTCCCAAGCGGTCAAAGGGAGCTGACTGTAAATCAGCCGCTTCGTGCTTCAGTGGTTCGAATCCACTATCCGCCACGCCTCGATAGCTCAGTGGTAGAGCACTTCCTTGGTAAGGAAGAGGTCGTGAGTCCGATTCTCACTCGAGGCTCTCATGGCGGGATAGCTCAGCTGGCTAGAG
>ERZ827043.3420-NODE-3420-length-11585-cov-4.384562_pt1 | contig 11585 bp, 8 predicted proteins | sample MGYA00519923_ERZ827043 | MGnify/ENA primary metagenome ERZ827043 (study PRJEB31778, sample SAMEA3449251) | human gut metagenome | biome: human gut; feature: human-associated habitat; material: faeces | place: United Kingdom | collected 2010/2012 ...
TTGACGATGCGGCCCGGGGCGGCTGCTTTGCCATCTCGGAAGCCTACGACAAGTACCCCCTTGCCGTCAAACTGCACATCGCGGATCTGGAAGCCACCTATCTCATGGAGCACCGCACCAGCGCCGTGCACTGAGCATATTTTATCCCGATACCAAAAAAGACCCGGATACCGGCAGCACCTTTTTGTGCCTGCCCCGTGTCCGGGTCCTGTTTTTTATTCCTTGTTGCGGGCCTTGTTCTGGTACATCCGGTCATCTGCCTGCCGGATGGCCTCCCGCAGCGGGTGCACGCCGCACACACCGCCCACGCTGATGGACAGGCGGATCTCCGGGTGGCTCTCCACCCGGGCCTGCCGCACCGCTTCCTGGATGCGGTCCATCACCAGCGGCAGCCCTTCCGGCCGCAGCTGCGGCATCACCAGCAAAAACTCGTCGCCGCCGTAGCGCACCAGAATGTCGCTCTCCCGCAGGCAGGCCTGCACCGCCGCAGAGATGCTCTCCAGCGCCTTGTCGCCCACCAGATGGCCGTAGCTGTCGTTCACGGCCTTGAAGCGGTCCACGTCAATGACCACCACACCGTTGATCTGCTCACTGTCGGCCAGGAACTTTTCAAAGTACCGGCGGGAGTAGGCCCCGGTGAGCGGATCGATGAAGGCACTGTTGTCAAAGTCCTCGCTGCGGTCCAGCAGCATGCGGCGGCCGCCCATGTCCAGCCAGCGTCCGTTGGACAGCTTGGAAACCATTTCCAGCACGCAGCCGCGGCCGTTGTTCTCCACATAGCGCGACAGCACAAAATAGGCGTCCTCGCCATTGAATTCGATCTTGTTCAGGGTCTTTTTGCTGGTGAACACCTTGGCCGAGATGCAGTTCTCGCACCGGCCGGCCTTGTTCCACACCACATGGCAGTGACCGGCCTGCTCTTCCAGCGTGCCGTCCGGGTGCAGGGTGAGCACCTTGGCGCGCTCCGGGTCCACCAGACGCACCAGGTCAAACACGCCCTGCAGCTGCTGCAGGACAGCCGCCATCGAGCCTCCGGAGCTGTGCAGCAGCACATCCGGCTGCGCTTTTGCATCCTCGGTCTGCTCCGGCAGCAGCTGGCCCACCACGCTCACACAGCGGCGCTGCCCGCCGCGGCTCCACTGGGTGCGCAGCACCAGCCGGTGCGGCTGGTATCCGCCGCCGGTCTGCACCTCCACGGGGAAGCTGGCCTGCGGGATCTCCGGGGTTGCCTTTTCCAGCGCTTCCAACAGGCGGCGGCGGTCCTTCAGGGAAAGGAAGTTCAGCCCTTCGCCATGGTCAAAGTCCAGCACCTGGGTGCGCTCGGCGGCGCTGGCGTAGTGGTTGGTCACCGTCACCCGGCCGCTGAGCAAGTCGTAGTCGAACTGGATGCCGCCGCACTGGTCCGCATAGAACTGGGTGCGCTCGCGTTCCAGGTTGAGCAACCGCTGGCTGCGGTCCTCCCGCGGGAGGGCTTCCCGGTGCAGGATCTCCTCCGACAAGCGGTGGGTGTCCTGGTGGAAGCTGCGGTCCCACTCGTTGCGCTGCAGCTCCTGCCGCAGCAGCTCCGACGACTCATTCAGGCATTCCAGCAGCAGCGGGTTGAAGGCCCCGCACTCGCCGTTCAGGATCATGCGCAGGGCCGTGTCGTGGTCGTAGGCCGGTTTATAGCAGCGGTCGCTGGTCAGGGCGTCGTACACATCTGCCAGTGCCACCACCTGTGCTGCGATGGGGATCGCATCGCCCTTCAGCTTGTCCGGGTAGCCGCCGCCGTCCCAGCGCTCATGGTGCCAGCGGCAGATGGCATAGGCCACCTGCAGCAGGGGCTCGTTTTCCTCGCCGATGGTGTTGCTCAGGTCCCGCAGGATGCGGGCACCCTTCACCGTGTGGGTCTTGATCATCGCGTATTCTTCGGCGGTCAGGCGGCCGGGCTTGTTGAGGATCTCGGTGGGGATCACGATCTTGCCCAGGTCGTGCAGGGCCGATGCCGTGCTGATGAGCGAAATGTCGCTCTCGTCCAGCTGATACCGGTCGGTCTTGCCCGCCAGCTGGTGCAGCAGCAGGTCGGTCAGGGTGCGGATGTGCAGCACATGCAGGCCGCTCTCGCTGTTGCGGAACTCCACCACATGGCTCAGGATGCTGATCATCAGCACGCTGTTGTGCTCTTTTTCGTACACCTGATCGGTCACCAGCCGGGTCAGGCGCTTCTGCTTGGCATACAGCATGAGCACGTTCTGCACCTGGCGCAGCACCATGACCCGCTCAAAGGGGCGGCGCATGTAGTCGGCCACACCCAGGTCGTAGGCACGCTCGATGTTGGCCGTGTCTTTTGCCGCCGAGATCATGATCACCGGGATCTCGTCCAGCCAGGAATAGCAGCGCATGACCTTCAGCACGTCAAAGCCGTCCATCTGCGGCATCATGATGTCCAGCAGCACCAGTGCGATGTCCGTGTGCTCGCGCAAAAGCTCCACCGCCCGGACACCGTTTTCCGCTTCCAGATACTCATACCCGTCGCCCAGGATCTCCATCAGCAGCGCGCGGTTGATCCCAGAATCGTCTGCGATCAGGATCTTCTGTTTCACATTCATGTGCCTTGCTCCTCGCCATCCCCATCTGGCAATGTGCTGCCTTGCCGCAGCAAAAATCCCCTGTTCACACAAAAAGCTGCTGCACCAGTCCATGCCGGCGCAGCAGCTTGTCGAATCATTCTTGCATCATTTCATCAAACCGGCGCAGCAGCTCCACCGAAAGCTTCTCCAGCTCCGTTTCCGGCTGCCACACGGGTTCCGGCTGTGCGGCCGGTCTTGTACAGCAGGCCACAGCTTCTTCGGGCGGTTCTGGCGTCGGGGCCTGCACCGGCACTTCCGGACAGGCAGGCCTCTGGGCAGCCTGCTGCTCTGCCTTTTCGGCACGGGCCACGGCCATCTGCAGCTCCTCCCGGGCCTGCTCACAGGCCGCTTCGAGGTCGGCATTTTCCCGCCGCAGAGCGATCATCTGGCGCTCGCAGGCAAACAGCCGGGTCTGGTAGCGGCGGATCTCGGCGTGGGCCGCTTCCAGCTTGCGGGTCAGCTGCTGCAGCTTGTCGCTGCCCTCTGCCCGCACCGATGCTGCGGCCTGCGCCGCCGCCTGCTGGGCAAAGCGCTGCCGCAGAGCTTTGTTCTCCTGCCTGAGTTGCGCCATGGTCTCCTCCATTCCCTGCTGCGTCTGCCGGGCAAGGCGGAGTTCTGCCGCATACGCTGCGCGGATGTGCGCAATACAATTTTCAACATCCAGTTTCCGGTACCCGAACCATCCGGTCCGCAGCGGAACGTCCTGTTTCAGCATTGCATTGCCTCCCTCCGCTTGCGCGCAAGAGACCCGCCCTCCTCACGGGCGCTGTGCCACGATGCGTTTATTATTTGCCAGCCTTACTTCCGCTTGTTCAGGATGGCCAGCAGCTCGTCGTAGTAACGGTTGTCGCTGCTTTCCTCTTCCACGGGCTTTGCGGCAGCTGCCGGAGCGGCCGGGGCTGCTGCCGGAGCAGCAGGAGCAGCGGCAGTGGCTGCACTGCCGGTGTCGCTGCTGAATACTGCCGACGGCACCGACTGGGCACCGCCCATGGCGTTGTTGATGCTGTTGCGCAGGTCGCTGGCACTCTTGTTGTCGAAGCCGGTAGCAACGACGGTCACGCGCATCTCGTCGGACAGGTTCTCGTCAAACGCAGTACCCCAGATGATGTTCGCATCCGGATGAGCGCTCTGGGTGATGAGGCCGGCTGCGGTCTCCACGTCCTCCAGGCCGATGTCGGGGCTGGAAGTGATGTTGATGATCACGCCGTGTGCACCGGCAATGCTGGTCTCCAGCAGCGGAGAAGAAATAGCAGCCTTTGCGGCGTTCTCGGCCTTGCCTGCGCCCTTGGCGCTGCCCACGCCCATGTGTGCGTAGCCGGCATCCTTCATAATGGAGCGCACGTCGGCGAAGTCCAGGTTGATGAAGGCAGGCACATTGATCAGAGCGGAAATGGACTCAACGCCCTGACGCAGCACGTTATCGGCTGCCTGGAAGGCATTCATCAGGGTGATCTTTTCCTGGCTGATCATCTTCAGGCGCTCATTGGGAATGACGATCAGACTGTCCACATGCATGAGCAGGTTTGCAATGCCCTGCTCTGCCAGACCCATCTTGCGCTTGCCCTCAAAGGAGAAGGGCTTGGTGACGATGCCAACGGTCAGGATGCCCAGATCATGTGCCACCTCGGCCACAACGGGTGCTGCACCGGTGCCGGTGCCGCCGCCCATACCGGCGGTGATAAACACCATCTGGGAACCCTTGAGCGCATTTGCGATCTCGTCCTTGCTCTCTTCAGCGGCGCGCTGGCCGATCTCGGGGTCTGCACCGGCACCGCGGCCCTTGGTCAGCTTGGAACCCAGCTGCACCTTGGTGGCAGCGTGGTTCTTGGCCAGAGCCTGCTGGTCGGTGTTCATTGCGATAAATTCGACGCCCTGCAGGCCGTCGCTGACCATGCGGTTGACAGCGTTGCCGCCGCCGCCGCCCACGCCGATCACCTTGATCGTCGTAACGTTTTCGTCCATTTCTTCATCGAGCATGAGTGCCATAACTTTGTCCTCCATCGGATTTTATCGTAGAACTGCGCATAGCGCACAGAAATTATCTGCTTACACTTATATAACTGTATCGTATCATCTTTTTGCCCTGAATGCAAGTCAATTTTGCTTTTTTGAAGGTGTTTTTTTCTCGCTGGCGCTTTCCCGCGGCATTTCCCGCTCAATTTGGGCACCAAGTTCCGCCAGCATCTGTGCAAAACCGGCATATCCGCGGTCGATGTAACCGGTGTCGGTAATGCGGCTCCGTCCCCTTGCCGCCAGCGCGGCCACCACCAGTGCCGCGCCTCCGCGCAGGTCCGCAGCCCGTGCACACGCGCCCTGCAGCTGCCGCACCGGCCGAATGTCCAGTGTGCGTCCCTGCACCTGCACAGCGGCTCCAAAAGCCGCAAAACCCTCTGCACAGCCGAATCTCCGCTCAAACACCACATCCTCGATGCTGCTGGCGCTGTCGGCGGCAAGCATGGCAGCAGCAAGCAGCGGCGCTGCGTCTGTTGCCAGTGCCGGGTATACCCCGGTAAACACTCTGCCCGCGCCGTGCAGCGCGCCCAGCCGGGTAATGACCGCACTTTCCGGCCCTGTTTCTACCCTGCAGCCCATTTGTGCCAGAATTTCCAGCAGCGGTGCATAGGTCTCCGGCCTGCAGCCGGTCAGTTCCACCCGGCCTCCTGCCGCCGCGCAGGCACAGGCAAGGGTGGATGCCACGATGCGGTCGGCCATGGGCGCAAAGCTGCAGCTATACAGCATTCGTCTGCCCTGCACCCGGATGGTGCTGGTGCCCGCGCCCTGTACACAGCCGCCGCAGCGGTTCAGGAATGCTGCCAGATCGCTGATCTCCGGTTCTCGTGCGGCCCCGCGCAGGACCGTCTCGCCCTGCGCCGCAGCTGCTGCCAGAAGCAGGGTCTCGGTAGCACCCACGCTGGGGAACCCAAGTGTGATGTCCGCACCGTGCAGCCCGGCAGGCGCTGTCAGGATCAGCCTTGCCCCCTCCTCCCGGCAGTGCACGCCCATCTGCGCAAGGCCGGAAAGGTGCAGGTCCACCGGCCTTGCACCAATGCGGCACCCGCCGGGCAACACCGTTTCCACCCGGCCAAGCCGCGCCAGAAGCGGTGCGCAGAACAAAATGGATGCCCGCATCCGCGCGGCGGCTTCCGGCGCAAGGCGGCAGGTGGAAGGCACGCCCTGCACCGTGATGTCGCTGCCCTGCCAGCGGGCCGTGCAGCCCGCACCCTGCAAAAGCTCCACGCTGGTGTCCACATCCGCAAGATGCGGCACCTGCAGAAAACGCACCGTGCCATTGCACAAAAGGGCCGCTGCCAGCAGCGGCAGCACGCTGTTTTTGGCTGCCGGGATGTGTACTGTGCCGTTCAGCGGCATGCCGCCTGTGATGATAAGATCTCCGCCCATGCAAAAAGCCCCCGTTCCGCAAAAGATACCTCATGCTATGCGGCGCGAAGGCTTTTTGTTTATTTTGTCTGCAGTTGTGTCATTTGTTTGTCCGGTCATTTGTGGCTGAACCGGCAGAGGATGCTGTCATTTTATGGCAGGGAACGCCCGGTTTTATGTTTCCCCGCGGGACACCGACAGCACGATGCCCATTTCGCCCAGCAGCATCATCAGACTGGTGCCGCCGGAGGAAAAAAACGGCAGGCTGATGCCGGTATTGGGGATGGTGTTGGTGACTACCGCCATATTCAGCACTGCCTGCAGGGCCACCTGCACCACAAAGCCCACTACCAGCAGCGCACCGAACCGATCCGGTGCATGCGCCGCCAGCGTGATGCCCCGCCACAGCAGCAGCGCAAACAGCAGGATCACCGCGCAGGCTCCCACAAAGCCAAGCTCCTCGCACAGGATGGAAAAGATGAAGTCGTTCTGCGGTTCGGGCACGAACAGGTGCTTCTGGCGGCTGCTGCCAAGGCCAAGGCCCGCCGCGCCCCCGGAGCCGATGGCATACAGGCTCTGGATGGTCTGGTGGCCGTCGCCCAGCGGATCGGCAAAGGGGTCCAGCCATGAGCTGAGACGGCTGGCCGCGTAGGGCACAAGGTCCGGCATAATGATGATGGCAGCTCCAATGGCCGCTGCACCGCCCGCCCCGGCCAGCACGAACCACTTGAGGCCGGTGCCGCCCACGAACATGAGCACCGCGCCGATGCCCAAAATGAGCACGGTGCCGGAAAGGTGCGGTTCCAGCAGCATGAGCACCGCCACCGCTCCCAGCACCAGTGCAAAGGGCAGCACCCCCACCGCAAAGCTGCCCATGCGGTCGTGGTTAAGTGCAATGATATGCGCAAACACCAGCACCACCGCAAATTTGGCGATCTCGCTGGGCTGCAGTGTACCCAGGCCCGGCAGCACCAGCCAGCGCTTGCAGCCGTTGTACTCCGGCATGAACAGCACCGCCGTCAGCAGTACCATTGAAAGCGCCAGCAGCGGCCATGCCAGCTTGTGGTAAACATGGTAGTCCACCCGGCTTGCCACCCACATGGCCCCGATGCCCAGCGCAGCATACAGCAGCTGCGGCCGCAGGTAGGCAAAAGCATCGCCCCGCCGGTACAGCGCCACTGCACTGCTGGCACTGCCCAGCATTACAAGGCCAAAGCCCACCAGCGTGAGCACCAGCATCAGAAACGGCAGGTCCATGGCCGGCAGATGCCGTAGCGGCAGACCGCGCTTTGCATGGGCAGCAGCTTTGTGCATCCGTATCACCTCCGTTCCTTTATTGTACGCGGCGGCGGTGCCGGTTAGTCATATCCCCGGCACACCGGCGCATACACTTGCCCAGAGAAGGAGGTGCCTGCCATGCCAAAACCGGAGCCGCGCCCCTTGCGCACCCTGCCGGAACGGGCATTCCATGCCCGGGCACGGCTGGTGGCCGCGTTGATGTGCTGCGTCTGCTTTGCGGGGCTTGCCGCGCGGCTGGCGTATCTGCAGCTGTTTTCAGGCGACTGGTATACGAGCCGTGCCCTCGGCCAGCAATTGCGCGATACTGTGGTGCCTGCCGACCGGGGCCGTATCTACAGCGCCGACGGTGTACTGCTTGCCGCCAACAGCAGCTGCTGGACATTGCGGGCCTCCCCGCGCGAGATGCCGGAGGAAAAGCTCAGCCTTGCCGCGCAGGGCCTTGCGGAAATATTGGAGCTGGACGAAGCGAAGCTGCTGGAAAAATTCAGTGACCGCACCTCCAACGACTGCCTTTTGCGCTACCGCGTGGAGCGCGACACCGCCGACCGCGTGCGGGATTTTTGTGAAGAGAACAGCATCACCGGCATCCGCATCAATCAGGACTCCAAGCGCTGGTACCCGGAGGGGGAATTTCTGGCCAGCGTGCTGGGCTTTACCAATGTAGACAACGCCGGTGTGAGCGGGCTGGAGCTGAAATATAACGATGTGCTCACCGGGCAGAATGGTGTGGTGCTCACCGCCGTCAACGCTTGGGGCTACACACTGGAGCAGAGCTACGAGACCGAAAAAGTGCCCTTGGAAGGCAGCGGCCTGCGGCTGACTGTCGATGCCAACATCCAGCATTACCTTGAAAACGCGCTGGATTATGCGGTCAAGGAGCATCATGTGGCGGCGCGCGCCGTGGGCATCGTGATGGACGTGAACACCGGGGCCGTGCTGGCCATGTCCACCACGCCCGCCTACGACCCGAACCAGCCGCGCGTGATCTACGATGCAGCCGCCCGCAAGGCCGTGGATGCCCTTACCGGCAGCGAGCGCGCTGCCGCCCTGCAGCTGGCCCAGCAGACCCAGTGGCGCAACAAGGCCGTCAGCGACCTGTACGAGCCGGGCAGCGTGTTCAAGCTCATCACCTGCGCCGCCGCGCTGGATGCCGGGGCTGTGAGCAAAAACTCCACCTTTTACTGCGGCGAGTCCATCTCGGTGGCGGGCACACGGTTCCACTGCGCCAACCACAAGCGCCACGGCAGCCAGACCGTGACCCAGGCGCTGGAAAATTCCTGCAACCAGAGCTTTATCCAGATCGGCGCGCGGCTGGGCAAGGAAGCCTTCTGCGATTACTTTGCCGCTTTCGGCCTGCGGGAGCCAACCGGGGTCGATCTGCCCGCCGAACCCAAAAAGAGTCTGTACTACACCGCCGACCGCATGGGGCCGGTGGAGCTGGCCTCCTGCGCCTTCGGCCAGAGCAGCAAGATCTCCTATATGGAAATGGCCGCAGCCGTGTGCGCTGTGGTGAACGGCGGCAGGCTGATGCAGCCTTATCTTGTCAGCGATATCCTGAACCCGGACGGCAGCATTCTTCAGCACACAGAGCCGGTGTGCAGGCGGCAGGTGATCAAACCGGAAACTTCTGAAACCATGCGTGAGATGATGGAAGCCGTGGTGCTCTACGGCGGCGGGCGCAATGCCCGCATCCAAGGCTACCGGGTGGGCGGCAAGAGCGGCACCAGCCAGAAGCTGGACAGCGCCGACGAAAAAGCCCGTATTGCCAGCTTTGTGGCCGTGGCTCCCATCGACGACCCGCAGTTTTTGTGTCTGGTGTGCTTGGACGAACCCCACAGCTGGACGACTGCCGGCGGCAGCCTTTCAGCCCCGGTGTGCGCCGAGGTTCTGGAACAGACGCTGGTGTACAAGGGCGTGCCCCGCGCCGTGGAACAGGAAACCAATACCGATCCCGCCCAGACCGCTGCCGACCTGCCCGCCGACGGTGACAGCTTTGACGGGGCGTAAGCAAAAAACGGCCCCGGAAAGGTCTTCCGACTTTCCCGGGGCTGCAATGTTTTTTGTTTAATTCTGCTGCGGCTGCTCGCGGAAGACGATCTCGCCGGTCTCGCTGTTCATGGACTCCACAATGGCAAGGCTCTCCAGCTGGATGCCCTTGCTGCGGATCAGCTCGCCGCCCTGCTGGAAGCCCTTTTCCACGGCGATGCCGATGCCTTCCACGGTGGCGCCGGCTTCCTTGGCCAGATCCAGCAGGCCCATCAGGGCACAGCCGTTGGCAAGGAAATCGTCAATGATCAGCACATGGTCTTCCGGGGTGAGGAACTTTTTGGAGACGATCACATTGTAGATCTTTTTGTGGGTGAAGGACTGGATCTTGGTCTCGTAGTTGTTGTAGTCCAGATTGATGCTCATGGACTTTTTGGCAAATACCACCGGCACGTTGAACTCGCTGGCCACGATGGCTGCAATGCCAATGCCGCTGGCCTCGATGGTGAGCACCTTGTTGATGGGCTTGCCTGCAAACAGGCGCTTCCACTCCTTTGCCATCTCCCGGAACAGCGGAATGTCCATCTGGTGGTTGATAAAGCTATCCACCTTGAGCACATTGCCCTCGCGTACGATACCATCTTTGCGAATACGATCTTCCAGCATCTTCATAGTGCAGCAGTTCCTCCAACCTGATCTTTTCCATGCCCATGCGTTTGCAGCGCATATTTCTCTTTTTATTTCACTTAGTATACCGGATGCTCTTTCCTTTGGCAAGAGGTTTTCTTGATAAATTTATAGGTTTTCCGCTCTTGTACTTTTTACAGATTCGAGTATACTGTAGTTAATATAAGGTGTGTCCGGCATCTGTGCACCGGCACACAGGAGGGGAGAGCATATATGAAAACGGGTCTTGTGCTGGAAGGCGGTGCCATGCGCGGCATGTTTACCGCCGGTGTTCTGGATGTATTGATGGAGCATGGCATCGTGCTGGATGGTGCCATTGGCGTTTCGGCCGGTGCGGTGTTCGGCTGCAACTACAAGTCCCATCAGATCGGCCGTGTGATCCGCTACAACACCCAGTATTGCAACGATAAGCGCTACGCAAGCTTCGGCAACCTGCTGCGCACCGGCAACCTGTACAGTGAGCAGTTCTGCTACCACACCGTGCCGGAAAAGCTGGACGTGTTCGACGCAAAGGCATTTGCAGAGAACCCCATGGACTTTTTTGTGGTGTGCACCGATGTGCGTACCGGCGACCCCATCTATCACAAGTGCCGCACCGGCGATGCCGAGGATATCCAGTGGATGCAGGCATCCGCCTCCATGCCGCTGGCGGCCAAGATCGTAAAGATCGGCCATTATCAGCTGCTGGACGGCGGCATTGCCGATTCCATCCCCGTGCGGTTCTTCGAGTCCATCGGCTACAAACGCAACCTCATTGTGCTGACCCAGCCCAAGGGCTTTGTGAAAAAGAAGAACAAGATGCTGCCCGCCATCCGGGCACGCTACCTACGCTACCCCGCTTTTGTGGAAGCCGTTGCCGACCGTCACGAACGCTACAACGAAACGCTGGATCACATTGCCATGCTGGAGCAGACCGGCAAGGCGTTCGTCATCCGCCCGCCCATCCCGCTGGAGATCGGCTCCATGGAGCGCGATCCGGTCCAGCTGCGCCGCGTCTACGAGACCGGCCGTGCTGTTGCCGAAATTCAGGTGGATAAGATCGCCGCCTTTGTGAACGAATCCAAAGCTGCAGCGGAAGAGTAACGGCGGCACAAACAGATATCCTGTATGTGCATAGCCCCCACGGGGAAGCAGCTCTTTTGATCGAAGCGCAGGTGCGCAGCCAGAAGGTCTACATGTGATGTTTTCGCGGCATCACGAAAATGTTAACGTCAACAAAATCATGGTATAGCAGCAGCCCCGTTGAACCTGACGGTCCATCGGGGTTGTTTTTGCGCCGTCTTCAACGACATCGCCGCAGCTGTTCGAATCCACCCGCCCAATAAGTCTGGCTTTGCAGCAATACAAAAACCCCAGCGTACTTGCATACACTGAGGTTTTTTGGGTGGGCGCGGGTGGATGTCGCGAGCCGCGCATCTAAAAAAGCCCCGCAGGGGCTTTTTTGCCCTCCGGACTATTCGGCGGGCCGATGCTGTTCGAATCCACCCGCCCAGTGAGTCTGGCTTTGCAGCAAAACAAAAACCTCAGCGTACTTTCATACGTTGAGGTTTTTTGGTGGAGCGAAGCAACCTAAATCCGAACCATTGCCCTCTGGGGCATCTTTGGCGGCGATTTCATCGAAAGTGA
>ERZ827043.3421-NODE-3421-length-11585-cov-3.536253_pt1 | contig 11585 bp, 6 predicted proteins | sample MGYA00519923_ERZ827043 | MGnify/ENA primary metagenome ERZ827043 (study PRJEB31778, sample SAMEA3449251) | human gut metagenome | biome: human gut; feature: human-associated habitat; material: faeces | place: United Kingdom | collected 2010/2012 ...
CGGCTCCGCTACGGGACTCCCCCCCCGAATTGTCGGCCACCGCAACGGCAACCCCGCCCGTTCTCTTTTCGACGGAAATCCAGGCCCTCGACTCGTCGCTCATGGTGCAGTCCCAATCCACATTGGAGGTCACGGCAACGGTCTGCACCGCCGCACCCACGGCCTCGAACTCAAGGTTCGTCGTTTCGAGCTTCAAGAAAGCCCGTTCCAGCTCCTGCTCCCCGCACGCGACGGAAAGCACGCCAAACACTGCAAAGAACAGCAATTCCCATACTCTTTTCATAACATAGAAGTTTTGGTTATCATGTATCTGTCGCAAGATAGCACAAGGGCGCAAAAAATGCAACAACATATTATATAGCAATACTTTACACCGCAGACTCCTCAGCCGGAGACAAAAGAAGGGAGGGAACCGCTGTTCCCTCCCTTGACCGGCTCCTGTTTGCGGAGCCCTCTTTCCGAACCGTCCGCCGGGACGGTATATGAACATCAGGCCGTCACTTCTCCGGCTTCTCTCCCCAATCGGGTGCGGCACCCGGCTCGGCGACAGTTTCCCCGCCGAATGCCAGTTCGGCATCGGTCACCGACACGGGGTCGGAATCGGCCGCTCCGGCAGCCGCTGCCGCCTCCGCCTGCTCCCGTTTGATATCCTTGATACGCTTGCCGAAGATGCGTTCGAGGTCTTCGGAGAAGACCACTTCCTTCTCCAGCAACAGCTCGGCCAACTGCGTAAATCCGTCTCTGTGTTCGCGAAGCACCTTCGTGGCGAGCGCAAAGGCATCATCGAGCAGCCGTTTCACCTCCTTGTCGATAAGTTCGGCCGTCTGCTCGCTGTAAGGTTTGGTCAGCGCCATCTCTCCCTGTCCCGACGAGTCGTAATAGCTCATGTTGCCCACCTTGTCGCTCATACCGAGATAGGCCACCATCGAATAAGCCTTTTTCGTCGCCACCTCCAGGTCGTTCAGCGCTCCCGAACCGAGCGTGTCGAAGACGAGCTTCTCGGCGGCCCGTCCGCCGAGGGTGGAGGCGATATCGTCCATTATCTGTTCCCGCGTGGTCACCTGCCGCTCTTCGGGCAGATACCATGCGGCACCAAGCGCCCGACCGCGCGGGATGATGGTCACCTTGATGAGCGGATTGGCGTATTCGAGTATCCAGCTCACGGTGGCGTGTCCGGCTTCGTGGTAGGCGATGAGCCGCTTCTCCTCCGGCGTGATTATCATGTTCCTGCGCTCCAGGCCGCCCACGATTCGGTCGATGGCGCTGAGGAAATCCTCGCGTCCGACGAACTTCTTGTCGTGCCGTGCTGCAATAAGGGCCGCCTCGTTGCAGACATTGGCGATATCGGCACCGGAGAAACCCGGCGTCTGCTTGGCGAGAAAATCGCGGTCGAGATTGGGGTCGAGTTTGATGTTGCGCAAGTGCACGTCGAATATCTCCGCCCGCTCCTTGACGTCGGGCAGTCCGACCTCTATCTGCCGGTCGAAACGCCCCGCACGCATGAGCGCCTTGTCGAGAATGTCGGCCCGGTTCGTGGCGGCAAGAATGATGACGCCCGAATTGGTACCGAAACCGTCCATCTCCGTCAGGAGCTGGTTGAGCGTATTCTCGCGTTCGTCGTTGCTGGAGAAGCCGGCATTCTTGCTGCGGGCACGTCCCACGGCGTCTATTTCGTCGATGAAGACGATGCAGGGCGCCTTCTCCTTGGCCTGGCGGAACAGGTCGCGCACCTTGCTCGCGCCCATGCCGACGAACATCTCCACAAACTCCGAACCGGACATGGAGAAAAACGGCACGTTCGCCTCACCGGCGACGGCCTTGGCCAGCATCGTCTTGCCGGTTCCCGGAGGGCCGACGAGCAGGATGCCCTTGGGCATGGATGCGCCGATCTCCTGATATTTCGCCGGGTCGTGCAGGTAGTTGACGATCTCGGTCAGGTTTTCCTTGGCCTCATCCTCACCGGCGACATCGGAGAATTTGATGCCCTCGGCGGACTTGACATAGACCTTCGCGTTCGAGCCGCCGAGCCCGAACATCATGGAGTTCGGGCCGCCGGCCTTGTTCGTCATGCGCTTGAGCATGAACTGGCCGAGGGCGACAAAAAACACGATCGGCAGCAGCCACGTCAGCAGAAACGACAGAAATGGCGACATCTGCTCGACGATCTCGCTCGAGAACTCCGCGCCGGAGTCCTTCAGGCGGTAGATGAGGTCAGGATCGTCCATCAGGCCGGTCTTGTATACCTGCGTGTCGTCTTTGTTCGTGAAGAGGATCTGGTTGTTTTGCACCTCCACACGGCCGATCTCCTGATTTTCCGTCATGGTCATGAACGTGCCGTAGTCGACCTCCTTGACCTGCCGCTGGCTCAGCCAGGGCACCGCCAGAAAGTTGAGCGCCAGGATCACGAGAATGACAATGGCGTAATAATACACCAATGGCTTTTTCGGATTTTTCACTTCATTCATGTGACCGCTTCCTTTATCTTATATCTTAATAAAATATGTGCACTTTTGGGACTTGTGTAACGTAACTTTAGTTTACCACAACAGGAAACAACTGTCCAGTGAATAAACTATGTACACCGTGTACAAAATTTGCCCAAAGCGCCGGGAAAGAGACAAGGAAACCGCTTTCTGTGCAGCAAAGGTTACAGAAGAAAGGCCCTCGCGCCTGTATGATAGATTAATAACAATTTGACGGAGGGCTTCGTGATGGAGATGCTTCTTTACCAGAGCACGCAGTTTCGCGACGTGAAAAAGATCCTGGACCGCGCCCATGGCTTTGCAGGGCTTTTGACGGCCGGCGGCATCGAGGCCTCGCGGCTGGATGTGCCCTTCGTCTGCGATCAGAAGGTGCTCTCGCGTTATGACGATGCGTGCGCCGATATCCGCCGCATCCTGACCATGCAGCTCGGGCTGGAGCTGCCGAAGGGCTTTTCCATTCCGTTGGAGGCCGAGGATCTGGCGGTCTTTTTTTCGCAGCAGTGCGGCCTGCAGCAGATGCAGGACTACCTGGCGCAAAAGCGAGAGCGCACGCAGGCGGACATTCAGACCTGGCTGCGCGATCGCCCGTGGGACACCCACCCCGTGACGGCGGAGCAGGCGGCGGCGCAGAATTTCGCCTTTGACGCGGCGACCGGCCGCATCGGCACGGATGGCTGCTTCAACGCCGGCACGGTGCTCGAGCTACCGTCGTCGGTCGATGGGGTGCGCGTGCGCCGGCTTGCGTCCTACGCCATGGTCTCCTATACGTATCTGGATACGCTCATCCTCCCGGACAGCATCGAGACGGTCGAGCCCTATGCATTTTATGATAAGGTGCACCTGCGCAGTACGAATCTGCCGCGCGGTCTCGCCGTCATCCCGGAGGGCATGTTCTCGCGCTGCATCGGCCTGACGGGCATCGTCATCCCGGACAGCGTGCGTGAGATCCAGGATGAGGCGTTTTACCAGTGCAGCAATCTGGACACGGTCGTTATCCCCGACAGCGTGGAGCGCATCGGCCGCTGCGCGTTTTTGAATGTGCGGCGCGTGATCTACCACGGCGGCGCCAAGGGCTTTCCCTGGGGCGCGACGCGGGGCAACTGAGAAAGGCGGGAAACCGATATGCATCTTACCCGGCAATTTGAGACCGCCGTCTGCGGCGGCAGCAACCTGAAAGCACCGATGAAGCTCGACTTCCTGCGCTCGCTCTGCGCGCAGGACCGCCACGCGTGGCCGGAGGTCGTGCTCTGCCGCGTCGAGGGCGAGCCGCTGCCTGTGTGCTGCCTGTCCGAGGCGGCGGCGGGCGACCTCTTCTCGCGCGTGGGCATCGTGTCCGCGCCGTCGGAGGCGCTCACGGCGCTGCTGCGCATGGCGCCCGTGCGGGCGCGGGTCACGGCGCTGTGCGACGCCACGGGTGAGCCGTGCGATGGCGACGCGCCGGACGTCTGGGGCTTTCTCGCTGAATACCGCTGCGGCGACCCGCTCAGCGGTGCGGTGCGCGCGGCCATCGACGGGGCTGCCGCGCGCGGCTGCGCGTCCCCGGAGGCGCTGACCGCGCGCGCCGAGTACCTGCTCGAGCAGGCGGTGCCGGAGCCGATCATCCTGCGCGTGTTCGCGGAGATGTTCTCCTTGCCGGAATACCCCGAACTGGTGCCGGACCCGCCGGTGCGCTATGTGCAGGCGGACAGCTTCGGCGCGCTCACGCGCTGCCTTGCCTACCGGCTCTCGGGCATGCACCTGCGCCTCGTCGGTAGCAAGGGCTGCGGCAAGAACACGCTCATCCAGACGGTGGACTGGCTGCTCAACGTGCCGCAGTACCGCATGCAGGGCAATGCCGAGCTCGACAAGCTCGACCTGCTCGGCGGCCCGACGATCGAAAACGGCACCATGCGCTACCGCCTGAGCGACATGCTGCGCTATCTCGCGGCGGGCGCAGACGTCGTGCTCGACGAGGGCAACACCATCAAGCCCGAGTGTGCCGATGTGCTCCATTCGCTGACCGACGCCGCGCGCCAGATCCAGGTGCCCGGCTACGGGCTCGTGCAGATGCACCCGCACTCGGCATTCACGATCACGATGAACGAGGACTATGCCGGCACGAACTTCATGAACGAGGCGACGATCGACCGCTTTACGCCCATCCACATCGCGGAGCCGGAGAGCATCGTCGATGTGCTGCACCGCGTCGTGCCCGAGGCGGGCGCCGCCAGCCTGAATATCTGCGACTATGTCTACTGCGCCATCCGCGACCGCATCCGCAGCGCCGGCGGGCTCGAGCCGGATGCGATGACCATCCGCGGCTTCATCGATGCCCTGCGCGCAGAGTCGCTGCTGGGCCTGCGCTGGGGCCTGCTCGACAACGTGGCCTCCAAGCCGCAGGACGCCTACACCCGCCTCCAGCTGACCGAGCTCATTGAGAGCATGGTGCCGCAGGATGGACGGATTTGACGCCGCGCTGGCGCGCTACCGGGCGTTTCTCGCAGCCGAACCTATCACGCCGCTGCTCCGGCGCAGTCTCGCGCTGCTTGTCCCGGGGAATATCCGTGTCGATACCGTCACGGCGGACGACAGCCTGCGCTGCACGACGGACGGCACGGCCGTCACCGTCGGCGGGGCGGAATACCTGCTGCGCGCGGATTTTGATGCCCGCCACTGGACGGCCGCGCTGCGCGTGCTGCTCGCGCGCGAGATTCAGCACGACAGCAGCTCCGACCGGGATGTCTGCGCGGCGTTCGCGGCGGACGCCGGTGCGTATTTTCATGCGCACCATGCCCTCGCGCCCGAGACCGGGGCGCTGCTCGGACAGCGGATATTGAATATTCTGGAGCAGGCGCGCACGGACAACATCCTCTGCCGCCGCTTTCCGGGCTACCTGCCGCTGCTGCGCTTCGTGTGCTATGCGCAGCTCGAGGCGGTCGAACCCGACAGCGCGCTTGAGGCGCTGCTCTGTGAGCTGGAGACTTTTGCGCTCACAGGCATCCCATGCCGGGACCCGGCGCTTTCTGCCGTCCGGGCGGAAGTGGAGGCGGCCATCCTCGCGCCGTCGGCCGCCGCGTGTGCGGACATTGGCCGCCGCGTCCTCGCGGCGCTCGCGCCGGAGCTGGCACGCCTGTGCAGCATCGCGGATGCCGATGTGCTCGCACGCATCGCATCGCAGCTCGTGGACTATGCCTTCAGCGAGGCGGACCGCGCCGAAGCGTTCGGCGACGGCTGCGACAGTCGCCTCCGCCTGCACAGCGAGGAGCAGGACGCGGCACACAGCGGCCCGTCTGCCGACGGGGAGGACGCGGACCTTGATAAGGGCGACAGCGCGGCCGGCGGCAGCGGCGACAACGCCGAGCGCCATGGCGATATGAGCGGCAGTCTTGCCAGCCAGGAGGTCAAGCCGAGCGGTTCGGCCGGCACCAACGGCAGAGAGGACCGCGGCCGGTCGTCCAGCGTCGGCCGCAGCGGCAATCACAGCCAGAGCGGGGCGACCGCCACCACGTCGGACACGGTGTCTGCCGCGCAGAAAGCGGCCTCCGGCGGGCCGGAGAGCCTGCGCGAAGTGCTTGGCACGGGCTGGGGCGCGCACCGCGGCTTTGCGCTCAGCGCGGCCGAGACGGACGCCATGCTCACCACGGCGGCGCAGGCGCTCACGCGCGAGCGCGCGCTCGAGCAGCAGCTGCATGTTGCGACTCCGCGTGCCGCCCGGCTCGATGCCGGCGAGCGGCAGGGCTTGGCTGACCGTTACGCCGGCCTGACGTTCACGGAGACGTATATCACGCCGGGCAGCGGGCGGCTGCCGCCCGCATTTGCCGAGCGGGCGAAGGCGCTGCACCACCGGCTTGACAAGCTCCTGCGCCAGCAGCGCGAGCGCAGTGCCAGCCAGCGCACCGGCGCGCTCTCGCAGCGGGAGCTGTGGAAGATCCCGCTCGACGCCAAGGACGTTTTCCGCCGCAAGGCGCCGCCGTCCAAACGCGAGACGGCGTTTTACCTGCTCATCGACCGCAGCGGCAGCATGGGCGCCGGCATCGGCGACGGGACTTCCAAGCTCTTCACGGCACTGGCCACGGCGGCCGTGCTCGAGGAGGCGCTCAAGGGCATCGCCTATACGAAGATCGTCGCCTTTGACGGCGGCACGAATGCCGTGGAGCACTGCGTCATCAAGGATTTTGACCAGAAAGAGATCGGCAGCCGCTGCATCGACGCCATGGGGCAGATCGCCGCCGGAAACGGCAACAAGGACGGCTATTCCATCCGCGCCGCCGCGCTGGATCTGGCCAAGCGCACTGAACGCCGCAAGATCCTCATGGTGCTCTCCGACGGGCTGCCGTCCGGCTATTTCAGTGAGGCGGAGGCGATCGACGATGTGCGCACGGCCGTGCAGACGGCGCGCCGCCGGGGCCTGCTCGTCATCCCCATCATTTACACCGCGCGCACGGACGAGAACGTGGACGCTTACCACCGCATGTACGAAAAGAGCATGATCTTTGCCGATTCCGTGGGCATGCTCGGCGAGTTCGAGCGCCTGCTCATGAAGCTGGTGCGCTGAGCGGCGGTTCACGAGTGGAATTGCTTGACAAGCCCGACGCGGTGTGCTATGATGCTTTCTCGTTAAAAGGGAGTAGTTGCAAATGCATGGCCAACAATCTCCCGGCTCCCGCCGGTGGTCATGCGCCTATTGTGATAGGTAATGAGACTTTTAGCACATCATATTTATGATCGTGCCAAAGGTCTCTTTTTTTGTGCGATCACGAAGGAGAATGCGTTATGAACCTCGATTTTACCGGCAGTACCCTCTTTCTTGTCCTGCTGCTGTTTGCGGCGGGCCTTGTGTGCATCATCAAGGGCGGCGACATTTTTGTTGACGCTGCCACGTGGATCGCGGAGGCCTCCGGCATCCCAAAATTCATCATCGGCGCAACGGTCGTGAGCTTTGCCACGACCATGCCGGAGATGCTCGTGTCCGTGTTTTCGGCCCTCGAGGGCAACGCGGACATCGCCGTGGGCAATGCCGTCGGCTCCGTCACGGCCAATACCGGCCTGATCATGTGCCTGTCGCTGATCTGTATGGAGTGCACCATGCCGCGCCGGCAGTATGCCGTCAAGGCGGTGCTGCTGCTGGCGGCAATCGCGATCCTGTTCGGCTTCACGCGCGATGGACAGCTGTCTATCCTCGAGAGTGTTTTGATCCTCGTCATTTTCGTGTGCTTCATCGCCGAGAGTCTCGTTGCCGCACGGCGTGAGCAGACGCTTGAAGGGCCGGAGGCCGACGAGCGCCCGAAAACGGACGGCCGGACAATCGCGCTCAACATCGGCAAGTTCGTGCTCGGCGCTGCGGCCATCGTGCTTGGCGCGCGGCTGCTGATCGACAACGGCACCGCGCTCGCGCAGATGGTCGGCGTGCCGGACGCCATCATCGGCGCGACCATGATCGCTATCGGCACCTCGCTGCCGGAGCTCGTGACGACCATCACGGCCATCCGCAAAAAGCAGTCGTCCCTGTCGGTGGGCAACATCATCGGCGCGAACATCATGGATCTCACGCTCATCATGCCGCTGTGCGCGCTCATCCTCGGCAAGCCTCTGCCGGTCGAGCGGCAGGGCATGCTGCTGGACATTCCGGCGTGTCTTGTCGTGTGCGCAGGTGCGCTCATCCCGGCGCTCGTGCAGGGCAGGTTCAAACGCTGGGTCGGCTTTTTCATCGGCGGACTGTATATCGCGTATCTTGTCATCATGTTCACGTGCTTCGGCGCGTAAAAAACCGGCGCCGGTCTCCCGCGGGAGACCGGCGCTTTTTGCTGTGATATTTGCCGCAGACAGAAAAATCCCCGGGAGCCGAAGCTCTCGGGGATTTGGTGCGGGAGATGGGACTTGAACCCACACGTCTCTGGTTGGACACAGGCACCTCAAGCCTGCCTGTCTACCGATTCCAGCACTCCCGCATATGCACTTTTCAAACGCATGAGTTATTATAACAGAAAAGCGCGGAATGTCAACCACAAATTTTCGACTCAGGTCGATTTTTTCATTTTGTCGTCCAGCGGTGCACTCTGCCGCAGCTCCAGCGCCAGCACGGCTGCCAGAATGATGAGCGCGGCGATGAGCGCGAGCGCGCCGTCGGCCATCGGCAGCAGGTAGCGCATGCGCAGATAGGCGTGATAGCCGAGCAGGGACACAAACTCGCACAGCACCGCTGGCCCCGTCAGCTGCGGCCACGCGGCTGCCAGCGCGAGCGTGAGCGCATCGGCGGCGAAGAAATATCGGTCGTGCATGTGCGGCAGGAAAAACGGGATCGCGACCGCGAGCAGTGCCGCTGCCAGCACGAGCGCCCGGTCGGAGCAATCGTTCCGGCGCAGCCAGAACCAGACAGCCAGCAGCACGATCACGAGCGCGGCCGCGCCGATGCCGAGCTTTGCGGCGAGATCAGGCTCGCGCACATCCGTGACGAGCGCAAAAACGGACGAGGAGTTATAGTTGAGCCCGGTGCCGATGCTGCCCGTCTGCTGAAACGGGATGGTCAGTGCATCCCACAATCCGCGCCCAGCGATGACGGCCGGGAGCACCATGACCACGCACGTGGCGGGGAAGGCCAGCGCGTGCCGCAGCCTGACGCGCCGCGTGAGCCAGAAGAGCAGAAACACCGGCATGACGAACACGGCCTGTAGCTTAAATGAGAATGCTGCCCCGATGCTGATTACGCCGAGCAGGGGGTGCCCGGCCAGCACGAGATAAACGCTCAGCACGGCGAGGGAGGCATACACGCTGTCGCACTGGCCCCAGAGCGCGCCGTTGAGCACGACCGTCGGCCAGAAGAGCACAAGAAAGAACGCCGTGAGCTTCCATGCCGCCCCGCGCCGGAACAGTCCCACAAGCTGCATGACCGACCACGCGAGCACGACGTCAAAAAAGATGCTGAACAGTTTGATCAGGTGCAGATCGGACAGGGAGCTGCCGCTGATGAGCGCCAGAAACGTCAGGTACGGTACATTATAATTTCCCACAGGCTCCCGCAGCGCGGCAAGCCCGCCGTGCGTGCGGAAGAAATCGACCCACACGGTCAGAAACTGCGTGTAGTCGCTCGTCTCATAATTCAGGCACAGCCCGCGCAGCACGAACGCCGCCGCCAGCAGCAGCGCCGCGCACAGGACGTGCGCCGGTTTCCGGAGCACGCCGGCGCTCCACAGCAGCACCAGCGCCAGCCCGGCCTCGGCGGCCAGCAGCAGACAGATCCGGACATCCATGGCCATCCCTCCGAAGATACAAAAAAGCGGCAGGGCGACGCACTCCTGCCGGCGGAAAATTCACAAAATAGTGCTTGACAACCTGTGCGTTGAAATGGTAAAATATCACGCTATGTGTCTTTAGGAGCGGGAGGGACTACTCCCACAACCTACAAGCACATTTTACCGGATGCGCTGCAAAAATGCAACAGGCCAAAAAAGTATTTTACAACCCAACCGGGTGTTCGCAATCTCAAAAGAAGGAGTGTTCGCCATGCCAAAGGCAGTCACCTATGGAAAAACCGAACGAATGAGCTTTGCCCGTCACGAGGAGATCCAGAGCATGCCGAATCTTCTGGAGATCCAGAAGAATTCGTACAAGTGGTTCCTCGAAGAGGGCCTGCGTGATGTGTTCAAGGATGTGGACGTCATCACCGACTACTCCGGCAACCTCGAGCTGCGCTTCGTGGATTATTCCATGGACGAGAACCCGAAGTACACCGAGGAAGAGTGCAAAGCGCGCGACGCCACGTATGCGGCACCGCTGAAGGTCAGCGTCCGCCTGCGCAACAAGGAGACCGAGGAGATCAAGGAACAGGAGATCTTCATGGGCGATTTCCCGATCATGACGCCCAGCGGCACTTTCGTCATCAACGGCGCGGAGCGTGTCATCGTCTCGCAGATCGTGCGTTCCCCCGGCGTGTACTACGATAAAAAGACCGACAAGGCCTACAACTCCACCTACGGCACGACCGTCATCCCGTACCACGGCGCCTGGCTCGAGTACGAGACCGACCTGAACGACATCTTCAACTGCCGCATCGATAAAAACCGCAAGCTGCCCGTGACCTGGTTCATCAAGGCCATGGGCGCCTACAAGGCGGACAACCCGAACACCTGGCTGTCCTGCATCCCGGACATGACGACCGGCGTCGTCACGAACGAGCAGATCAAGGAAGTGTTCGACAACGACGCGCGCATCGTCGCCACGCTCGACAAGGACACCTGCAACTCCCGCGAGGAGGCGCTCGTCGAGATCTATCGCAAGCTCCGCCCGGGCGATCCCCCGACGGTCGAGAGCTCGGAGACGCTGCTCGAGGGCCTGTTCTATGACCGCCGCCGCTACGACATTTCGAACGTCGGCCGCTATAAGTTCAATAAGAAGCTCGGTCTGCGCGGCCGCATCGCCGGCTTCGCGCTGGCGGCCCCGGTCGCCGACCCGATGACCGGTGAGATCATTGCCGAGGCGGGCGAGGTGCTCACGCGCGAGCGCGCCGAGGAGATCGCCGAGGCCGGCGTCAACGACGTCTATCTGGACGTGGACGGCAAGTCCATCCGCGTGTTCGGCAACGGCATGGTTGACATGAAGCACTATGTCGACTTCGACCCCGCCGAGCTCGGTGTCAAGGAACTCGTGCGCGGCGTGATCCTGCGCCAGCTCATGGAGCAGTACGAGGGCGACGCGCTCAAGGAAGCCATCGAGGAGAACCTTGACCTGCTCATCCCGAAGCATATCATCGCGGACGATATGTTCGCGTCCATCAACTACCTGTGCTGCCTGGCGCACGGCATCGGCGAGCCGGACGACATCGACCACCTCGGCAACCGCCGCGTGCGCAGCGTGGGCGAGCTGCTGCAAAACCAGTTCCGCATCGGCTTCAGCCGCATGGAGCGCGTGATCCGCGAGCGCATGACGCTGCAGGATCTCGATGTGGTCACCCCGCAGTCGCTCATCAACATCCGTCCCGTGACGGCCTCCATCAAGGAATTCTTCGGCAGCAGCCCGCTGTCCCAGTTCATGGATCAGACCAACCCGCTGGCAGAGCTGACGCACAAGCGCCGTATCTCCGCCCTCGGCCCCGGCGGCCTGTCGCGTGAGCGCGCGAGCTTCGATGTT
>ERZ827043.3425-NODE-3425-length-11576-cov-5.258918_pt1 | contig 11576 bp, 10 predicted proteins | sample MGYA00519923_ERZ827043 | MGnify/ENA primary metagenome ERZ827043 (study PRJEB31778, sample SAMEA3449251) | human gut metagenome | biome: human gut; feature: human-associated habitat; material: faeces | place: United Kingdom | collected 2010/2012 ...
ATGTCCGCTCAGCCGCTGCTGCGGCGGGGTTACGGGCACCGTTATGGTATCTTTCGCTCAATAAAATCGTAGGGATTGCGAATATACTCATGCACGTCGGTCGTTCCTTCTTCCTTGCGCCGCATCTTGTCGGCAAGCTCCTGTGCCTGCCGCAGCGTTTCCCGCGCCGTTCCAAAATTTTGCTGTTCCATCTCGCGCAGCGCTTCGCTGATCGCATGGTCAAGATAGTAATACATCCTCTGATACGCCGTCATTATTTTCACCTCTCCCTTGCATTTTAAGGGAAATACCCTTAAAATGCAATAAGGAATATTCCCTTATTGCATACTAGAGCCGCGAGGTGATAGTATGTATGAGCACTTGCGCGCCCTGCGCGAGGATAAGGACTTATCCCAAAAACAGCTTGCCGACCTGCTTCAGGTCCATCAGACGACTTATTCCGACTACGAGCGCGGAAATGTCAACATTCCCGTCCCCGCCCTGATCAAGCTCGCGGACTTTTATAAAACCAGCATCGACTATCTGGTCGATCATACCGACGACCCAAGACCCTGCCGTAAAAGAAAATAACCTCCGCCGCGCAAGCCCCGCCGCAGTCACATCCCACCGTAACCCCGCCGCAGAGCGGCGAAGCAGCAGCGCACCACCGTAACCCCGCCGCAGGAGCGGCGAAGCGCTGCGCACCGCCGTAACCCCGCCGCAGCAGCGGCTGAGCGGACATAGACGCAGACCAGATCGAAAGCGGCAACAGGAAACCGCAGGCAGTTCTTTGCGCAGCGCGTGCAGTGATTCCTTGCAGGGACAGACAATGCGGGGTCGAGGGGTGTCCCCTCGTTGTCTCTGGGGGTTCCAAAGGGGGTATTCTCTTCAACCAAGAGAATACCCCCTTTGACAAGCGCCGCGCTTCGTGCGGCAAGCCCCTGCCGCCCTCGGCGGCAAAAATTGTAAATTTTTAAAATCCCTCTTTTATCCCAATGCACTTTGTGTTATATTAAAAACTGTATTATTACGTCTGCTCCCGGGGAAGAGAAAGGAGAACATACGATGGAAAACCGCGTTACCGTCAGCATCTGCGGCGAGGAGTATACCTTTGTCGCCGAGGAGGCCCCCTCTTATATGCAGAAGGTCGGCGCTTACGTCGGCACGAAGATGGACGAAATGCTCACCGGCGCGAAGGTGGGGCGCACCGACGCCGCCGTGCTCGCCGCGGCGAACATTGCCGACGAGCTCTTCAAGGAGCGCGAGGCCAGCGAGGCGCTGCGCCGCCAGCTCAAGCAGTACATCGACGACGCCGCGCAGGCGAAGAACGAGGTCAGCGAGCTCAAGCGCGAGCTGTTCAAATTGCAGAACAGGAAATAATGACGGAGCTGCTCTCTCCCGCGGGCGGACGCGAGGCGCTGGTCGCCGCCGTGCAGAACGGCGCGGACGCCGTGTATATGGGCTTTGGCAGCTTCAACGCGCGCCGCAGCGCCAGAAACTTCAGCGATGAGGAATTTCTGGCGGCGGTGCGTTATTGCCATTTGCGGGGCGTGAAGGTCTATCTGACGCTCAACACGCTGGTGACCGACCGCGAGCTGCCCGCGCTCGCCGAGACGGCGCGGCGGGCGAGCGAATACGGCGTGGACGCGATATTGGTGCAGGACTGGGGCGTTTACGAGACGCTGCGCGCGGTGATCCCCGATGTGCCGCTGCACGCGAGCACACAGATGGCGCTGCACACGCTCTCGGGTGTGGAGGAGGCGGCGCGGCTCGGCATGACGCGGGCAGTGCTCGCGCGCGAGCTGTCGGGCGAGGAGATCCGCGAGATCGCGGAGCGCGCGCCGATCGAGATCGAGACCTTTGCGCACGGGGCGCTTTGTATGTGCTATTCGGGAATGTGCGAGATGTCCGCGGTGATTGGCGGGCGGAGCGGGAACCGCGGCGCGTGCGCGCAGCCCTGCCGCTTGCGCTATGGCTGGCACGGGAAGGCGGACGCGAATCCGCTGTCGCTCAAGGACGCGAATCTCGCGGCGTATGCCGGAGAGATGGCGGAGATGGGCGTGGCGTGTCTGAAGCTCGAGGGGCGCATGAAGCGGCCCGAGTATGTGGCGGCGGTGACAGGCATCTATGCCGCGCTGCTGCGCGAGCATCGCGCACCGACGGCGGACGAGCAGAAAAAGCTCGCGCTGGCATTCTCACGCGACGGGTTCACGGACGGCTATTACCGCGGCCGGCGCGGGAAGGAAATGTTTGGCGTTCGCCCGGAAAATGCGCGCTGGCCGGAGGAGTGGTTCGGCACGCTGCGGGCGGCCTATGAAAAAGAGGATATGCGGCTCGTGCCGGTGCGCTTCCGCGCGGCGCTTCGTTTGGGCGAGCCGATGGTGCTGACCGCCGAGGACGGCGACGGGCATTGCGTCACGGTCACGGGAGTCGCGCCGGAGGCGGCGCGAAGCCGCGCGGTGACAGCCGGGGAGGTCGAGGCCCGTCTGCGCAAGACCGGCGGGACGGCGTTCACGGTGTCGGACTGCGCGGTGACAGCGGAGGACGGGCTGTCCGTTCCGGCGAGCGCGCTCAACGCGCTGCGGCGCGACGCGCTCGCGGCGCTGGAGACGCTGCGGACGGAGATACCCGAGCGGCGCGAGGGGACGTTTGTCCCGGCTGAGAGGATCAAAAACCCGACGGAGCCGCCGCGCTTCACGGTGTCGATCTACCGTGCCGGGCAGCTTACCGATGCGCTGGTGAACGAGGGCGTGGAGACGGTGTATGTGCCGCTGGAGCTGCTGCCGTCGGTCGAGGTGGAGAAATACCGAGAACGGACAAGGTTTGCCGCCGTGCTGCCGCGCGTGTGGCGGACGGCGGACGAGGAAGGTCTGCGCGAACAGCTTCGCACGGCGAAGGAGCGTGGCGTGGAGTGCGCGGTGCTGGGGAATCTGGGACATTTCGCGCTCGTGCGCGGGCTGGATATGGAGCTGCGCGGGGACTTCGGGCTGAATGTGTTCAACTCCGCGGCGCTGCGGTTTTTGAAGGAGCAGGGGCTATCGGGCGCGACGCTGTCGTTCGAGCTGCGGCACGAGCAGCTGCGGGACATCAGCAAGTGCATCCCCTGCGAGGCCATCGTCTACGGGCGGCTGCCGCTGATGATCACGGAAAACTGCATCGTGGCGAACGAGTTCGGCTGCCGGCACTTTAAGGGGCGCTGCGACGCTCTCTGCGCGGACAGCGCGTGCGCCGGAACGCCGGAGCTGACCGACCGCGTGGGCGAGCGGTTCCCGGTGCTGCACGCCTACGGCTGCCGGAGCGAGCTCCAGAACGGCAAGACGCTGTGGCTGGCAGACAAGCCGGAGTACCGGAAAATCGGTTTGACCTACGCGCGGCTGCGCTTTACGACCGAGTCGGCGGAGGAGTGCGTGCGTGTGCTGCGGGCCTACAAGGGGCGGGAGGAATACACGCCCAAGGACATCACGCGCGGGCTTTTCTACCGCGGCGTGGAGTAAAAATGAAAACGAAACGTAGTTTTTCTGCGTGATATTACGATTTGTATTGAAAAGAGGACTGAGATCATGCCGCATATCGTGCTGGCTTCCAAGTCGCCGCGCCGCCATGAGCTGCTGCGGCGCATGGGCATCACCGATTTTTCCGTGGTCGTTCCCGACGTGGAGGAGACCTATCCCGAGGGGCTTGCGCCGCAGGAGATCGTCGCGCACATCGCGCGCCTGAAATCCGATGCGGCGGCGCCGCTGGTCGGGCCGGAGGATATTCTCATCACGGCGGACACGATGGTGTTTTTGGAGAATGACCGGCTCGGCAAGCCGCGCGACGAGGCGGACGCGCTGCGGATGCTCACGGAGCTGGCGGGGAACCGCCACACGGTCTGCACGGGCGTGACGGTGCGGCAGGGCGGCAAGGCGGAAGCCTTTACGGTATCGACGGATGTGTACTTCCGTCCCTGCACGGAGGAGGAGCTGCGCGCCTACATCGCCACCGGCGAGCCGATGGACAAGGCGGGCGCTTACGGCGTGCAGAGCCTGGGCGCGCTGCTCGTCGAGCGCATCGACGGCGACTTCTACAACGTCATGGGACTGCCGGTGGAGAAGCTGGGGCAATGCCTGACGAAGCATTTCGGCGTGCGCTTCTTCTAAAATAACGACCCCCGAAGGGAGGGCTGCGCTTTGCGCGAATTTCTGGAAAAATACGGCCTGCGGCTGCTCATTATTACGACCGCCTGCGCGGTGCTCATCAGCGTGCTGAGCTTTGTGAGCGCGACGTCGGGCTTTCTGCAGAACGCGGTGGGCGTGCTGACCTATCCGTTCCGCTCGGCGGTCACGGCGGTGGCGACGTGGGCGGAGGACAAGCAGCGCTATTATAAGGACTACTCCGACCTCATAGCGGAAAACGAGGCGCTGCGCGAGCGTGTGGCGGAGCTGGAGCGCGACGCGCGGCAGGCCGAGGCCGACCGCGAGGAGAATGCGCTGCTGCGCGAGCTGCTGGAGCTGCGGGAGCAGCGGCGTGACCTGACCTTCGAGTCCGCGGCGGTCATCGACCGCGAGAGCACGAACTGGACGAGCGCGCTGACGCTCAACCGCGGCACGGCGCACGGCGTGGAGAAAAACGACTGCGTGGTGTCCGCCGAGGGCGACTTGGTGGGCGTGGTGTCCGCGGTGGGCTACAACTGGTGCACCGTGCTGACGGTGATCGACACCGACACGGAGCTGGGCGCGCGGGTGTTCCGCACGCAGGAGGTCGCGGTCGCGGAGGGCGATCTGGCGCTGATGGGCGAGGGAAAGCTCAAGCTGAGCTATCTTTCCGCCGACGCGCAGCTGCTCTCGGGCGATGTGGTGACGACCTCGGGCCTCGGCGGGTTCTACCCGGGCGGGCTGGTCATCGGGACGGTGGAGTCCGTGCGCACGGGCGACGACGGACTGGCGCAGTACGCGGTGCTTGCGCCTGCGGCGCGGCTCGGCGAGCTGAGCGAGGTATTCATCATCAAGGATTTTGACATCGTCGACTGACGGTGAAGCATTTTTCGGAAGGGAGGCGCTGCCATGTCGCCGTCGACCACGCGTGATACGGCGGTCAAATGGACCGCTTACGCGCTTGCGTGTCTGCTGCTGCTCTTTGGGCATGAGCTGACGCTTGCCCACCTGCGCGTGTGGGGCATCGCGCCCTTTCTGCCGCCGCTGCTGCCGGCGGTGCTCGCGTCGATGGAGGACCGGCTGGAGGGCTTTGTATTCGCGCTGGCGTTCGGCGTGCTGTGCGACCTGGCGCTGACCGCCCCGCTGCCGTGCCTGTACACGATCGCGTTCCCGCTCACGGCGCTGCTCGCGGCGCTCATCGCGAGGAGCGTGCTGCAGCCGGGCATCCTGTGCTCGCTGGCGGTGAGCACGGCGGCATTCGTGCTTGTGGACCTCATCACGGCGGTCACGCTGCTCGCCGGCGGACGCTCGGAGCTGTCCGCCATCGCGCTGCGCGCGGTGCAGGAGCTGGCGCTCTCGCTGCCGCTGCTGATCGTGTGCCACCCGGTGCTGGCGTTCCTGCATCGGAAATTTACCCTGTAACAACGGCAAAGAACCGCGAAGGGAGGGCCTGCCGTGGACGACAAAAAGCAATTCAGCCGACGCCTGCTCGCGATCGGCGTGCTCTTCTCGCTGGTGCTGGCGGCGTATTTCGTGACGCTCTTTGACGCGCAGATCGTACACGGCGCGGAGTACCGCGCGCGGTCCATCCGCGCGAACACGAAGAGCGAGACGGTGGTGACCTCGCGCGGCATCCTGACCGACCGGAACGGCAAGGCGCTGGTGACGAACCGGAGCGTGTATACGCTCGAGCTGGACACTTCGCTCGCGCCGTCGGACGACGCGGCGCTCAACAAGGAGCTGCTGCGGCTCATCGAGCTGCTGGAAAACCGGGGGATCGTCTGGGAGGACACGCTGCCGCTGACGGCGGGCGCGCCGTTCACCTATGATTTTTCCGTCTCCGGCTCGCACACGGCGCTCAACAGCTACCTTGTGAGCAAGAAGTGGGCGGACGAGGACGCGCTGACGACCGACACCGACCCGCCGCTGAGCCCCGAGGCGCTGCTCTCGCGGCTGCGCACGGAGTTCAAGGTGGACGGTGAGCTGACCGACGCGGAGGCGCGCAAGCTCGTCGGCCTGCGCTACTGCCTCGCGGTGACGAAGCTCAACCAGCTCTCGACGGCGGCCATCGCGTCGGACATTTCCGTGGAGCTGATCGCGGAGCTGAAGGACGGCGCGTACGCGCCCATCCACATCGGCACCTCGTCCGTGCGCGAGTACCAGACCGACGCGGCGGCGCACATTCTCGGCCGCGTCACGAAGATCCCGCGCGAGAAATGGAATGAATACAAGGAAAAGGGCTACGCGATGAACGCCTACGTCGGCTACGACGGCGTGGAGCTGGCCTTCGAGGACTATCTGCGCGGCAGGAACGGGCGGCGCATCGTGGAGACCAATACGGCGGGCAAGGTGACGGGGGAGATCTACTCCGTCGAGCCGGAGCCGGGCAATACGGTCGCGCTGACGCTGGACATCGACTTTCAGGAGGATGTGGAGCGCATTCTCGCCGAGACAGTGGAGAGCATGACGGCGGAGGACGACATCGACCGCGGCGCGGCCGCGGCGGTGGTGCAGGTCGGCACGGGCGAGGTGCTCTCGCTCGCGTCGTACCCGACCTTCTCGCTCAAGACCTTCAACGAGGATTACACGGAGAACAACACCGATCCGCTCCAGCCGTTCTGGAACCGCGCGACGCAGGGCACCTACGCGCCCGGCTCGACCTTCAAGCCGGTGACGGCCATCGCGGCGCTGGAGACCGGCATCATCACGCCGAAGTCCACCATTCTGACGAAGGGCGTGTATCACTACGGCGACTGGGCCTACAAATGCTGGCTCTACAACCAGAACGGCGGCACGCACGGGCGCATCGACGTGACCGAGGCCATCAAGGTGTCGTGCAACTATTTCTTCTATGACATCGGACGCAGGACGGGCATCTCCACGATCGCGCGCTATGCCTCGGCCTTCGGGCTCGGTGAGCCGACGGGCATCGAGATCCCGGAGAAGATCGGCGTGATGACCACGCCGGACTACGTCAACTCGCTCGACGGGCATTACTGGACGGACGGTCAGACGCTGACCGCCGCCATCGGCCAGTCGTACTCGCTCTTTACGCCCCTGCAGCTTGCGAACTACGTTGCGACGCTCGCGGGCGGCGGGACGCGGTACAACGCGCATCTGCTCAAGGAGGTGCGGACCTACGACAGCGCCGAGCTCGTCGATGTGTACGACGAGCCGCCGGCGGAGATCATCGACATCGAGCCGGAGAATTTGCAGGCGGTCTTGCAGGGAATGCGCGACCTGGTCGTGTCGGGCAGCGTGGCGTATTATTTCAAGGACTGCGTGGTGGACGCCGCCGCCAAGACCGGCACGGCGCAGACCGGCGGCAAGGTCAGCAACGGCGTATTCGTGGCGTTCGCGCCCTACGACGATCCGCAGATCGCGCTGGCGGTGGTGATCGAAAAGGGCGGCAGCGGCGGCGCGCTGGCCTCGACCGCGGTGCAGATCCTCAACGCCTACTTCACCTCGGTGGACGAGGCGAAGGCGGTCGTGGGCGAAAATATGCTCATCCAATAAAAGACGGAAGCGGTCTCCCGTAAGGGAGGCCGCTTCTTTGCGTGCGCTTTACTTTTTCTGCTTGCGGATATCGTCGCCGAAGAAGGGGAGGATGCGGTAGGCGCCCTCGATGCGCGAGAGGATGTTCGCGCCGTAGCGGCGCGAGAGCTCGGCGGGGGAGAGGTTGGTGGAGATGATGGTCTTTTTGTTCGTCATCAGGCGCGTGTTGACGATCTGGTAGAAGGCGCTGCGGACGAACTCGGTGGTCAGCTCGGTGCCGAGATCGTCGATGATGAGCAGGTCGCAGCGGAGAAGGCGGGAGACGTCCTCGTCCGCGCCGCCGGTCTCGTCGCGGGAGAATTTCTGCGCCTCGAAGCGCTCGAAGATGTGGGCGGCGGTGTCGTAGACAACAGAGTGGCCCGTTTCGCTCACGACGCGGGCAATGCAGGCGGAGAGGAAGGTCTTGCCCAGCCCGGGATCGCCCGAGAGCAGAAGATTGCCGCTGCGGGGGGAAAATTCGTAGGCATAGTCGCGGCAGGCGTCGTAGATGCGCTCCATGTTCGAGCGGGGGGAAATGTCCTGATCAAGGGGGGCATAGGGGGAGTAGACGTCAAAGGAGAAGGTCTCGAAGCTCTGCGTGCCGAGGTCGAGGAGCCGGGAGAGCTCCTCGAGCTGGACGCGGGCATAGTAGTCGTTCAGGCAGGAGCAGACCTCGCTGCCGCGCCAGCCGGTGTCGCCGCAGAGGGGACAGTTGGGCTTATCCTCGAGGTAGTCGGCGGGATAGCCGTGGGCGACGAGCAGCTCGGCGCGCTCGCGCTGGAGGGCAAGGTTTTCCTCCTTGAGCGCCTCGATGGCGGGGCGGGGGTCCGTGCCGCGGCGCAGGGCGGAGGAAATGAGCTTGGACATGGTCTCGCGCAGGGCGGCGTCGATCTCCGCGATGCGGGGGACGGCGGCATAGACCGCGCGCTCGCGCGCGTGCAGCGCGTCGGCGCGGCGCTGCTTCGCCTCCTCAAAGCGGACCATCGCGCGGCGCATGAGCTTTCCGTCGTAGGACATGAGATCCCCTCCCTTACAGGTATTGCTTCATCCAGTCGTTCTTGCCGCCGGACGGTTTTTCTTCTTTTTTCGGCGCGGCGTTTTCCGCCGCGGTCTCCGCGGGGGTATGGAGCCCCTTTTCGTGCCAGCGCTTCAGGATGCCGTTGCAGTACGCCCACTTGAATTCGTGGCAGCGCAGGACGGTCTTATCATACGCGAGGGCGACGGTCTCGGCGGGGAAGCCCATGTCCACCCAAGCGGCGAGGTATTTCTCCTCGCTCGGGGAGGGCTTGCGTTCGCCGAGCTGAAGGACTGCCATGTAGGCGGGGTACTTCTGCTCGCGCGCGTGGAGGGCGTTGAGGTAGTCGTTTGCGCTGGTCGAGGAAAGGAGGCCCTTTCTCGCCCAGACGTAGCCCTCCTGCTCGATCCGGCGCATGGTGGGCAGCCGCCCCGCGCCGTACTGCGCGGCATGGCGGGCGATGCAGTGGTTGACGAGGAGAAAGAGCACGTCGGCGGGCAGGCCGAGGTCCTCGTAAAGCCCGAGGAGCTTGCCGACGGACGGTGTGGAGAGCGGGCCGAGCTTGCGCTCGACCTCGCGCAGAAGCGCGGAAAAGCTCGCGTCCTGCTCTAACTTGCGGGCGACGTCCTCGCGCGAATAGGCGGGGCGCTCGGCAGAGGGCGCGGGGACGGGCGAGGGAGTGGGCTCCTCCGGCTTCGGGGCGCTGACGAGTCCCATGCGGGCAAGGGCGGCCTCGGCGCGCGAGCGGCGCGCCTCGTCCCATTTGAGCTCGGCGCGGAGCGTTTCGGGGGAGGCGCTGCCGCGGTTTTTGAGCAGGCACAGGTAGAGCAGGGCGGCGTCGCCGTCCCCGCCGTCGATCAGGCGGCGCGTCACGGCGGCGGACAGGGTGATATTCTCCTGCTCGCTCAGGTGCAGAACATAGCCGGCCATAGCGCGCCTCCCTTCGTTCGATCATAAGTCCTTTTATTTTACACGAAGCGGAGCGATTCGTAAATAGGAAGATCGGGGAAATGAAAATTTTCCCGATTCCCTGACAAAATTCGCGCGGCTTTGCGTGCCGCCGCTTTTAGAATGAGGACAAGGATGCGGGGGAGACCGCGATAGGAGGGGACGCCATGGAGATCATGCACAAGGGAATGTGGACGGGCCGGCGCGTGCTGTATCTGAGCGTGGACGCGATCCGCGCGAATCCCGATCAGCCGCGGAAATACTTTGAGCCGGAGGCGCTGCGCGAGCTGGCGGAGAGCATCGGGCGCTACGGCATTTTGCAGCCGCTGACCGTGCGGCGCGGGGAGGACGGCTACGAGCTGATCGCGGGAGAGCGGCGGCTGCGGGCGGCGAAGCTCGCGGGTCTGCGGGAGGTGCCGTGCCTCGCGGTGCGGTCGGACGAGGAGAAGTCGGCGCTGCTCTCGCTGATCGAAAATTTGCAGCGGCAGGACCTGCACTACATGGAGGAGGCTGCCGCCATCGCAAAGCTCATCGCGGTCTACGGCCTGTCGCAGGAGCAGGCGGCGGAGAGGCTGGGCAAGTCGCAGAGCGCGGTGGCGAACAAGCTGAGGCTGCTGCGGCTCTCGCCCGCGTGCGTGGCGCTGCTGCGCGAGGGGGGGCTTTCCGAGCGGCACGCGCGCGCCCTGCTGCGATTGAGCGACGAGAACGAGCGTCTGGCGGCGCTGCGCGTCATCGTAGAGCGTGGCTGCAACGTGGCGCAGGCGGAGGCGTACATCGAGTCGGTTTTGCAGCGCGCGGCGGTCACGCCGCCGCGGCGGAGGCCGACGTTCATCGTGAAGGATGTGCGGCTGTTTCTCAACACCATCCGGCGGAGCATGGGCATCATGCAGCGCGCGGGGGTGGACGCGGCGTACGAGCGGGAGGACACGGACGAGGAGATCCGGCTGACCATCCGCATCCCGCGCACGGGGGCTGCCAAAACGGCGTAAAAATTGTAACCAAATCGTTACTCTTTTTCGCAAAATCTATGCTATACTGCAATAGACTGGCTGTGGTATACACAGCGGGATATTGATTCAGAACAGCAGGAGGGTGCCGGAATGGAAGAAAACCTGGGTGCCTTTGAGGAAAAGAGAAACGAGGCCGCGGAGACGGCGGAGAGCGCCGGCAAGGGCGGCAAGCATTTGGCGAAGGGCGGCAAAAGAGGATGGGCCATTGCCGGTATCGCGCTCGGCGTGCTGGCCGCGGCGTATCTGGGGCTGTGCGCCTACGCGACGCTGAGCGGGACCATCTATCCCAACACGACGGTCGGCGGCGTGGACTACGGCGGCATGACCGAGGAACAGGCGGCGGCGGAGCTGACGCGGCGGGTCATTGACGCGCAGAGCGCGCGGCTCGACTTTGCCGTGATGGAGGGAGACAGCTGCGAGGTGATCGCGGGTGTGGCGCTGGGCGATATTCCGGCGGACATCGACTGCCGGAAGGCCGCGGATACGCTGGCGCGGGTGCACAGCGCGAAGGGCGACGGCTTTTTCAAGAGCGGCGCGGGCTTCCTTTTCTCGCTTTTTACCGAGCATGAGGAGAGCATCGTATCCGAGGAGCCGTTTTGCGCGGCGGCGGAGCCGGTGCTGGATGCGCTGGAGTGCGAGCCGGTGGAGTTTGCCATCGCTCTGACGACCGAGAGTGCGATCAGCGTGACCAAAAGCAGGGACGGCCGCCATATCCCGGATCGGGAGCAGGCGCGGCGTGTGATCGGCGACGCGCTGCGCGGCGCATACCTTGGCGGGGGCTGCCCGCTCCAGGTGACTCTGTACGGCGACCGGGACGAGGAGGCGGTCTACGAGACCGTACCCGCGCAGGCGGTCGATCTGGCGGCGGAGCGGGAAAAGCTCGTGGGCGAGAAGGTCAACGCGAGCTACGACATAGAAAATGAGAAGATCATCCCGAGCCATGCGGGGGTGAGCTTT
>ERZ827043.3426-NODE-3426-length-11567-cov-15.286484_pt1 | contig 11567 bp, 5 predicted proteins | sample MGYA00519923_ERZ827043 | MGnify/ENA primary metagenome ERZ827043 (study PRJEB31778, sample SAMEA3449251) | human gut metagenome | biome: human gut; feature: human-associated habitat; material: faeces | place: United Kingdom | collected 2010/2012 ...
CCTGTAACCGGCTGATCCGTAGTCAGCTACTCTATTCAGTTGAGCTACGCGGCCTTTTTGTTTAACGGGTGCAAAGATACGGACTTTTTCTGAAACTGCAAGCATTTTACAAACTTTTTTTGAAGAAAATTATTCGATGAAACGGTAATTAAACAGTTGCCAGCCGATACTCAACCCCACATTCCACTCCCTTCTCGGTGAGCTATAATGATTTACATAAGCAGAGATCGCTCCAAAAGGTAATTGGCAAATAACAGAAACTTCTCCCATATATTCTACCTTTGAGAAAGCTTTTCCATAAAATGCTTTGTTTTGCGTATTCTTCTCGATAGGAAAAATAGGCATAAATCCATAAAATTCTCCTCTCAGGTGAAACATATCATTGAAAATAAACATAGGCTTGATACCGGCAGCCAGAAACTGATTGGCGCGGAAAGCCTCATTATACATCAGCTTACTATGCGGAGTCGGCGAAAATTCTGCAGCCTGCATCATTGTCGCCGTAAAATTCTCCGAGAAGTTTCTCGATGAATACAGCGCTTCCGCCATCCATCCCAAAACAAATTTAGGCGCCATACTATGATATGCTTCTTTCATATAAGAAATCTGTAACCATGATTGCCGTTCCTGTGTAACAGGCTGTTCTGTCGGATTTCCAGGCTTATATCTTTCTTTTCCCGTAAAAATCTGAGCTATTAATTTCTCGTTATATCCTTTTGTAGCGTATTGACGAGAATTCAGTGTACTTCCATAAAAACTAATAGAACCGCCTATAAGCCTGTATAAGCTCCTGTCCGAACGGTCTTCTTCAAAGTTTATCACACTGGATTGAAAATAGTTATCTTGCAATTTCCCAATACCAAAGCCAAATTCTGCCCGTTTATTCGCTAAGAACGGTAAAGCGATAATCAACTTCAGAAATCGTTCATCCTTTGAATTAAAGGAAGGTTTATCGTTTTTAGAGAACAGTTTCTCCTTCTTGTAATAATCAAAAGTACTGATAGACGCAATAAGCCGATATGAAGTAGGAATATGAGTAGGCAAGTCTATACGCGCCATCAGTTGGGCATTATTATAAACTTTACCCAATTGGCCATCAAACGTAAACTCTTTAGCATAATAATTTAAGTTCTGATAGCCCAATCCCAGATATATCTGATTGGAACTCGTCGTAGACACACTACCCCCCAAGCGGACAGAGAAATTATCCTCCATCTTTACTTTCAGATGCAAATCGTACATATCGGTTTCCTCATTGAATACCGCCTTCGGAATGATTTCCGATATCATGTTATCCGCAAGTAAACGGAAATATCCACGCTTCAGATCTTCGTAGGTGAATGGTTCATCTTCTTCATCATGAAATTCCTTCTGAATATAAGCCTGTTGCTGGGGGTTAGCTCCATCAATATAAATTTTCTGGAAATAGAGCTGCGGCAGATTACTGCGATAAACCAAACGGCGTAAACGCACATTATCTGCATTCACCCTACGATGAATACGCCCCTTTATAGAATCCATCAGGCTAAGAGTGCGATTGTAACCTATATCATGGAGTTCCTGAAGACGGTCGAAATCAAGTAAATTCACATCATCATACTTGAATGTCATGAGGATGCCGACAGAATCCGGAATAGAATAGTCCGTCTTCTGCATCACCATGTTCTCAATCTGACTCATAAGGTCATTTTCTTTAGGCTTAGATGGATTGGCAGCCACCACACTACCAATGATAATATCCGGATGGAAATCATCCCGCATTACATCCGTTGGAAAGTTATTGTAAATACCACCATCATAAGCCAGCACGCTATCTATCTCAATAGGCTTAAAAACAAACGGAAAACTCATAGAAGCACGGACAGCATCTCCCAGGTCACCTTTCCCTAACACTATTTGCCGTTTATTGTATACATCAGAAGCGATACAGCGGAAAGGAACAAACAGCCTATCAAAATCACCGTCACAAGCAGCCGTAGCACGGGCAAACAGCTCCACAAACACCAGATTCATCTGAATGGGGTTAACCATACTGGTCGGTAATTGCGGTTTGACATTCAAGGAATCCTTAAAATCAAAACGGATATTAAAAAACTCCGGTGTGGGAATACTTTTCTTGAAATAATAGGCATATTTAGGTTCTACTTTTCCCGAATACCAGCGTTTAAAGTCTTCTGAACGCAGCAAAGCCTCCATATCATCGGGAGAGTATCCCATGGCATACAACGAGCCGATAATGGCTCCCATGGATGTACCGGTAATATAATCGATAGGGATATTGTTTTCTTCCAAAGCCCGAATGATGCCGATATGCGTCATACCTTTCGCACCACCACCACTCAATACAAGTCCAACTTTTTGGGCATGCAACATGGGCAGCAACAAGAAACAAAACGATAAAAGCAAAAGAATTCTTTTCATACTTCAAAGTTCCGAGCTGAAAATATATTATTATCAAAGCTCAAATATATGCAATTGTTTCGAAATTGGACGTATCCAACGCTAAAAAACAAGCGTTCCCACACAAAATATACGAAAAAAGGAGCATTACAACTCTTATAAAAGTTGCAATGCTCCCAGCATATAGATTGTGAATAAAGGGCGTATTTAGATTAGCTCGATGCTTCTCTTCACAAAGTTATTCAAAGCTTCACCTTTCAGCATGCCATTTTGCAGCAATGCTAGGTCAATCAATTGGCGGACAACTTTATTTTTAGCTGCATATCCGGCAAATACTTCGTCTTTCTTTGTTTTCAGTTCTTCCCACTTCTGATCCAACCCGTTCACTTCGTCCTTTTCAGCAGTAGAAATTTCTTCGTCTTTCTTACCTTTTTGTTTATCTTTCAGCTCATTACGACGTTTGTCTACGTCATCCATTTCTTGCTGAATAGGAGCTACAACAGAGTCGCATTCTTTTTCTTCGTCTGCAAGAACTTCTTTCACCAGTTTATGATCTGAATTCAACACAAGGTTGAACATATCAGGCATTTCTCCATAGAAACTCATACCTGCCTGAATATTAGCCATTTCTTTCATACGGCGCATATATTCGCTTTGAGTAATCATCACAGGAGAAGAGTTTTCACCCAAAGCCTGCGCAGTGATATTAAACTCAACCTTTTCCAGCTTAGGCAACTGGCTCTTGAACACAGCAGAAAGAGCTTCTTGTTTACCTGCTTCCAGAATTTCACCTTTTTTGTCTTCTTTGATAATCAGATTATCTATAACATCACTATCTACACGGGTAAAGCGAGATTTCTCAAACTTTTGCTCCAACATGCTTACTACAGCAATATCCAGTTGACCATCCATCAGCAACACATTGTATCCCTTATTCTTAGCAGCCTCGATATAGCTGAATTGCTCATCTTTATGATTAGCATACAAATAGATCAAATTGCCATCTTTATCAGTCTGACTATCTTTAATCAACTTCTGATACTCTTCAAATGTATAGCATTTACCATCCGTATCGGTGAAAAGGGCAAAATCTTTTGCTCTGTCATAGAAGTCTTCCTGAGTAAGCATTCCGTAATTGATGAAAATCTTCAGGTCATTCCACTTTTCCTCGAACTGTTTGCGATCATTTTTAAAGATAGATTGCAGACGATCAGATACTTTCTTCGTGATATATGTCGAAATCTTCTTCACGTTAGAGTCGCTCTGTAGATAAGAACGGGATACATTCAACGGAATATCCGGAGAATCGAGCACACCATGCAACAGTGTCAGAAAGTCAGGTACGATACCTTCTACTGAATCCGTAACGTATACCTGGTTGCTATAAAGCTGTATCTTATTCTTATTCAGTTCAATATTGCTCTTTACTTTCGGGAAGTAGAGGATACCTGTCAGATGGAACGGATAATCTACATTCAGATGTATCCAGAACAGAGGTTCATCAGACATCGGATACAGGTCACGATAGAACTTCTTATAATCTTCATCCTTCAGTTCGCTGGGCTTCAATGTCCACAACGGATTACTGTCATTGATGATGTTATCTTCGTCTGTTTCAACCTGTTTCCCATCTTTCCAGTCTTTCTTTTTACCAAAAGCAATAGGTATGGGAAGGAAACTACAATATTTCTTCAACAGAGAAGAAATGCGGGCCTCTTCCAGGAATTCTTTACTTTCATCATCAATGTAAAGTACTATATCTGTACCACGGTCAGCTTTATCAATGTTCTCAATGGTAAACTCCGGACTACCATCGCAACTCCATTTCACTGCTTGAGCACCTTCCTTATGGGATTTCGTGATTATTTCCACTTTCTTAGCCACCATGAAAGCTGAATAAAAGCCCAAACCGAAGTGTCCAATAATTGCATTAGCATCATTCTTATACTTCTCCAGAAAGTCGTTGGCACCTGAAAAGGCAATTTGGTTGATATATTTGTCGATTTCTTCGGCAGTCAAACCAATACCACGGTCTGAAACAGTAATTGTATCTTTTCCTAAAGACACATGTACGGTCAAATCGCCAACCTCACCTTTAAACTCGCCAATAGAGGCTAAGGTTTTCAACTTCTGCGTAGCATCTACGGCATTAGAAACCAACTCACGGAGAAAAATTTCATGATCGCTGTACAAGAATTTTTTGATAACGGGGAAAATGTTTTCGGTAGTCACCCCAATATTTCCTTTTTGCATACTACTTATGATTTATATTTTTAAGTTTATATATTTAATCGTTTGGCAAGTGTAATGCAAAAAAAATGCCAGCCCATAAGGACTGACATTTTGACTGTTTATCATCTTCTAAAAAGACTTTATTTTCATGCTTTCTTGATGTCCAGTTCTCCTTTTTCTTCGTTCAAAGAGACAGAAATCGTATCGCCCGTCTGCAATTCGGAAGAAATAATCAATTCCGAAAGTCCATCTTCCAGATAAGTCTGGATGGCACGCTTCAACGGGCGGGCACCAAACTGCACATCATATCCTTTAGATGCCATGAACGTCTTGGCTTTAGCATCAATAACAAGCTTATATCCAAGAGATTCCACGCGCTCATACAAGCCTTTCAACTCAATATCGATAATCTTTTCGATAGCATCCAGCGAAAGCTGGTCGAAAGTAATAATCTCATCGACACGGTTCAGAAACTCAGGGGCAAACGACTTATTCAAAGCCTTTTGTATCACGCCGCGTGAATATTCTTTATCATCCGTACGATTTTGGGCGGCAAAACCTACACCACGACCGAAGTCTTTCAATTGACGTGTACCGATATTGGAAGTCATGATAACTACTGTATTCTTGAAGTCTACAGTTCTGCCATAACTGTCAGTCAGACGACCTTCATCCATCAGTTGTAACAAGATGTTGAATACATCCGGGTGGGCTTTCTCAATCTCGTCCAACAATACGATAGAGTAAGGTTTACGGCGCACTTTCTCTGTCAACTGTCCGCCTTCTTCGTATCCTACGTATCCCGGAGGTGCGCCAACAAGACGAGAAACGGTAAACTTCTCCATATATTCACTCATATCCACACGTATTAGCGCATCGGCAGAACCAAACATATATTTCGCCAACTGTTTCGCCAAGTGAGTTTTACCCACACCCGTAGGCCCCAGGAACAAGAATGTTCCGATAGGACGGTTAGGATCTTTCAATCCTACACGACTACGCAGAATTGCTTTCGTCACCTTTTCAATAGCCGGATCCTGAGCTATAACTTTAGCTTGCAACTCTTCTTTCATACCCGCCAACTTGATACCTTCAGCCTGCGCCATACGCTGTACAGGCACACCGGACATCATAGAAACCACATTCGCAATTTCCTCCTCGCCAACTATCTGGCGATCATCTTTTAAACGAGCTTCCCATTCAGCCTTCATCTCTTCCAGACGAGCAGAAAACTCTTTCTCATGATCACGGAAACTGGCAGCAAGTTCGAAATTCTGCGATTTCACCGCATCCGCCTTTTGTTGACGGGCTTCTTCAATCAGTTTCTCCTGTTCTTCAATCTCTTTCGGAACAGTAATGTTTGTCAGATGGACGCGCGAACCGGCTTCGTCCAAAGCATCAATAGCCTTATCCGGGAAATTACGGTCAGTAATGTAGCGGTCTGTCAACTTGACACATGCTTCCAGCGCTTCATCCGTATAAGTCACATTATGATGGTCTTCGTACTTCTCTTTGATATTCTTCAATATCTGGAGCGTTTCCTCAGCAGTGGTCGGTTCAACAATCACTTTCTGGAAACGGCGTTCCAAAGCACCGTCCTTTTCTATATTCTTCCGGTACTCATCAAGGGTAGTGGCACCTATACATTGTATTTCACCACGTGCCAATGCAGGTTTCAGCATATTGGCAGCATCCATAGAACCGGCAGCTGCTCCGGCACCCACAATCGTGTGAATCTCGTCAATAAACAGAATTACATTCGGATTCTTCTGTAACTCATTAATGATAGAACGAATACGCTCCTCAAACTGTCCGCGATACTTGGTTCCGGCCACTACAGAAGCCATATCAAGCATTACCACACGTTTATCAAACAGAATACGGGATACTTTCTTCTGAACAATACGTAATGCCAATCCTTCTACAATGGCTGATTTTCCTACACCAGGTTCACCTATCAATACCGGATTATTCTTCTTACGACGGCTCAATATCTGAGCCAACCGCTCGATTTCACGTTCACGACCTACCACAGGATCCAGTCTACCTTCTTCCGCAGCCCGGGTCATATCCATACCAAAGTTATCCAATACCGGAGTATCATTGGATGGTTTCTTAGACGCTGTTTGCGTAGAAGACTGTGAACTACCACTTTGAGAAGAACGTGAAGACATATTCATCTCATCTTCTTCCTCGTCATCATCTTCCGTAAATCCCATACCTGCGTTAGGGCTGGCTTTCATAGAAAGCTGTTCGAACACCGACTTATAATCTATATTATCTTCTTCCAATACCGTAGCGGCCAAATTATTACCGTCTTTCAAGATAGCCAGCAATACATGTTCAGTATCAGCAGTGGCACTCTTCAGCAGACGAGCCTCGAGTATACACATTTTCAATATCTTAGCTGCCATCGGAGACAATGGAATGTCTGCATCGGGCAACAAGTTATCATCTTCAATCTCTTTTAAAAAACCTTCCAGGCGTTTCTTAACCCTGTTTAGGTCTATATCCAGTTTCTGCAATATTTCTATAGCTTTCCCTCCGCCGTCTCGCAACATGCCGAGTAGAAGATGCTCCGGACCGATATATCTATTTTTCAGCCGGTTAGCTTCCTCCTTGCTGTAAGTGATAATGTCAGAAACTCTTTGTGAAAACTGATTATTCATACTTAATATTCTCCTTCCTTATTCTAAGGTGTTACTTAATACAAAGATACGCATTTATAATTTCCAGTACGCATTTCATCGTTTTATTTATTATTTATATACAAAACCCGTGCCACAGTTTAATATCCGTTCACCAGTATCATACTAAAATGCTTTCATTCTAGGGAAAAAGCTCCTTATTAATACCTTATTTATATATTATAAGAACAAAGTAGGTGAGAGAATGGTTCTGAAATAAAGTTTATGGGCGAAAACTTTTGTATATCGTAAAAAAGCAGTACTTTAGCGTGGTTTTTTATGAACCAAAGTATGTATAATTAATAATCTTTTTAAATGCTTGAACAAGACAGAATTATAAAGATTAACATCGAGGAGGAAATGAAGTCATCGTACATTGACTACTCCATGTCGGTCATCGTTTCGCGTGCCCTTCCGGATGTTAGAGATGGTTTTAAGCCTGTCCACCGTAGAATTCTCTTCGGAATGATGGGACTGGGAAATACGTCTGATAAACCTTATAAAAAATCAGCCAGAGTTGTAGGTGAAGTATTGGGTAAGTATCACCCGCATGGTGACTCTTCCGTTTACGGTGCATTAGTTCGTATGGCACAGCCTTGGGCAATGCGTTACATGGTGGTAGATGGCCAGGGTAACTATGGTTCGGTAGACGGCGATAGCGCAGCAGCTATGCGTTACACCGAGTGTCGCTTGCGCAAGATTGGTGAAGATATGATGCAAGACCTCGACAAAGAAACCGTTGATATGCAGAACAACTTTGACGATTCTTTGCAGGAGCCTACCGTTATGCCTACCCGTATTCCAAACCTTTTGGTAAACGGTGCTTCTGGTATTGCTGTAGGTATGGCAACCAATATGCCGACACACAACCTTTCAGAGGTTATTGATGCTTGCATCGCATACATCGAGAACAATGATATTGAGATAGAGGAGTTGATGGACTATGTGAAAGCTCCCGATTTCCCAACAGGAGGATATATATATGGTATGAGTGGCGTACGCGAGGCATATCTTACTGGTCGCGGTCGCGTTATCATGCGTGCAAGAGCAGAAATTGAAACCAGTTCTACACATGACAAAATTGTCATCACGGAAATCCCGTATGGTGTCAATAAGGCGGAACTGATCAAGAATATCGCTGATTTAGCCAATGATAAGAAAATAGAAGGTATTTCCAATGCCAATGATGAGTCTGACCGTGAAGGTATGCGTATCGTGATTGATATCAAACGTGATGCCAACGCCAGCGTAGTCTTGAATAAGCTCTATAAGATGACGTTATTACAGACTTCTTTTAGTGTGAACAACGTAGCATTGGTACACGGACGTCCCCGTTTGCTGAATCTGAAAGACATGATTAAGTACTTCGTAGAACATCGCCATGAGGTGGTTATCCGTCGTACTCAATATGACTTACGTAAGGCTAAAGAACGTGCTCATATATTAGAAGGCTTAATCATAGCATCAGATAATATCGATGAAGTAATCCGCATCATCCGTGCTGCAAAGACACCTAATGATGCCATTGCTGGCTTGATGGAACGCTTCCAATTAACTGAAATTCAGTCTCGTGCTATCGTAGAAATGCGTTTGCGCCAATTAACCGGACTGATGCAAGATCAGCTCCACGCTGAATATGAAGAAGTAATGAAACTGATAGCTTATTACGAAGAAATTCTTTCAAATGACGAACTTTGCCGCAAAGTTATTACTGATGAATTAATTGAAGTAAAAGCAAAATACGGAGATGAACGTCGTTCTGAGATTGTTTATTCATCCGAAGAATTCAATCCGGAAGATTTCTATGCAGATGACGAAATGATTATCACCATTTCTCATATGGGCTATATTAAACGTACTCCGTTGAGTGAGTTCCGTGCTCAAAACCGTGGTGGAGTAGGCTCTAAGGGTACAGATACCCGCGATGCAGACTTCATTGAACACATATATCCGGCAACCATGCACAATACCATGATGTTCTTTACTCAAAAGGGTAAGTGCTATTGGCTCAAAGTATATGAAATCCCCGAAGGTACCAAGAATTCCAAGGGACGTGCCATCCAAAACTTGCTGAATATTGATTCAGACGATGCTGTAAATGCATATCTGCGTGTGAAGAACCTTTCTGACACAGACTTCATCAACAGTCATTATGTCTTATTCTGTACCAAGAATGGTGTTATTAAGAAAACATTACTTGAACAGTATTCCCGCCCTCGCCAGAATGGTGTAAACGCTATTACTATCCGTGAGGACGACCGCGTTATCGAAGTACGTATGACTAACGGTGACAACGAAATTATCATTGCCAATCGTAATGGACGTGCTATTCGCTTCCACGAAAGTGCTGTACGCGTTATGGGACGTACTGCAACCGGTGTGCGTGGTATGACGCTTGACGAAGACGGGCAAGATGAAGTCGTTGGAATGATTTGCATCAAAGATCCTGAAGCAGAAACCATTATGGTAGTTTCTGAACAAGGCTATGGCAAACGTTCTGATATCGAAGACTACCGTAAGACTAATCGTGGCGGTAAGGGTGTTAAGACGATGAATATCACCGATAAAACAGGTAAATTGGTAACAATTAAGTCTGTAACAGATGATAATGACTTGATGATTATCAATAAATCTGGTATCACCATTCGTCTGAAAGTTGCTGATGTCCGTATTATGGGTCGTGCTACCCAAGGTGTTCGTCTGATCAATCTTGAAAAGAGAAACGATGAGATCGGTTCAGTATGTAAGGTTACATCAGAAAGTATGGAAGATGAAATTCCTGTTGATGATGAAAATTCTCCAATTCCGCCTACTATAAATGAAGTAGAAGGAGAGGAGAAAGACTATAACTCTGATAATGAAGTCAATAATAAAGATGAAGAATAGACATAATATTAATTTTAATTTTACAACTATCATGAAAAGAGTATTATTTTCAGTGATTTTATTGCTCGCTGCAGGCTTCACTTTCGCTCAAGAAAAGACTGTGAAAGAAGCTAAAAGCATTGCGAATGAAGTAAAGCCGAACTTTAATAAGGCCGAACAGCTCATCAATCAAGCCTTGACTAATCCTGAAACAAAGGATAATGCCGACACTTGGGATGTAGCCGGTTTTATTCAAAAAAGGATTAATGAGGAGGAAATGAAAGACGCATTTTTGAGAAAACCTTATGATACTCTTAAGGTATACAACAGTGCATTAAACATGTGTAAGTACTACCTCAAATGTGATGAACTGGCACAAGTTCCAAATGAAAAGGGAAAGATTAAGAACAAGTACAGAAAGGCTAACGCTGCTGCAATTATAGCAGAGCGTCCTAACTTGATCAATGGAGGTATTCAATACTATAATTTGGAGAAGAACAAAGAAGCATTAGATTTCTTTGGAACTTACATTGAAATAGCTCAGAATCCTATGTTTGAAAAGGAAAATTTCCTGCAAACAGATACTATTTTACCACAGATTGCATATTATGCAAGTTTGGCAGCGGCTAAGATGGAAGATTACCCTAGCGTTCTGAAATATGCTCCTTATGCACAGAATGATAAGGAAGTAGGTCAGTATGCAATGGAATTCATCTCTACAGCTTTAAAAGCACAAGGTGATACTATTAAGTGGGTTGCTTCTTTAAAAGAAGGTTTGCAGAAATACCCTCAACATTCATTCTTCTTCGGTCATTTGATTGATTATTATAGCAATAATAATAAATATGATGAAGCTATGCAGTTTGCTGATGATATGTTGGCTAAAGATCCTAATAATACATTCTATCTGTATGTAAAAGGATATCTTTATCACAATATGTACACTAACTTGAAAAATGAAAAGAAAGAGCAAGAAGCTGCAGATGCACTTAATAATGCTATCAAGTATTATACTAAGACAACAGAAATAGATCCTAACTACGCAGAAGCATTTTCTAATTTAGGTTTAATCTACTGTCTGCAAGCACAAGACTTCTCAGAGAAAGCAACAGCAGATGTAAATGATCCTAAGTATAAAGAAGATCAGGCAACTTTGAAAGCTTTCTATGAAAAAGCAAAACCTTGCTATGAAAAAGCAAGAGCATTGAAGCCTGACCAAAAAGATTTATGGTTGAATGGTTTATACCGGGTATACTACAATTTGGATATGGGACCTGAATTCGAAGAAATCGAAAAAATGGTTCAATAAACACATCAATAGTTTTTAATAAAAAGAGGTTGTGTCAAAACTCTGGCACAACCTTTTTTATGCACAAAGCCCGG
>ERZ827043.3428-NODE-3428-length-11561-cov-3.098557_pt1 | contig 11561 bp, 8 predicted proteins | sample MGYA00519923_ERZ827043 | MGnify/ENA primary metagenome ERZ827043 (study PRJEB31778, sample SAMEA3449251) | human gut metagenome | biome: human gut; feature: human-associated habitat; material: faeces | place: United Kingdom | collected 2010/2012 ...
GCCACGTTTGATGTAATTACTTGTATAGCCTTTTCTATAGGTACATTATATTCATTAGATAATTTTATAAATTTATTTTTAGTTTCAAAGGAAGAATGCACATAAATATTCAAAGTAATAGAAACATTAGCATGTCCTAAGACCTCACTCAAAGATTTAACATCCATTCCAACTTTAATACAGCGGGTTGCAAAAGTATGTCTTAGTTGATGATATCTTTTATATTCAATATCACATTTTTCCAAAATTCTCCTATATATGTATCTATAGCCTAAAGGTTCATAATATCTTTTAGTACTTCCTGTTAATACGAAAGCCTCATTATCATAATTTTTTGATATTTCTTTTAATTTTTCATACAATACTTTAGCCATCGGTATTTTTCTTATAGATTTTTTAGTTTTTGGTCTATCATATAATACTTTCGTTTCTCTTTTATTAACATATACTCTTTGTAATGTGTGATTTACCTTTATGTATTTTTTTTCAAAGTCAATATCTGACCATTTTAAAGCACACACTTCTCCTATTCTTAATCCAGTATATAGACTAATTAAAACTCCTAAATCCCTTATTTTTTTTGATTGAATACAATATTTTTCCATTTCCTTTCTGTCTTTGTCATTAAATACTTCTACTTCATTTGTTATTTGTGCAGGTGTTGATATCAAACTTATTTTAAAATTTATATCATATTTTATTTCTGCATATTTTAATATTGCCTTTAAAACCGTCATTATATCTTTGACTGTTTTACTTGATAACTTTTCCATTAATTGTTCTACAAATGAATTAAAGTTGTATTGCAATAATTCTTCTAAATTTTTCTCCCCCATTTCTTTTTTGATATTTGTTTCGATTATAAATTTGTAGTTTAAATAAGAAGATTCTTTTATTGTTGTTTTTTTATATTGTAACCACTCCTCTATTAAACTTTTAAATTTAATTTTCCTTAATGCATTTTTTTCCATTTCATTACCTCCTTTAAGTCACATTTTATTAACTTTTTGGTAAATAAATCAACTATTTAAGAGTTATATAAGATAACTTATAAAAAACAAAAAAGTTAGAAGAAAAACTTTTTATTTTCTTCCAACTTTTTTGTTTTTTATATTTTATTTTCTATAATCTTATTAAATATAATCCAATAACAGCTAATCCTAAGATTATTCTATATACTGCAAATATTTTAAAACTTCCTTTTTTTAGGTATTCTAACAAGAATTTTATTACTAACACACCAACTAAAAAGCTTGATAATACTCCTACGAAAAATGGCATTCCAAATACAAAATCTTTAAATTTGTATAGTGTTGCTCCTAATACTATTGGTGTTGATAATAAGAATGAATATTTAGCTGTTGATTCTCTGTCTATTCCCATAGCTCTACCTGTTGTCATTGTTACTCCTGAACGTGATACTCCTGGTATAAATGCTAGAGCTTGTGAAAATCCTATTAAAAATGTTTGTTTAAATGTCATATGTTCATAATCTGTTTTTGAAGGTGCTTTTTTATCTACTATGTATAGGACAATTCCCATTATTATTAATGCCGATGCTATTAATAATGGCATTTTCGCTAAATTGTCCCCAACAAAGTGGTCTAGTAAAAATCCTATTGCTCCTCCTGGTATTGTTGCTGCAACTAGATACCAGAACATTTTTCCTTCAAATGTTTTTTCTTTTTTTACAACTTGGTTAAATCCTCCTTTTATTAGTTTTAACCAATCTTTGTAGAAAAATAATACTATTGCTAATAATGTTCCAAAGTGTAATGCTACATCAAAGCTTTCTGGTATATCCCAGTTAAAAGCCCATGGTATTAAGTTTAAATGTGCTGAGCTTGATATTGGTAATAATTCTGTTAGTCCTTGTACGATTCCTAAAATTAATGCTTGTAAAATTTCGTTCATTTTTTTCATCCTTTCTTTTGTTATTTTTTATATATTTCTTTTAAAATATTATAAACTGTGTCTTTTATAAATTCTGCTGTTGTGACTGGTGCTACTTTTCCTGGTAATGCTAATGCCCATATTAGTTTTAAATTTTTGTCTTTTGCTGCTCTTTTGTCAATTCCTCCTGGATTTGAAGCTAAATCAACTAATAAGCAATCTTTTTTTACATATTGTAGTCTTTCTTCTGTTAAGACTAAGTGTGGCACTGTATTTATTATTATATCGAATTCCGATAAATTTTCTCCTATTGCATTTATATTTGTTTCCATATGTCCATATGCCCTAATCCAAGCTAAGTCTTCATCTTTTCTTGCAGCACAGGTAACTTTGGCTGATAATCCTGCTAATTTTCTGGCTAATACTTTTCCTATTCTTCCAAATCCTAATATTAACACTTTACTTCCATGTATTATTTTATTTGTGTTTGCTATTATTATTTCAATAGTTCCTTCTGCAGTTGAAATTGTGTTTAAAACTGCTAGTTCTTCTCTTTTCATAATGTCAATTATTTCAATATATTCATCATTTGCTAATTCATATACATCTGGAGTTATGCTACCTGCTATTAAAATTTTTGCATTTATTGCGTGCATTAACTCTCTTATTGATATTGTTTTTTCACTAAATGGTGAACTTATGTCTTTTCCATTACTTGAAAATGGTATTGGTCCTATTATGATTTCTGAATTTTTTATTGCTTCTGATAATTTTTCACAGATTATTATGTTTTCATTTTCTTTTAATTCCTCTGCTTTTTCTACACCATAAGCATATATAGTATTTCCATCATTAGCCAACATTTGTGCTAATTTGATTATTCTTAAATCTCCACCAACAACAGTAAAATTTGTACTCATAAAATCCTTCTTTCCTTTTTTATTTTATTATTATTATATTTAAATTTTAGAATTTTATGAGTTTTAGTTTTATTCTTGTCTTTCTTTTTGTTCTTTTTCTATATTTATGTTTTTTCCACTTTCTTTATTTTCTTTGTTCTTTTTTAATAATCTAATATCATCATAACTTAAGTTTCTTGTTATTTCAAACATATCTTCTAGATGTGTTTTTGCTTTTATTTCTTTTTCTTCTAATTTTTCTTTTACTTGAGCTTTTTGTAAGTTAAATGGTATTGCCATTTTTGTCATTATAGGTATAAATATTGGATCACTTTTTATTTTTGGTACTATTTTTTCTGAATCTATATCAATTGCTATGTTTGCAAATTTTATAGCTGTATCTTTATCTCCTTTTATCATTGAGATTTTTGATAATTCATAATAGCTGTCTGCTGCTAATTCTTCATCTTCCACAGCTTGCATAAAGTATTTTTCCGCTTCTTCTAATTCTTTATAAATTAATGCAATTTCTGCTAAAGAATATTTTGCATTATATAATAAAGAATTTAGTTCCGCAGCCTTTTCATAACATACTCTAGCATTTTGGAAATCATTTAACATTGTATATGCAATTCCAAGATTATAATTTATTTCATAACTTGTTGGATTATATCTTAAAGCATTTTGATATATATTTACTGCTTCTTTATACATTTCTTTAGCTATTAAAATATCTCCTAAAAGTTCAGTAGCCTTATAATATTCTGGCTTTTTTTCTAATAAATTAAATAACATTTCTGCAGATTCATCTGTTTTATCTAAATTATTTAATAATTCTGCAACTCTAAAATATGAATCATAGTCTTTTTTATTGATGTCTATTGCTTGTACATATTCATCAATTGCTTTTCTCATTCCACCTTCTGATTCATATATTTCTGCCAACATCTTATGCCCAATGTAATTTTCTGGGTATACACTTACTAAATTAATTAATTGTTCTTTTGCTTTTTTGTTATTTCCCATTTTCACATATAATTTTGCTTTTAATACACTTGAAACTTGTAATAATGGAATATTTTTTCTTTCTAATATAATTATTCCAATAGGTACTAAAATTCCAAATAAATATTTAATAATAGTTAATAATGGACTTAATTCTTTTTTCAATAATACTTCTACAAAATTGAAAGCTATTCCTAAGGCTTGTATTATTAAAACTATTATATAATCAGTTTCATTTTTTCTTATCATTTTGAAAAATGTAAAAACAAAAAGTACAAAAGCAATAATTGTAAATATTAATTGTTCTACTATCATCTAAGTTCTCCTCTTATATTATTACTTAACTATTTTATTTCATTTTTCTTCATTTGTCTAGTATTTAATATATCTTTTCATATATTTTGTAATCTCTTAAGATTTTTCTTACATAATTATTAGTTTCTTTATATGGTATATTTTCAATATCTGAACCATCACTTTTTATAATGCCTTTTTCAATCCAATTATCTACTGTTCCTATTCCGGCATTATATGCAGTTATTGCAACTTCGATATTTTGATATTTTTCTATTAGTATTGATAAATATTTTGTTCCTAAGTTTATATTTGTTTCACTATCTAAAAGATTTTGTCTTACTTCTGTTCCAACTAGTTGTACATTTGCTTTTTTTGCTATGTCTTTTGCTGTATCTTCCATTAGTTGCATTAATCCAACTGCTCCTTTGCTAGAATGAGCATTAGAATTAAAATTGCTTTCTGCTTTTATAACTGCATATACTAATTCTTCATCAACATTATATTGTTTCGAATATTTTTCAACATATTGTGAATATTCTTTTTTATATATTTGTTTTAGTATTTTATTTGGTATATTGAATATTGAAAATATTGCTAATATTACACATATAATTAGTAGTATAATCAATGTTCTTTTCATTAAATCACCATTTCTCCTTTCGTGTTATTTTTTTATTTACACTCATACCAATTTTCTGCTTCTGATACTTCTGCTATTAATGGTATTTTTAATGTTACTGCACTTTCCATTGATTCTTTTACTATGTTTTTTACTATTTCTGCTTCTTCTATTGGTGCTTCTATCATCATTTCATCATGTACTTGTAATACTATTTTTGATTTTAAATTTTTATTTTCTAGATCTTCTTTTACTTTTATCATTGCTATTTTCATAATATCTGCTGCAGTTCCTTGAATTGGTGTGTTCATTGCTGCTCTTTCCCCAAATTGTCTTACCATGTAATTGTTAGATTTCAATTCTGGAATATATCTTCTTCTGTTAAATAGTGTTTCTACATAGCCTTTTTCTTTGGCAGATTCTTTTGTTTTTTCCATAAAGTCTTTTATTCCCTGATATTCTTCTAGATATTCTTGAATATATTGTTTTGCTATTTTTCTTGATATTCCTAATTGCTCTCCTAATCCAAAATCACTTATTCCATAAACTATACCAAAGTTAACTGCTTTTGCATTACTTCTTTGTTCTTTCGTTACTTCTTCTAATGGTGTTTTAAATACTTTTGATGCTGCTTGTTTGTGTATATCTTGACCTTCTTTAAATGCTTGTATCATATGTTTGTCTTCTGACATATGTGCTAATACTCTTAGTTCTATTTGTGAATAATCTGCATCTATATATATTTTACCAGCTTCTGGTTTGAAAATTTTTCTTACTTGTTTACCAAGTTCAAATCTTGTTGGTATATTTTGTAGATTTGGTTCTGTTGAACTTATTCTTCCTGTAGCTGTTATTGTTTGATGGAAAAATGAGTGTATTCTTTTGTCTTTAGGATTGATATATGGTTTTAATCCTTCTACATATGTTGAGTTTAATTTCATTAATTGCCTATAATCTAATAATTCTTGTATTATTGGGTCTTCTGATTTTAATTTTTCTAAAACATCAACATCTGTTGAGTAACCACTTTTTGTTTTCTTTATTACTGGTAGTTTCATTTTTTCAAATAGAATTTCTCCTAATTGTTTTGTGGAATTTATATTAAATTCTTCTCCAGCCATTTCATATATAATTTTTGTTTTTATTTCTAATTGTTCTTTTAGTTTATTTCCAAAAGAATTCAATTCTTCTTCATCTGCATACATTCCATTCCATTGCATATCTGCAAGAACTGTTACTGTTGGCATATCTATATTTTTAAATAATTCTATTGCATTGATTTCTTCTAGTTTTTTTTCTGTTACATCTTTTATTTTTGATATTATATATGCATATAAAGTATATTTTTTTACTTTATTATCTTTGTTTTCTTCTACTGTGTCAAATAGATTTATTTGTTCTTGTTTTGTACTTTCTTCTTCATCTAATATTTCTTTTACATTTATATCTAAATAATTTTCTGCTAAGTTTTCTATGTCTAATTTGTTATGATTTGGATCTAATACATATGATGCTATACTTATGTCATAACTAATTCCTTTTATTGTGATGTTTTGTTGTTTTAATAATATATATGTTTTACTTAAATCTATTCCTATTTTTGCAATTTCTTTATTTTCTAATATTTCTTTCCATTTTGAATCTAAGTCTTTATCTATTTTTGTATAATATACTTCATTTTCTTTTTTATTGAATATACTTATTCCCAATATTTTTTCTTTTATAATTTTTTCTGTGTCTTCATCTTTTTCTGTATTTAAGTAGAATATCATTTCTTTATTTTCTTTTATTTTTTCTATTATTTGTTCTGCTGTTTTTTCTACTGTTTTATACATATCTTCTACTTTTATATCTGTATTTTCAGTGTTTTCTTCTTGTAAGTTAAATCTTTCTATATAACGTTTAAAATTTAATTCTTTAAAGATTTTTAATACTTCTGTTTTATTCCATTCTTCTAATTTTAAATCTTCTAAATTATCTTCTATTGGAACTTCTAGATTTATTCTTCCTAATGTTCTAGATAAAAATGCTAAATCTTTATTTTCTTCTAATTTTTCTTTTTGTTTTCCTTTTAAATCAGATTCTCCTTTTTCTAATTTTTCATATATATTATCTATGTTCCCATATTTTTGAATTAGTGATAATGCTGTTTTTTCACCTATTCCTGGAACACCTGGTATATTGTCTGAAGTGTCTCCTTGCAATCCTTTTACTTCTATTAATTGTTTTGGTTCTATTCCATAAACTTCTTTTACTTTTTCTCTATCAAATAATTCTGTTTCTGTTTTTCCTGCTTTTGTTCTTGGAATTTTGATAGTTACTTTATCTGTTGCAAGTTGAAAAGTGTCTCTATCTCCTGAAAGTATTGTTACTTCTAATCCTTGATTTTCTCCATATCTTGATAGTGTTCCTATTATGTCATCACCTTCATAACCTTCTTTTTCTATTATATCTATGTTCATTGCTCTTAATATTTCTTTTATTATTGGCATTTGTTCTGCAAGTTCTTCTGGCATACCTTTTCTATTTGCTTTGTAACCTTCATATAATTTATGTCTTGCTGTTGGTGCTTTTAAATCAAAGGCTACTGCTATATATTCTGGTGTTTCTTCTTCTAATAATTTAAATAATATTGCTAAAAATCCATATATAGCATTTGTATATTTTCCATCTTTTGTTGTTAATGCTTTACTTCCCATTATTCCATAGAAGGCTCTATTCATTATACTATTACCATCTATTAATACTAATTTTTTCATGTGTTTCTCCTCTCAAATTTTGCTCTTATATATATATCACAAAAGCAGATAATTATCAATAATTATCTGCTTATCCAATCAAATATTGTGTTATAATATTTTTCTGGTTCTCTATATTTTCCGTCCGTATGACCTGCTCCATGTATAATAATTTTTTCTTTTTTGCAATTTGTTGCATCATATAATTTTTCACACATATATTCTGGAACGAAGTCATCTTTATCTCCATGAATAAATAATATTGGTGTTTTACTTTTCTTTACTTGTTCAAGTGATGATGCTTCTTTTATGTCATATTTTGCTTTTCTATTTGCTACTATTTGGAACATATTTAAAACTGGGAATTCTGGTAAATTAAATCTTGCTTTTACTTCTACTTGTTTTGTTGAATTGCTTCACTCCATTTTTCTGAATTTTCTTTAGCTATTTTTTTATTGTTTTCTATTATTTTTTCATCTTCTCCTAATACTTCTATTGTGCTTTCTTGGCTAATTTTTCTGTCTCCGCCTGCTCCGCTTCTGGCTATTGCATAGTTTACAAAATAGTTTCCTATCACTTCTGTTAAACCAACTCCTAACAATATTAAGATTAGTAGCATTGCTATTATAATTTTTAGTATTTTTTCTTTTTTCATTATTTTCTCCTATTTTATTTATTTTATAATATATTAATATATTTTTATTATAAAATAAACAAAACTGACCAGATATTCAAAATGAAGTTTTATTTAAAAAGAAACTATTTTACACTTTCACTATAAATATAATCCATTGTATGTCCACCAATAATTTCTCCTGTTGTTGCATCTACAAAATAACTATATGCTCCTTCTGTATATCTTTTTACTACATCATCAAAATTATCTTCATATTCTAAAACTACTACCCAAGCTCTTCTTACTCTATTTTCTACTGCATAATAATTTCTTTCTTCTGCTGGATAATCTGTTGTTTGCATTGCTTCATAATATTTTTTAGTATTATTTTTTCTATCATAAGCATCTGCATTCATTTTTACTACCATTAATTTTGCTTTAGTTTTTTCTATTTTGTTTGTTTTAACATTTTGGTCTTCTTTTATAGCAATATCTATTGCTTCTTGTTCTTTTATAGTTACCTCATTATTATCAAATGGAGTATTTTCAACTCTAAATAATTCCAATTCCATATTTTTTGATTCCACTATAATACTTATACTTTCATAAGGATTATATACATCTCCATATTTTTTATTATATATTACTGTCATTCTAAATCCTGCACCTGTTTGTATTCCTTCATTGTTTACAGAGTGAACGTGTGTAATTTCGTATTCTCCATCTTTATATCCAAATAATTTATAATATTTGTTTGCTAATTCTTTTGCCTGTTCCTCTGTTATGTATTTACTTGTATCTTGAGTATTTTTGTTATTATTCCATATATCAAAAAACTCTCCAGTTTGACCATCTATTGTTATTTCATAATTATCTTTTGTGTCAAAACGATACATTATTTTAGTTGAATCAATTTCTTTATAATGGTTTGTCCCTATTATGTTAGCATTAAATCCTATTTGATTTAATTTTTCAATTGCTACTTTTTTTGCATCTTCTTCTGTTATATTTTCTTTTTTGCTTTCTTCTGTTATTTTTGTTAATTCTTCATTATAGCATTTCAATAATTACCAAACTTTTTCTCTTCATAGTTATAACCTCATATTTTTTAATTCTGCTATTTTTCTAATCTCATATATAAAATTGGAAACTGATTTCTTTGTTCATCTAATTCTGTTCTTTTATATACTTTAAATCCTTTATGCCTTCTTCATACTTATTTTATCAATATTTAACTGCACTTTCTTTTTTGTTTCTTTTAAATTTTTCTAATATCAATGTAATCCACCTGATTAATGCAAATTCTGCTATTGCAAATAGTGTAACAAGTGCTGTTGCTCGTCCTGATATTTCTTTTATAGCAAAAAAGCTTGGCATAATATTAATTGTTAAAAGAATTCCAAGAATGCATAAAGCCATAACACTTGCCCTATATTTATTCAGTGGTCTAATAATTTTATATAGTATTAAAAATCCTCCTGTAAAAAATAGATAACTACAAGCTGTTGTTATTTCTTGTTCACCTACATTGAATAATATAGAAAATCCAACCATAGCTACAATTGCTAGAAATGATGTTATTGCAGCAGGAAGCGAATCTGTAAAGACTTTTCTTAAAAAATCACCATTTTGTTGTTTCTTTTGATTTTCTTCAAATGTTAATAAAAATGCAGGTATTCCAATTGTAAATGCACTACCTAAAGAAACTTGATTTGGCTCTAGTGGATACTGCATTGCAAAAACTATTGAATATATAGAAAGCAATAATGAAAATATATTTTTGTATGTAAATAATGAGGCAGACCTAGTTATATTATTAATATTTTTTCTTCCTTCATAAACTATGTCTCTCATATTACCAAAGTCAGAATCTAGTAATACAACTTGTGCTGTTTCTCTAGCTACATCTGCTCCAGACCCCATAGCGATTGAACAATCAGATTCTTTCATTGCTAATATGTCATTTACTCCATCACCTGTCATCGCTACTTTTAATCCTAGTTCTTTTAAAGCCTTAATGATTTGTTTTTTCTGTTCAGGATTTACTCTACCAAAAACAGTATATTTTTTTACTGCTTTTTTTATATCTTCATAGCTTTCTAATTCTCTACAATCTACATATTTTTCATATTCTTTTATACCTGCTTGTTTTGCAATTGTTGATACTGTAACTGGATTATCTCCTGATATAACTCTAATTTCAACTTTTCTATTGTTAAAAAATCCAAAAATTTCTTTTGCATTTTTTCTTATTTCATTTTTCAAACTTATAAATAAGATAGGAATGTTTTTATTATTTTCTTCTTTAACAAAAGCAAGTATTCTTTCTCCATTTTTTGCTTTCTTATTAATCATATTTTCAAATTCTTTATCTAATAATATTTCAGGAGCTCCTAATTTGTATGTTAAATTTTCATCGATTTTTATAAATGAAAATTTATTTTTTGAATTAAAGTTTTCTTTGCTTATGTTAGATAGCTTTTCACTAGAAATCCCATCTAACTGCTCCTTTATAGCATCCATTGTTATATTATTGTCATCTATAGTATTAATATATTTAGCCAAAATTTCCAATTTTGAATTTTTTCTATCTTTAATAAAACTATTTTCTTTTTCATCAAATATATCTAATATTTTCATTTTATTGTTTGTAATTGTTCCTGTTTTGTCAACACATAAAACATCAACTCTTGCAAGGCTTTCAATACTTTTCATATCATGTAGAATAACTTTTTTTCTAGCAAGTTTTCCTGCACTTATTGCTAAAGCAACTGTTGTTAATAAATATAAGCCTTCTGGTATCATTCCAATTAATGCAGATACCATTGAATTAACACTTTCTTTATAAGTGTTACCATTCACAATATAAGACTCCCAAAATAATAGTAATCCGATTGGAATAATAATTATTCCTGCAAATTTAACAATTTTGTCAATTGCTGAAATCATTTCAGATTTTGTTTCCTTAATTTTTTTGGAATCTTTCATTATTTTTGAGGAAAAGGATTCATCTCCCACCTTTGTAAGTTTTACTACTGATTTTCCAGATATAACAAAACTTCCAGACATAAGATTAGAATTTATATTTTTTTCAATTTCATCTTGTTCGCCAGTTAATAAAGATTCATTCACATACATTTTTCCTGAAACTACTACTGCATCAGCTGGAATTTGATTTCCAGCCTCTAAAATTACATAATCTCCTTCTACAAGATTGTCAGAACTTATTTTTCCTTTTTTGCCATTTCTAATTACTATATAATCATTTTTATCAAAATTGTCTAATGTAATTTTTGATTTTATTTGTTGAAAAATTCCAATTAAAATGTTTATTGTTATAATAATCAAAAATGTTAAATTTCTATATGATTGTGATGTGATAAGTAAAATTGCTAATATTAAAAAAATCAAATTGAAATATGTAAATATATTTTTTCTTATTATTTTTAAAACACTTTCATTTGCTTTAATTTTTATTTTATTTGTTTTTCCTT
>ERZ827043.3429-NODE-3429-length-11557-cov-3.537646_pt1 | contig 11557 bp, 10 predicted proteins | sample MGYA00519923_ERZ827043 | MGnify/ENA primary metagenome ERZ827043 (study PRJEB31778, sample SAMEA3449251) | human gut metagenome | biome: human gut; feature: human-associated habitat; material: faeces | place: United Kingdom | collected 2010/2012 ...
GCAACGGATTATTATGAGGAAACAGACGATCTGGAACGAAAAGCGAAAGCTTGGTTCTATAAGGGGCGGATCAACCAAGACTTAAATCAGCCCCTAAAGGCACAGGAATATTATCTCAAGGCATTGAGAGAAGAGGAACAGATTAAGGACTATGCGTTACTCGGCAGAATCAATAATAATATAGGTATGCTCTATACCTACCAAACGGTTTACGACAAAGCGTTACCCTTTCAGAAAAAGGCCGTTGAGGATTTCCGTATGCTAAAAGACTCAATGGGGCAAGTATTTGCGTTACGGGACTTAGGCCGAACCTTCTTGATGCTGGGATATCAAGACAGTGCGATCATCTGTAACCAAAAAGCGATCGCCTTAATGGGAAAGAACATCCTCCCTTCCGTTTATACGGAATTGGCCGGCCTTTATATAGAAGAACAACGCTTGGAAGAAGCACATGGATTATTACAGACATCTTTACAAAATATAGTGAAACCACAAGCCAAATATCCCGTATACCTAGTGCTTGGTGAACTTTATAAAAAAAACTGTCAAATTGACTCAGCTCGTTTCTACCTACAAGCATGCGCAGATTCCGCACCTTTGCCTAAGACACGTGCCGGAGGACTTTTCCAGTTAAAAGAAATCGCCTTCGCTCAAAAGCAATGGGAGCTAGCCGCATCATTATCCAATAGATACGAGCCGCTACGGGATTCCATAGAAAAGGAAAAGCGGGCCGAATCCATACGAAATACACAAGCACTTTATTCTTATAACGAAATCGAACGGGAATTATGGGAAGCACGGCTCTACGCCTCCCAACAGAAGTTCTTTTATACTTTATCCATAATAGGCTGCCTTGCTCTGCTAGTAGGAGGCATTTTCACGTTCATCCGTTATAGGCAGGAGCGAAAAAACGCATTGCGACAATTAAAAGACAATGAGAAACAAATCCTTAAAAAAGAGCAAGAGATAAAAGATTTATCCTCTGTCAGAAATAGTTTGCTACGTGATATACAGGAACATAAAATAAAAGAGCAGCAACTAACTCAAAAAAATGAAAAACAACTAAAAGAGACAAGTGAACAGCTAGAGCTAAAGTGCAAACAACTGGAGAAATTGTCCCATATCAAAGAAAGTCTGGAGCAAGACATGTCCATCCTCAAAACAGAGAATTCCAATTTAAGAAACCAAGAGGAAACAAGGCAGGAGAAATTAGCGCAATTACAGATAGGACGATTGTATGAACGGTTTCGCTCCCCCATATCTTGGACTCCAACAAACGACGATTGGAACAAGCTTTTCGTTGCGGTAGAAGCATGTTTCCCTAACTTCGCGATAGGTTTACAAAAGTCTGCACCCTTAAACGAGTCCGAGAAAAAGATCTGCTACCTAATCAAAATAGGAGTAAAGCCTGGGGCGATCGCAATCCTACTCAATCTGGAAAATGCCTCCGTGTATCGAAAAAGATTATACAAAAAGTTAACCGGCCAAGAAGGAAATGCTAAAAGTTTAGATAAACATATATCTGAATTATAGAACTATACATATAATTAGTCATGAAAATGAACAAATATTGAACAAACCTTCTTACATTGATCAAGCTCTGTTCAATATTTGTTCATTTTCCTATTGCTTTTTCACAGATCTTTACCTACACAAAATCAAAGTTTCAATACTAATAAATAAAAATAGCGTTATGAAAACACCTTTGTTAGCCTTATGTATCCTTTTAGGATCATTTCTCTCCGTTACATTTGCTTATGGAGATGATATCCCCACCCAAGGGAGGTGGGATGATGAACGTTATCGCTCCATTACGGCGTTACCTCCTACATTATTTATAGAAGGGAATGTATTAAACGTAGAATTTACGGAAGCATTGAATGATCTAACGATCCGCATCATGGATCATGCAGGTAATATAATGTATGAGAATATACTTTCCAGAGAAACAGGAGATATTATCAACATTCCATTGGACGGGATAGAAACAGGCGCATACCAAGTAGTCTTGACCCATAAGTTAGGATGGCTAGTAGGGGAATTCGAGATTAAATAAAGCATATGGCAATCCCTAAAATCATACATCAAGTCTGGGAGGGGCGTACAGAACCATGTATGCCCACCCGCTTACAAATCTTGGCAAGAACTTGGCGAGAGCAGAATCCAGATTGGGAATATCACCTTTGGAACGGAGAGGAAATGGATGAGTTGGTAGAAAAACATTTTCCGGAGTATCTTTCCTTGTATAGAAGTTTTCCATACAATGTACAACGTTGGGACACGATTCGCTATATGATATTATATGTATATGGGGGAGTCTATACGGATTTGGATACGGAATGTTTTAAGCCTATCGAGCCATTATTAGAAGACGTGATGATAGGATTTGGCGAAGAGCCCCCGGAACATAATTTCAACTCAAGTATGCCCACCCTAATAGGAAATGCATTTATGGTTTCTGAGCCAAGATGCGGAGGATGGATAGACATTTTAAAAGAAATTACTGATGCAATGTTACGGGACTATCCAGCACAAAAGGTGATGCATACAACAGGCCCATTGATGATATCACGGATATTTAATACCTTGAAGAAAAGATACAAGGTTACTCTTTTCCCTTATTCAAAAGTAACGCCTGTGACGAAAGATGACATGGGTTCATATATCTATCAGGGAGAGACCGCCTCATTCCATGAAAAAATAAAGGAAGCATATTGTTCTCATTATTTTTTTGGTAGCTGGGATACGAATTTTTCATTTTACAATTAATGAACGATATGAAAGAGTTATTCATTCAATACAAAGGCATACTAAGAGACCTACTCCGTTACGGGGTACTGAAAACAGAGGCTCTAGAGCATCCCGGATTGTATAACGGTAAGCTAGGCATGACTATTCTATTTTATGAATACAGTCGTTATAGTGGAGATGCTTTATATGAACAATTCGCGGACGAGATATTAGAATCTATAATGGAGCTTCCGGATAATTTATCTCTTGATTTGTCAGATGGATTATGTGGCATTGGATGGGGAATCACCTATCTATTAAGAGAACGTTTTATTACCGGTGAGATCAAAGATGTATTATCGGATATAGATATAAAGATACAAGAAACAGAAATTTTGAATGACGATACACTAAAGGATTATCATACATATTTAATGTTTAGAAAAGAGTACATAGAAGAAGATGCACAAAGAGATTTGTCATATAGTCCTTATAGAGAGAGCTATATACAGAAAAAAATTTGGGAAACTTGTTTTTCTCAAAATCAATTAGAAATGAATCAATAATTTAATTACCATGAGCTCTAAGCAACAGGACTATACCGAATACACTGTCGATTTATCACAATTGACAAAAGAACGCCCTTTAGGGGTAACGGGTATATTGCGCTGCCAAAACAGCGCAGATTTCCTAGACGCTTGCATAGAGTCTTGTATTGAAGGATTGGATGAGCTGATTGCGGTATATCACAATTGTACAGATGAGACAGCTAATATACTTAAAAGAAAACAGAGCAAATACCCCTACAAGATCAAAATCTTTGAATACCAACCCTATATCTATCCTATAGATTTAACGGATGAACAATTCCAAGAGACCATGAATCTGCCGAAGGATTCAATTCATCTCCTTTCCGGATACACGAATTATGCGATTTCAAAAGTAACATATCGCTATGCGATCAAGATAGATTCAGATCAGCTATTTTTTTCCGAATCATTCAAAAAATATTGTGATGCCTACCGCACCGAGCAAAAAGTCCGGATCAACCCTTTGGAACAAATTGCTTATAAGCTATATACATCTTACCTGCATAATTTTAAAAAGGACAAAAGTCCAAAAAGAAAATGGCAAGACTGGTTAGCGATAAAGATGGTTCCTTTCTATTTTTCCTATTTGAAAAAAAGAATCAAGCAAGATAAAATACTGATATCCCTCTCTGGTATTAATGTATTACAGAAAAATGGAGAATGGCTTACTTTCCTAGGAGACGAAAAGATAGACACAATCTATCGGGACATTCTATGCCCATTCAACGGCGTGCGAGATCTTTTCTTTTTCGAGGTTTCTGAAGAAATGACCTACCAAGCTTGTTATTTGCCAAAAACTCCCGGCTATAATCAAGTTCTGGAAGTAATGTTTCACAATAAAAAGCTATTTGATGGTGGTCTGATATGGTTTCATTTACGTCCATGTCTTCAAAAGCACACTGAAACTTATCAATATTGGTATGAAAAAGCAAAGGATCGCTTCATTTCTCTAGAAAAATTCAAGAAATGTAATTATTCAAAGCTGAAAAGAAGGAAAAATTTATTCATACGTTCACGCTTTGAATCCATGTTTTCTTATTTCTATTCTGCGCAACGTCATTCAATTCCTTGGCGCACATTGGAAAATTGGAGACAAGAGGAGTCTCAAGAAAAGATGAGTTCGCTGGATTTGGGAAAATACAAAATCGAGTTTGATACAATCATACAAGAATATATAAGAACTGCTATTCAAGAATATGAGGTCCGGGATACCCTAAGACTCATGCTTGGCAACCATTCCATAAAAAACGCATTGTTCGTATATATACTGTCTTTCATTTCGAAAGAACAAATGGATTATATACGTTCCCGTATCGCCGGAAAATCTATCGAGGAGTCTATTCACAACATCTCTAATTTCTTGAATCATTTTGAATGGATAGAAAAGAAAAGGAATACCACAAATAACTTTAATATAGATAATTATCTTTGGACAAAGCTTTTATCTCCATATAAAAGATGTTGCTTGGTTTACCTAGTGGACAAGGAAGAATTGGCTCATATATCGACTTTTTTACAAAAAGAAGAGATTCCAATTCTATTATTATCTGAATATGAGATTCCAGATGATACAGAACTACCGGAAACAGTTACAGCTGTACAAGTTGAATTTTCCGAACAAAAGGTATTTGAGAATGATAGCATTGAACAAAATTTTCCTAGACTGTTCTTATACGCAAATACGTTTGAGACGATTTTACGAATCTTAAACCCAAGTAAGGTTGTTTGTTTGACATCAAGCAAAACTTATCAAAAAGAATTATTGCTAGGCTTTGCAAAAGATTTAAATACTAAAATTGAGTGTTGGTAAGATGAATACAGAAAAAGACATATTATTACGAAGAATAGCGAATCATCTGATTTTGCATTCAATCGACATAGAGGATATTGGTTTATTCCATGGAAAGATGGGAGTTGTGCTATTCTTTGCGCACTACGCAAGATATACAGACTCAGCTATATATGATGACTTTGCAGGGGAACTGCTCGAAGAAATCTGCGAGAATATTCCAGAGACATTGCCTATAAATCTGGAGACTGGATTATGTGGAATCGGCTGGGGAATCGAATATCTAATTCAAAATGGGTTCATGGAAGGGGATTCCAATGAAATCCTTACAGAAATCGATAAAAAAGTCATGGAGCGGGATTTACGAAGAATAAAAGATCTTAGTTTGGAGACAGGACTAATGGGAATATCTAGTTATATAAATATACGAATTAACAACGCAGATATAACAGCAATTCATACAAATTTCGATGATCTATTTTTATTAGAATGGAATCTTATTTGTAATAATAAGATAATATTGGATAAAAAACAAGCTATATTGCAAATTATAGGATCATTTCCCAAAAATGAGGATATCCATTCATGGGAACTTGGTCTACATCAAGGAAGTTCAGGATATGGACTTAGATGGATATTAGAAGAAACACCAGTCTATTCTGGCTAATTTCATATTTATAAACAATTTAAATTTATCGTTATGAAACAAGTACGTAAATTGAAACTTTCTCAACTCAGCAAAAATGAGTTAGAAAAAAAAGAGCTAAAAAAACTCAAAGGCGGTGGATGCTGCATTTGCGGAGGTGGAGGCGGCTCAGCTAATGCTAGCGCAAATCATTCAGGAGATCTTTATTCTCCGGGTGGTGGATATGGATGGGGTTACTAACCTTTTCTGAAGTAAGATAAGATTTTTCTGTTATAAGATGTATCTTATAGCGGATATCTGTCACTTTAAAGAACTTCTTATTTCTTATTAAAGAAATAAGAAGTTCTTACTTCCACTAAGATAGATATTGAATGTCAATTAACTATTATACCAATTTCAATATGTGCGAAATGCTAGTGATATCAAAAGCTAATTAAATAATAAATTATGATACAACCAGTTATATCAAAATCCGGATATACATATATTTATAGTTCATATATAAATAGCATATTATTGTCTCCCTCTGAAAATGAATATGTTGATATAGATATGGACAAGAATGCATATGAATATTATAAACAAAAAGATTTCTTCTTGAGAGAGAATAATTTTTTCGAGAAAAAAATCCCCAATATGGAGATTGAATATGATACCTCTTGTATAGAATCAGAGTTAGCAAACCTAAATCAATTACTTATTGAGGTAACGGATGAATGTAATTTATCTTGCAAATACTGTAGTTATGGAGACTTATATTCAAATCAAGATGAACGCAATAGAGGCAAACAAGAATTTAATAATGTTAAAATTCTAATTGACTATTTAATATCACTATGGAAATCATATCGTAATATATCATTCAATAATACCATAAACATAGGATTTTTTGGAGGAGAACCTTTAGTCAATATGATATTAATTGAAAAAATAATTAACTACTTAAATGCAGTGAAGATAAAGGGGATAACATTTGTATATAATTTAACGACAAATGCGATATTATTGCCTAAATATATGAATTATCTTGTCGAGAATGATGTGCATTTATTGATAAGCATTGATGGATCCAAACAGAATAATATATATCGGGTAAAAAAGGAAGGGAAAGAGTCTTTCGATATTGTATTTGCTAATATCAAAAAATTAAAAGATAATCATCCTAATTATTTTGATTCCAATGTAAATTTCAACTCTGTATTGCACGATAAAAACTCTGTTGATCAAATTTATAGCTACATAAAGACTAACTTTGACAAAACACCTTATATATCTGAATTGAATAGAAATGGAATTGCTGAAGACAAGAAAGAAGAATTTAATAGAATGTTTCATTCTAAAGAAGACAGCATAAAGCAAGCGGTAAACTGTGGAAGTAGCTATTTGAAGGAGATTGCAGATGATTCCCATATTGTGCAATTAGATATTTTCATGCAATCGTATTTTGGCAATACTTACAAAACCATCCCAGACCTATTTTTCCAAGATAAAGATATCAAATATTTTCCAACAAGCACCTGTGTACCTTTTTCTAAAAAGATATTTTTGACAGTACAAGGGAAAATATTACCTTGCGAGAAGGTTGGACAACAGTATCCGCTAGGCTATGTGAGAGATGGTAAAATAAATTTGGATAGCAAGGAAGTTAAACAACTGTATTTGAAACTTTATACTCCTATAGTTGATAAATGCAAAAAATGCTTGTTGTGGAAAAATTGTGAGATCTGCGTGTAAAGATGAGGAAGGTCAAACCGTATGTCCTTATTATCTTGGAAATGAAGATGTCAATCGATATTTTTCCACCTACATATACGCTTTAGAAAAGCATCCTGATTTATTAGATAGAATAGAAAACGAAATATTAATAGATTGAACATGGAAAATTATACTCATTGGTTCTATTTAGAATCTTACACATTTCTTTTTTACAGTAAAAATCAATATGTAATATACAATACATTAAATTCAACTTATATTGATTGTTCCCTATATGGAAAGACAATAAATACAGTCTTATCAATTCTTCATAATACAAATAAAACCTATTGTGTAGGTATTTATGAGTATCAATTAAGAGATTCGCAATTTACAGAATTCATAAAAAAGATAAGGAATACATTTTCAGGTGATATAATCAAAAACATTAGAGGTATTCCACCTTTTATCTCTAAGCCTATTTTACGGATTCTTCATCATCCTAATAATCCAAAGACAAAAGAATACAATTTACTGGGAGAAAATGCACTATTTCATCTCCATGAAGTGACCTTTTATTTAGAAAATCAAGGTTTTGATTTAAATCCAATGTATAAAGATTGCTATAAGCAATTCTTATATCCCACATATACAGAAAAACAAAAATTATCACATGCAAAATATCTAGAGATAATAGAACAATTATCTATTTGTCAAATAGATAAAATAAATATCATACCGGCTACAATAGAAAAAAAAGAGCTTTTTTCCTATCTGTTATCACTCTCCCGCCAGTACAGTATTAAAACACAGATAATATTACCATATAAAAAATACAACAAAGAAGATTTGAAACAATTGTTAACAAATCCGCAATTTTCAATAATGATAATGGTTCATTTACCTGTAGATTATGAAGAGTTAAATAGTTATATAAACTTATTTAATGAATATAATATCACTTGGAGTCTAATCGCTTCTAATAAGAATGACGTTATTTTTTTATCTAAAAACAACCTCGGGAAATTCACAAATGTTGATTATATACCTTGGTATACAGGAGATAATATGGATTTCTTCAAAGAATATATTTATAATGATTTTAAAGATATTATAGAACAAAAAAACACAAAACAGCATATTTTCAGAAAACAAATACTGAATGATAATCTTTTTGGCAAATTAACCATTTTCCCTACAGGAGAAGTGTATTCTAACGTAAACTTTCCTACGATTGGAAATATTCAAGATCAAAAATTGTCTGAAATTGTTTATTCTGAAATAGAAAACTATTTTAAACCTTGGTTCTTTACAAGAGATTATGTTTCATGCAAAAACTGCGTAAACAAGTATCTATGTCCTTCTATATCTAATTATGAAATAGTAGCCAATGAATATAATATGTGTTATTTAAATCAATAAGGTCATGAATAGAATCATATATTACGTATCGATCACGTTACTAACGATTGTTTCCTCATGCGGAAATAAAGAGACAAATGTATCCAGAAAGTTGACCTTGGATAATTGCCCAGTCATAGCACAGGTTATTAATCTGCAAGGAGATCCGGTGACTAATTTAGACTTTTCTTCCGTAAAGGATACATTCAATTTATCGCTAAGCTCCTTGCTTTCTTCCTTTCAAGTTATTCGCCTAGAAAACTCGGAAGACGCATTGACCGCCGCAGGGCAAGATACCCATATAGCCGTGAGTGACCATTATATTTTTGTGAAATCTTTTAGGGCAGGCTCTTCATGTAAGCTCTATAACCGTAATGGGGATTTCATCAGAAAGATCTCCTCCCAAGGACAAGGGCCGGATGAATATAACCTATTTATTTATGATCAGTATTTAGATGAAAGTAATAATAAAATCTATCTAATGGAGATTCGTGCCTCTAAGATATTAGTGTTTGACTTCGACGGGCAGCCACAAAAACACATTCCTCTGGCCTATATAACCCATAAAGGCCGGTTCGTCATCAATGCCGAGAAAAAAACAGTAACCGTCATGTGCATACCTTTTCAGGGAACTCCCACCGCATTGATCTGGACGCAGGATTTCGAAGGCAATATCATCCAAGAATATCCGGTCTCCGACCAATTCATGTTGATCCCAAGCACTTACGATTATGAGGTACGGGAATCCTTGAATACCACCGCTTCCGACTTCTATCTTCATAATTGTATAGCCTCGCAAGACACACTTTATCATTATGACATAGACTCGAATACGCTACACCCTGTTTTTACGATGCATACGGGTCATGAGCCGATCTGCCATTATTTCACGGAGCTGCCCAATCACTTTCTAGTCACTTGGTATACACAGACCTCATGGAATAATGAGTTACCCCGTTTCCCGAAAATCCTAGTAGACAAACAAAGCCTTAAAGGTTGTTTCGTGAATTTGAAATGGAATATGCTAGGGAATATAGATGGGCCTACCAATCCGTCCTTCAATCGAGGTTATTTCACTGCGATCATGGAACCTTACGCATTAAAAGAGCAATTGGAAAAGGTTCTGACTTCCACTCAAAAATTATTCCCAGAAGTATTGAGTAAAGTGAAGAAGTTGAATAATCAAATTACTGATGATGACAATTGTATCGTTTTTATAGGGAAGTTGAAAACAAAATAAAATAGGACAAGCATATGATACAGATTATTCTTGTTAATGAAGAATCCAGAGCATCCCAATATGGAATTGGCACATATATAAAGCAACTTTGTTTAATTCTTTCACAGAAGCAAGGGATTCATCTTAGCGTGATATGTTGTCGTTCAACAAAAAATGATTTTTATATAGAACGCAAAGGAGATATAGATTATTATCATATACCTGATACGATACAAAATAATGATCCAGAAATTAGAATAAAAACTTATTATAAGAATATATGGTATCTAATATTTCCTTACTTTAGCTCGCATAGTAAAGAGAATATCATATTACATATCAATTATTATCAGCACATTCATCTGTTAAATACATTTCGTGCTTTTTTTTCTAAAGGACGATGTTGCTTTACTATTCATTATATGGATTGGTGCTTTAAAATAAAAGGAAATTATTCTTATTTAAAAAGTATTCTTTACAAAGAATTAGACAGTATCAAAAATCCTTTGGAAAAAAATATCAAAGAAATATGCGAAAAAGAAAAAAATGTATTTGAACAAGTTGATAAGATTATTTGCTTGTCAAATAGTACACAAAATCTATTGAGTAAAATATATGATTTACCTATAAACAAATTTTGTATTTTATATAATGGTCTTAAAGATGAATCTATATTATTGAATAGCGATAAACGATTGAATCTTAAAAAGAATTTCCTTTTTAGTAAAGAAGAAAAAATTATTCTTTTTGTTGGTCGTTTAGATGAAATAAAAGGGCTGGGAGAATTAATTTTTACTTTCAAAAAACTACTGCAAATTGACCCTTATTGCCATTTAGTTATTGTAGGAGATGGGTTTTATTCTTACTATTTAAATTCTTGCAATCCAACATGGAATAAGATTACATTTACTGGAAAACTAAATAAAGAAGACTTATACAAATTATACCAAATCGCAGATATTGGTGTATTACCATCATTCCATGAACAATGTAGTTATGTGGCAATTGAAATGATGATGTATGGGATACCTCTTGTTGCAAGTACATCTACAGGTTTATCAGAAATGATAGAGGATGGAGTCTCAGGATATCATATACCAATCATTGAATATGAGAATCACACAGATTTAAATACCTATGAATTACAATCTAAACTTTTAATATTATTAAAAGATTCTTCTATGCGAAAAGAAATGGCTAAAAATTCTCGTCTACGCTATGAGAGATATTATACGTCTGAAATATTTAGTTCTTGTATGCAAGAATTTTATAATAGATTTGTTTTGTGATTTTAGAGTTCCCTATATATCGTCAACTAGACGCAAAGGACTGTGGTCCTAGCTGCCTCCGTATGATCGCCAAGTTCTATGGTCGTGTGTACTCGATCCAGAACTTACGGGAGAAAGCCTTCATCACACGGGAAGGGGTCTCTATGCTCGGTATCAGCGAGGCGGCGGAGGCGATCGGGTTCCGGACACAGGGCGTGC
>ERZ827043.3437-NODE-3437-length-11541-cov-3.663678_pt1 | contig 11541 bp, 13 predicted proteins | sample MGYA00519923_ERZ827043 | MGnify/ENA primary metagenome ERZ827043 (study PRJEB31778, sample SAMEA3449251) | human gut metagenome | biome: human gut; feature: human-associated habitat; material: faeces | place: United Kingdom | collected 2010/2012 ...
TTATTATATTGATGAAGAAATAAAAGTTACAAAAGCTAATAGAGTTAGAAATATATACCCAGCTGTATATCTTAATAAAAATACTATTGTTGTTAGTGGTAAAGGTACTGTAGATAAGCCTTATAAAATAAAATAATTTAATAATTTTGCATTGACAAAAATAAAAAAAAAGGTTAATATAAGTATATATTAACATAAGGAGGTTTATATGAGTAATTTTATGTTTTTTCTTGCAAAAGCAAATACAAATACTGTATTTAACTGTGATGATCAATTAGGTGATGTAATAGGTATAGTAGGATTTGTATTAAAAGTTATACAAGTTATAGTTCCAATTCTTTTAATTTTATGGGGTTCTATAGATTTAATTAAGTCTGTCGTAGCAGGTAAGGAAGAAGATATAAAGAAAAACCAAAAAACATTATTAAAAAGAATAATAAGTGCTGTTATTGTATTCTTAATTCCTTTCCTTGTATCTATTATTCTTGGACTTATTGGAAGTGATGATTGGAAAGATTGTTGGAATGATAATAAAAATAATGGTATAATTAATGTTGAAGACAATGATTTATAAAATCTTTTATGTAAACTTTTCATAAAAGGTTTTTTTTTTTGATAAAAAATGTTATCATAGATTTATGATGATAGAGTGTATATTGAATATGAGGTGCTTTTATGAAAAATAGAATTATTTTAATTATTTTAATTATTATATTATTTTCTTTTCCTACTATGATAGTAAAGGCTAATACCAATTTTGATCAAGGAGACTGTATAAGTGATTTTGGTAGTATAACTTTAAAAAGTACAGGTGATAAAAACTATGGCGGTGGACGTGTTAAATTTAGTAACAAATCTAATAATAAAACTTGGAGTACAGATACCGTTAGTTTTGATGTTGAAGTTCAGTCAAAATTATCTCATAAGGTAAAAACAGTTGGTTATACCGTAAATTCTAAAGACGGGTATTCATGTTCTGATGTTGTTAAAGGAACAAATATAGAAAATAATACAGGTAGTGTGATATTGCATGTTGTTATTAATAAAGGCTGGGTAGAAGACATGGCTTTTTGGGGTAAAACAGTAAATAGAAAAGATAATTCTATTGGTGACACAACTAAGTCTAATAAGATAAGCGTAAAAAGAGAAATGACTGATCAAGAATTGGAAGAAGCTAACCAAGATTTGGATATTACAACAGGTGAAAAATTAACTTGTGTAACAATTCAGGATTTGTTAAGTAAATATTGGTCTTGGGTAATGATTCTTGCACCTATTGGTTCAATATTTTTAATAACATTTGATTTTGTAAAACCAATTATTTCTAGTAATGAAGATGCTTTAAAAAAAGCAAGTAGTAATGCTATTAAACGTACTATTGCGTTGGTTATATTGTTGATGTTACCTGTTATTACTAACATCATATTTGGCTTGTTTGGAATAGAAACTTGTTTTTAGGAGGTTATTATGGACATATTAATGGGATGGCTTACTCCGATAAGAGCTATATTTTTATGGATAGATACCATAGCATTTTCTTTAGTTGATGATGTTTATGATTTATTTCAAATATTTGCAGAAAATCAAATTTTTAGTGACGATGCTGTAAATGCTTTGTTAAATAATATATATGTATTAGTTGGAGTAATTGCCTTTTTTAGACTAGCTGTATTACTTATTAATTCAATAATAGATCCTGAAAAATTATATAAGGAAAAAGAAGGATTAGGATCAATTCTTGGAAGAGTAGTATTAATGCTTGTTTTGCTAGTTATTTCTCCAATTATATTTAAAGAATTAAATAATATACAAAATTACATAGTTACTAATAACGTAATTACAAGAACTATTATTGGTAGTAATGGTTCTAATAGTATAGAAGCTAAAAAAAGTAGTTCATATTTTGTAAATGCAGGAAAAACTATGCAGAAAATAGTTATAACTACTTTAATTAAACCAGAAGATGAATTTTTTGTTGAAGGCGAAGCTGGAGTTGAGGATTATTTGAATAATAAGGAAATAGCGGATGATTCTAAGAATGGTCCCGATGAACTAGTAGATCAGGGATATGTAGACACAAGTATATGCAAAAAAAATTGTCAAAAAGCTATGGCACAATATCATCAAATGATTAGCCAAACTTCTAAAGGTGGATTTAAATTAAGAAGATTAGCTGGATATATTGGTGGTTCTGCCGAAGTTGAACAAGAAGGTAGTGATGGAGATTCAGAAGATGTATATTATTATGAGTATTATGCTGGTGTAACTACGATAACTGCGGTATTTTTAACTTATATAATGTTAAGTTGGAGTATTGATATTGCTATTCGATCTATTGAACTAGCTGTATTAAGACTTATAAGTCCTTTATTCATTGCAACCATTGTTGATCCTAAATCAACGGCAAGTGGTGGATACTTTAATAATTGGTTAAAAAGATATGCAAAAACATATGCAGATTTATTTTTAAAACTAGCGATTATTTCACTTGCTATATTAATGATATCTTTGATACAAGATGCTGATATATGGAATACTGTAACAGGAGGGATGATAGCATGATAAGATTATTTTTGCTGTATGCAATATTAATATTTGCTAAAAGAGCTCCTAAGTTAATAACAGACTTACTTAATATAAAAAGTGAAGGTACTGGACTTAAAGGATTAAGTATTAAAAATAAAATGGGTGAAGCTGCTCTTGTTGGAGATAAAGTAAAAAAAGGTATGTTATATGCTGAAGGAAAAACTAAAGGTGCAATGGGTGGCTTTGCTAGTGGATTAGTTAATACAAAAGGTGGTTTGGCAGAAAAACTAGCTGGAGGATTAAAGGGTTCAATAACAGGAGCAAAAACAGCAGGTAAAGAAGCAGTTATAAAGGGAGATACAAAAGGTTTAATGAAGAAGGGATATTCCGATGTTAAACCTCTTGCTAGAGGAGGAAGACCTACTCTTTGGGATAGAGCAAAAGGACAAATTAATGATGTTACAAATAAAATAAATTCTAAGGGATTTACTTCTTTAGAAAAGGCAAATTTGGCTGATTTTGAAAAATTAAAAAAGAAATTAACAGATATGTATGGTACTAAGAAAGCAAATGAAATGTTGTTATCTTTAGGTGAAATAGATTTTGCAAATGGTTCAAGATATGATGCCGTAAGATCAAAACTTAAAGGGTGGACGGATGATTACAATACACACGATAATTCTTCTCTACCATTAAAAGATGCAGATCAAAGATATATTAAGCAAAATATTTTAGATGCTAGAGGAAAACTTTATGATAAGTTAGCTGCTTATGATAGTCAAATAGAAAGTGTTCAACAATCTATAAATCCTTTAACTCAACAATTAATTGCTCAGAAAACAACAGCTAATGCTCAATTAGATGCTTTAAATACTCAAGTTAGAGCAACTCAAAGTGAGTTAGACGGAGTAGATAGAAGATTAATAACTGGTGAGCTAAATTCTCAACAGGCTGATGATTTAAAAGTTGCTTTAACAGAAAAGTTAAACTCTTTGCAATCACAATCAGCAACTCTTAACGCACAAGTAACTGCGTATGAAAGTCAAATTAATTCAGATACAAATTATCAACAAGCTATGTCTATTATTAATTCAATTAATCAAAATAAAGATAAGGAATTTAAAAAGGCAGTTGATAAAGGTTTATTTGAAGAAAATGGGGCATCAGGTATTGATGTTGGTGTTAAAGGAATAGATGTAAGAACTGATGGTCAAGCTGATATTAGTAAACTGTATGCAGTACTTAGTGATGAAAAAGTTAAGAATAGTAAAGCTTTAGATGGAGTTACAAAAGAAATAGAAGAGAGTGGGAAAGATCCTGAACCTCCAAGTAAATCCGAGTAATAGAAAGGGGAAATATAAATGCAAGGAAATTATTTAATACCGGCAAATTCTAAAAGGGCACAATTAATATTTAATATATTTAGACCTATTGATTTAGTAATTGCTATTGTTGGAGCATCTTTAACTATATTATTATTTATAATAATTCAACCGTACAATTTAGTTTGGGCAATAGTTACATTATTACCATTGTTAATTTGTGCTTTCTTGGTTTTGCCAATACCAAATTATCAAAATATGCTTTGCGTAATACAAAATGTATATAAATTTTATTTTACTGAAAGGCAAGAATTTAAATGGAAAGGATGGTGTGCTAAAGATGAGTTCAAAGAATAGTAGTTCAACTACAGAAAGCTTTATTCCAATAAAAGCGATAATAAATAATACTATAGAATTGGATAATGGATTAAAAGTGGCTGGGGTTAAAGTTTATCCTAAAAATATATTTATATTAGAAGAGTATGAGCAATTTAATGTTATTGATAATTTAAAAAATTTATATAATACATTGGATTTTGAATTTTGGCTTGTTGTTACTGATAGGCCAGTTGATATTGCTGTTTATGTTGCACAATTACAGTCATTGTTTAATAGTACGCAAAGTTCTCTTTCAAGAAAATTAATTAATCAAGACTTACAAAAGGCAAGGCAGTTTATTAATGAAGATGTAACTGATGTTGAATTTTACATATTATTTAAAGAAAAAAATGTAGAAATAATTCAAAAAAAGATAAGAACGATTATTAATGGTCTTGCACAAGCTGGGTTAGCTTCATCTCAAGCTAACAATGATGATTTAAGAATGGTGTTAGAGAGTTTCTTAAATGGTGGACAAAATACTGAATTTGGGACGGTGTTATCATGATGAATATAAAAAAGGAGTTAGCTCCAAAAGGATTAGAATTTAAACCTTCAGAATTTATAATAAGTGACAAATGGTGTACTATATTAACCGTTGTATCATTTCCAAAGTATATTTCTCCAGGATTTTTATCTAATGTAACTAGCAATTCTGGGGTAAAAATTGTAATAAAACATATTCCTTTACCATTTTCTATAATGTCAAAAATGTTAAATAAACAATTAGCTGAATTAAAATCACAATATGAAAAGGAAAATGATAAAACAGCACAGGAACAAATTAGACAAGATTATGATTCATTAAATGAATTTATTCAAATGATAACTTCTAATCAATCAAAAATATTTGATTTTCAAATGCATGTTGTTGTAACTGCTAATTCTAAAGAGGAATTGGAGCAAAAAAAAATACAAATAAAAAACTATCTGGAAGCTATGGAATTAAGGGCAATTCCACTTAGATTTGAACAAAAGAAAGTATTAAAATCTATAATTCCTATATTTCCAAAGCAAGATATTGAAGATCAAATTGGAACTCCTATTGCATCAAATACAATTGCTGCAATGTATCCTTTTATATTTGATAGCTTAAAAGATCCAGGATTATCTTGCTTATTTGGAATAGATTTTTCTGGAGGTGTAGTTTTATTTAATCAGTTTTTATATCAAATAAGAAAAGAACACAATAGAAATAATGCAAATATGATTATTCTAGGTACATCTGGTTCTGGTAAATCAACTGCTGCAAAATTACTTCTTAGAACTCATATAAGAAATGGTTGTAAAGTTGTTGCTATTGATCCTGAAGGTGAGTTAGAAGAGATGACATCAAAAATGCAAGGTGATTTCATTGATTTAGGTAAAGGTGGAAAATTTGGTATGATAAACCCTTTAGAAGTTATTCTAGAAGCAGATGAGGATGAAATAAAGGATGGATTAGGTTATACGGTACTTACTAAAACATTGCAATTTTTAAAAGCTTTTATGAAATATTATGATCCAACAATTACAGAAGATGTACTTACGATGTTTAGCGAAATTGCCCAACTTACATATCAACGTTTTGGAATTTCTTTTGAAAGTGATTTTTCTTCATTAAATTCAATGCAGTATCCAACTTTTTCAGATTTATATGAAACTTTAGTAAGAAGACTTGAAGCCTATGGAGATCAAGTTACTCATGAAAGGGATATCCTAGAAAAGTTAGAACTAAAAGTAAGGCCGTTAGTTAAAGAATTAAAGTTTTATTTTGATGGACATACAACTATAACTGCTAGAAGTAATTTTATTGTATTTAACATACGAGATTTAATGAATGCGGACGCTAATATTAGGAATGCACTATTCTTTAATATTTTAAAATATGCATGGAGTCATTGTTTGGATAAAAGTATAAATTCTATTTTATATGTTGATGAAGCACATATTTTGTTATCTGGAAATAATACAATTGGAGCTGATTTTTTAGCTCAAATTCAAAGACGTGCTCGTAAGTATAATAGTGGTACATTATTAATTACACAACAGCCTTCGGATTTTGCTGAACCAACAATAATTACTCAGGGTAAAGCAATTTTTGATAATGCCTCTTACTATTTAATAATGGGGTTAAAAAAGCAAGCAGCTGAAGATTTAGGACAATTAATTGATTTAAATGATCAAGAAAAAGAAAGTATTAAAAAGTATAATCAAGGGGAAGCTTTATTTGTTTGTGGTAGTAGAAGAATGAGAATAGATGTTATTTTAACTGAGGCTGAATTAGATTCATTTGGATCTGGTGGAGGCCTATAATCAAAGGAGTTAATATGAATAGAGTAGAAATAGAAAGTAGAATAAAAGAGTTAAAGAAAATAAAAGAAAGTTTATCAGATGATAGTCAAAAAAATATAATTCAATTACAAATTGATTCATTAGAGGATCAATTAAGAGAAATTGATAAGAATGCTCAAAATAGGACTAAGGGGCAAAAAATAGGAGCTGGTATAGGTAGATTAGGTGGAATGATGGTAGGAATGGTAGCTGGAGAAATTGAATCATGTGTTACTGGTAAAGATATAAAAAAAAGTAGAGGTACTTATGCTGAAGGTGGAGAAAATATAGGATCTTCAATAGGAGGAGTAATAGAAAAAATTGCTCTAAATATTAAAAATAGGAGAAAAAAATGAAAACAAATGAATTTTTATTAATAAGAGAAAATATACCAGTAAAATGTAGTGCTTTAGCTGTTTTATATTCTGAGGATAGTAATCGTGGTTTTGTTATATATAATGATGGTTCTAGAAAAAATCAGCAATTGGTGTTAAAAATTGGAGAATTAAAAGAAGAAAATGATGAAATTATTATAGATGATTTAGAAAGTGATGAAGAAATAGATTATGTATGGAGTAATTTTGTTAATATGTATAAGAATGCAATTGCTAATTTAAATATTAGAAAGGATGTTTAAAATGGATCAAAATTTAATTGTTAAACAAGAAGACAGAAATTTTATTAATAAAGCTAAAAAGTTTATGAGTGATAAAAAGCAAACTTTAGAAAAATTACGCACAGATTATAAAGAAAAAATTGTTGATACAGGCAAATCAAAAGAAATAGAGCAAAAAATAGAAGATGATGCTAAAAGAACGAAAAGAGCAATTAAAATAGCTGGTACTATAGCAACAGTTGCTTTAGCTTTTTGCCCTGCCGATGGTCCATTTGGAGAAATATGTGCAGCTCTTGCAACTCCAGGTTTGTGTGCTCTAGTGGATGTAGCAGCAGACATAAAAAAGAAAACTTTGATAACTGGAAAAAGAAGTATTGAAAAACATTTACTTAAGGTTGATGATAGTAATGGTGATATCAAAGGATATAATTTAGAAAATGGAGAAATAGTAGAAGATTTTAAAAATTTATTAAGTATTGCTAATGATTTATCTTCTAAGAGGTGTATATAATGGATAATTGCGTATATGTTACAAGAGAAATTGGAGAAAAAATTAAGATAGAAATAATACTTAGTTTTAAAATTGAAGAATATAAAAAACAATATATTGCTTATACATTAAATGATGATGGGCAATCTGATATGGAAAGTGTATTTATTTCTGAAATTACTTCAGATAATAAAATAATTTCTATTCCTCCAGAACAAGCATCTGTTGTCTCTGATGCATATGAGGCAGCAAAACAATCTATAGAAGAAATGTAAAACTAATTTTTACTTGTAGTGTTACAATTGATGTGACACCATCAATGTATACAAAAAGCGATAAATACCTTAAAATGTTAATTGAAAGAAAACAAATTAAGAAAGGATCTATCGCCTATGTCAATTATAACACAAACTAATAGATATATTCCACATGAACTTAATACTAAATATTATGCCACTAAATTATACAGAAGTGGTTATTCTGTATCTTTTGTATGTAGAAGATACAAAATATCTAAATCTTCTCTTATGAGATGGAATAAAAAATTTGATGGTACAAAGGAATCTCTTTTAGACAAATCCCACAAGCCTCTTTCTCCTCATTCTAATTCTCATACCCAATTAGAAATTAAATGAATTAATGATTATTTAAGAAGAAACCCTCATATTTCTTTATGTGAGTTATATGGTAAATTAAGATATGAAAAAGGTTATTCTAGGCATGCTTCTTCCTTATTTAGATTTCTTCGTAAACAAGGAATTTATACCAATAAAGAAAAACATTCCAAATATATTCCTAAACATTACGATACACCTAAAGAATTAGGTATCAAATGGCAAATGGACGTTAAATATGTCCCTAAATATTGTTATACAGGTTCTGATAATCAAAAGTTTTATCAGTATACTATGATTGATGAAGCTTCTAGAGAAAGATTTATTTATCCTTATAAAGAACAATCATCATATTCTACTATTGATTTTGTAAAAAGATCTATTGTTTATTTTGGATATAAACCTAAAGAAATTCAAACTGATAATGGTGCAGAATTTACTTTCACTCAAAAATGTAAAACCCATGCACATCCACTTGATTTATTATGTGCTTCTTTACAGATAAATCATAAGCTTATTAGGCCTAGAACCTCAAGACATAATGGTAAAGTTGAACGTTCTCATAGAAATGATCAAAATAGATTCTATAATTATTTGAAATTTTATTCCTATGATGATTTACTTAAACAAATGAAAGCTTATTTAAAACGCTCTAACAACATTCCTATGCAAGTGTTAAGATGGATTTCACCTTTAGAAAAAAGACAATTACTTATAGAAACTAAGGTTTCTATTGATGAACAAAAAATATTAAATATTATTTGACATTTTTTATTCATCTAAAATAAAAAACAATATTCTATAATTAACACTTTAACTATATCATATTACTTTTAATTTTTTACTTTTTTTGGTCTCACATCATTTACAAGTATACATTTTATGTAAAACTAATTTTTACTATTCTAGAATTTTTAGTATTAATATGTTATAATTATAGAATAATAGTGGTGATTGATATGAATGATTTAGAAAATAAAGATGAAATAAAGGAAAAGATAGCAAAAAAAATTGCAAATAATGAATTCGAATTAGTCGATGTTTCTGATTCAAAAGAGTTAGATGACACAGATGTTTCAATAAAAGTTGATACGAATTCAGATTTTTCTAATTCCTCAAATGTAGACAGTAGTAATGTCGTTATTAGTGATGCTACCTCAAAAGCAACTAGTAATACAACAGTTAATTCGAATGAAGGTTCTTCAGAAAATGATTCTGAAGCAAAAAATAAGGATTCTGATAATAGTAATGTATTTAATGAAGTAGGGAACATATTTAGTGATAATAAATATGCTAATTCTCCAAAAAAGTCAGAATCTTTAAAAGAAAAACCAGATGATAAAAATTCTAATTCATCAACACCAAAAAATAATACTGATTCAAATAAATTAAAAGATGATTTAAAAAAAGCAAAAGAAGAAATAAAACCAGCGATAGATGAAGCTAAAAAAGTAGGTAATGAATTAAAAGAGCAAGGTAAAAAAGCTTTTTCAAAAGTAGCCGGAGAAGCCTTGTCCGGCTTTACTGAAGGAATTGTTCCTCCTAAAGTAGGGGAATTCGTAACCAAAAAAGCTTTGGATAAAATAGATAAAGATAATCAAAAAAGCTTTAAAAGAATAAAGAAAAAAGTTCATAATAATTTATCACAAATAAAAGATAAAATTAATAATGATGAAAGAGTTAAAAAATTAAAAGAAAAAGGGAAAAATGCCGTAAAAAAAGTAAAAAAAGTAATAAAGGCTGCTAAAGTTATAAAATTTATTGAAACTTATGGGCCTATAATTGCATCAGCTATTCTTATATTTATTATAATTGCTGGGGTTGCAACATTAGCAGCAGTAATCGAAACTTTTCTTCCAGGTATATTTGGGGATGTAAAAACAGAAGTAGATACTGTAGAATATTCAAAAAGAGATCAAAAGATATTAGAAGATATTGAAGAGGTTGTTAATAAATATCCTAATGTTTCTTCAGCAGAAGCAGCTAATATATTAGCTACTGTATCTTATCCTTATCATGAACTTCTTCAAGATAGCGATGTAAAAAGTTATTATAAAAGTGATGAAGATGATGACGAAATTGATAAAACTGAATTATTATTTGAGGATGATTCTAATTTAACTGCTTCAGAAAAATATGAAAAATATAAGCTTATATTTGATAAAAGTACTGATGCTGGAGCAATGTTATTTAAAGATTGGCTTGCTGAAAAATTTGGCTATGATTTATCAGAAGATGATGAAGAAGATGATGGTAATCTAAACAATGATATGTATTTAACTATTTATAGGAAAGATAAATATATAGATAAATTTGATGAATTGATGAAAGTGTATAGTACAGAAGGTAAGGATGGATATGAGGCTTATTTAAAAGATACTTATTTTCAAGAAGATGATGGATATAAAAAAATATTTAAAGATGTATCAGACAAAGATAAGGAAGAATTAACAACAGAAATAGAAAAGGATATAGAAGAAAATACTGATTTATATGATGCCTATATTCCAGTTTCATGTGTAACTAGTGGAGGATCTACTACTCCATTAAATGGTGCCGGAAATGTCGAAAATATAAAAGGTACAATATATGTAACGTTGAGAGATTATTTCGCTGATAGTGATGGAACATTTAGAAAGAAAAGCTATTATGAAGCTCCTGTTTTATATAATACAGATTCTGATCCTCTTACTTTTGCAAGGTATATAATGGGGGTTGTATATGCCGAAAAGGAATCTTGTTTAAATAGTGAGTCTTGTGCTAAGTCTTTAATGATAACTGCAAAAAGTTTTGCAATTGGTAGACAAAAAGGTATGGGATATGAACCAGAATATATAGAATCAGAAAATAAGACTATTATTCACATGAGAGGAAATGTTGGTGACCAAGATTTTTGTGATGTTTATGGAGGGTGCAAATCAGGTAGATTTTCAAAAGATAGTTGGCAAACTTTTACTGGTGAAGGATACAAAAATAGAAAAGGTCCTTTAGCCAGTGATAAATTAGCTAACTTAGAAAAATGGTGGAATGAGATAGCAGATCAATATGTTGTTAATAAGGAAAGTGGTAAGTTTGTTGGAAATCAATATAATGATTACAATTCAAGTTGTAAGCAAGGAAGTTGTGTTTCACAAACATTACTAAAAAAATCTTCAGAAAAAGAAACTGATTATATGAATTTGTTGTTTAATTCAACTAATGGAGGCTTCGATAATACAAAATGTGCATTATATACTACCACAAGTAATGAATTATATGCAGTTACTACTGGAAGCGAAACAT
>ERZ827043.3446-NODE-3446-length-11510-cov-4.039633_pt1 | contig 11510 bp, 10 predicted proteins | sample MGYA00519923_ERZ827043 | MGnify/ENA primary metagenome ERZ827043 (study PRJEB31778, sample SAMEA3449251) | human gut metagenome | biome: human gut; feature: human-associated habitat; material: faeces | place: United Kingdom | collected 2010/2012 ...
CAAGTGTTTATGATGCAGACTGGGAGGTCGAGCTGGAGTCGCTTTCCCCGCTGCAAATGATTGAGCCGAATCAGACGCTCTGGCATACCGAGTGTTGGGAAATACGCCCCGGCATCTCGCTTCCCACAGCTATGCCGCAAGAAGCGGAGCTCCACCAGATCCTGCAACACTTGGGATTGGTTGAGACAGACCAATTCTGTAAGTAATCGAACGATTATAAGCATTGCTGGGGCTTTTAATTATTTGTCTGTGTTAAATCTCAACTCGAGTTGAACCTTCAAAGGTATTCATGGATACTCAGGAAAATTTTCGCCCCGTTTCACGCGCAGGCGGACTGATTTGGATTTTATATATTGTGCACAATCCCGAAAACAGAATATTGTGCAGCCATACAAATTTTCAAAAACACTTGAAAAAATCAGAAGATACAGAGAAAAGTTTAGAATATGCCTTGAAATGATTAGGAGATAACCATAGAAATTTTCTCATTCAGGTTTCATTCCGGGCGAAATAAGAAATATCCTATTTTATAGAATTTATTTTGATGCGAAATATAAAGAAAATCGGTTGAAATCACATGATTTCAACCGATTTTTGATGGTCCGAGTGACTGGATTCGAACCAGCGGCCTCTTGAACCCCATTCAAGCGCGATACCAAACTTCGCCACACCCGGATATGCTGTTTTGCTGAACTCAGCCTAAATAAGATAGCATATCCCGGCGCAAATTGCAAGCCTTATTTTCAAGTTTTTTCAAAAAAGCGGCAAAAACTTTTTGTTTCTTCCTACATTGTTCCTTTCAGGTAGCGATAGTCCATTTTCATGATATTGCGCAGGAAGGGCACGAGCAGTACGGCGTCCGCCGCCATCCAGGCAAAGGGATCGGCGAAGCAGAGGGCATAGACCGCCGCGCGCGGCGCGTCGGAATTGACCGCGCCGCCCGCGATCAGCGGCGGCAGCAGCAGGCACACGCTCACGCGTGCGGCCAGCTCGGCCGCGCCCGCGCCGAGCACGAACTGCGGCTTGCCGATGCCCTGCACGCAGTTGCGCACGACGAAGATGAAGCCGAGGAAGAGGTAGAGCGACAGGTCGACATAGAGATAGGTGTTGCCGTAGCGCATCGTCTCCGCCGTGACCTTATCGGGTGAGAGGAAGATATAGAGATACCCGCCGCCGCGCGAGAGCAGCAGTCCGGCCGCGATGGAGATGAGGCACATCGTCCAGACAATGATGAGCGCCTGCACCGTTCCTTTCTTGATGCGTGCGTGGTCGCCCGCACCGAGGTTCTGCGCGGTGAAGCTGGTCATCGCCGTGCCGAGGCCGTTGAGCGGCGTCATAAGAAGATTGTTGAGCTTGTTCGCCGCGCCGAAGCCGTTCTGCGCCGCGTTGGAGACCATCTCGCCGCCAAGCGTATCGAACTGCACGATGACGCTCTGCATCACGATGATGCCGATGGCGAGGACGGAGAACTGCAAGCCGAGCGGGATGCCCTGAATGAGATGGCGCGTAACGTCGCGCCTTGTGATGCGCCAGTCCTCGCGGTGCAATCGCAGCTCGGGATACTTCAAAAAGGCGTAGAGAAAGCAGCCGAGCGTGCTGATGAGCTGCGCCGCAACGGTGGCGATGGCTGCGCCCGCGACGCCCCAGTGGAACGAGAGGATGAAGAGCAGATCCAGCCCCACGTTGAGGATCGTCGAGAAAAGCAGGAACGCGAGCGGCGTGGCGCTGTCGCCCATGCTGCGCAGGAACGAGCAGATGAAGTTATAGAAAAGCTGCGCGCCGATGCCGCCGAAGAGGATGGCGCAGTAGGTATAGGCCGCGCGGTAGACCTCCCCGCTCGCGGGCGTGACGTTGATCCACGCGAGCATGGGGTCGAGCAGCGCCAGCGCCAGCGCCGTGAGAACAGCGGTCAGCGCCGCGGAGAGGACGATCTGCGTCGCCATGGAGCGGCGGACGCCCGCGCTGTCGCGTGCGCCGACAAAGCACGACGTCACGGTGCAGAAGCCCGCGCTCGCGCCGAAGGCGAACTGCAGGAAGATCATCGCGAGCGAGGTGGTGTCGTTCACACCGGCGACCTCGCTCGCCGTCAGCGTCTGACCGACGATGGCGGCGTCGCTGATGGAATAGACCTGCTGGAGCAGGTAGGAAACGATAATGGGGAACGCGAACACGAGCAGCGTCTTCCAGCACGTTCCCTGCGTGAGGTCCACGGGCTGAAAGAACGAACGAAGCGAAAATGACGACTGATGATTCATAAGCCTCACCTTTTACCACGGTGTATTTTGATATCTTTCATACGAGATTGTGATTATAAATTTGTAGGAAAGGGTTGTCAATGTCACTTTTGTCCAAAAAAAGTGTGCGCTTCGCGCCGCATCTTTTCTCTTGCGCCAAGGGCGTAAAGGGAGTAGAATAGCGCCGAAAACAAAGGGTGTCTCCCCTTTCGGAAAGGAGCGCGGAACGCGCCATGCTTGCCTTCCTCCTCGCACCGTTTTACCTGCTTTTCAACCTCTATCTGTTCCGCCGCATCATGGGCTGGGTGCGGGCGTGGTTCCGCAAGCGGAAGCATTGGGCCGCGCCGGCCGCGCTGTACGCCTTCTTCGCGCTCTCCTTTGTTCTGGCCTTCCCGCTGCCTGCCGGACGGCTGAAGCGCGCGCTCATGCTCATCGGGAATTATTGGCTCGGCGTGCTGCTCTATCTGCTGCTGGCAGTCCTGCTCGCGGACGGACTGCGGCTGCTGCTCGTCCACGGTCTGAAGCTCCGTTCTCTGCGCTCGGCGCGGATGCACCGCATCGCGGGCTGTCTGTGCGCGGCGGTCATTCTGGCGACCTCCGTCGGCGGCGTGATCAACGCCCGCGTCGTGCGCGTCACGCCCTACGAGGTCACCGTAAACAAGTCCGCCGGCAGCATGGAGAGCATGAAGGTCGTGCTGCTCGCCGATCTCCACCTCGGCTACAACGTGGGCCTTGCGCAGATGGAACGCATGGTCGCGCGCGTGAACGAGCAGGACGCCGATGTGGTCGTCATTGCGGGCGACATTTTTGATAACGCCTGGGAGGCCGTGGAGGAGCCGGAGCAGATCGCCGCGGTGCTGCGCGGCATCCGGTCGAGGTACGGCGTCTACGCCGTCTACGGCAACCACGACATCGAGGAACCCATCCTGGCGGGCTTCACCTTCCGAGGCGACGGGAAAAAGCAGAGCAGCCCCGAGATGGACGCCTTTCTCGCGTCCGCGAACATCCGTCTCCTGCGCGACGAGGCCGTGCTGCTCGGCGGCGAGGTTTATCTTTACGGTCGCCCCGACGCGCAGCGCCCGGGGCGCGGCGTCGAGGTGCGCAAAACGCCTGCGGAGCTCGTCGAGGGGCTGGATACGGACAAGCCCATTCTGGTCCTCGACCACCAGCCGCGCGAGCTGGAGGCGCTGGCCGCGGCGGGCGTGGACGTCGATCTCTGCGGGCACACGCACGACGGGCAGATGTTCCCCGGCAACCTCACCGTCCGGCTATTTTGGGAGAATGCCTGCGGCTGTCTCCGCGTGGGGTCGATGCACAGCATCGTGACCTCGGGCGTCGGTCTCTTCGGGCCGAATATGCGCGTGGCGACCAGGGCCGAGATCTGCCCCATCACCATTCACTTTATGAACTGAAAAAGGGAAGCGGTTCAGTGAAAGCCGCTTCCCTTTTTCTTATTTTTTCTCCGGCAGCTCGTTCCAGAGCGTGAAGCCGAGGATCAGCGCACCGCCGGCGAGCTGCGGCGCCGTGACCGGCTCGCCGAGCACCGTCACCGAGACGATGACCGCCACGAGCGGATCCATGTAGCTCAGCAGAGCGACCTCCTGCCCCGGCAGCTCGCGCAGGGCGGAAAAATACAGGCAGTAGGTCACGCCCGTGTGGAAGAAGCCCACGATGAGCAGGCAGACCCAGCCGCGCGCGTCGAGCGTCCCCAGCGATACGCCGCCGGTCGCGGCGACGTAGGGAATGAGAATGACGATGGCGGCTAAAAACTGCAAAAAGGTCCGCTGGATGCCCGCGACGCTTCGGATGAACTTATTGAGTAGAATGACCGCGGCGTAGAACGCCGCCGCGCCGAGGCCGAAGAGCACGCCCCGCACATCCGCGCCGCCGCGAAGCCCCCCGACGCCGATGACCAGCACCAGTCCCAGCGTGGACATCACGAAGCAGACGATCTGCTTTCCCGTCAGCCTTTCGTGAAAGAGCAGAGGGCAGGCAGCGGTGACGAGCACGGGCGCAAAATAGTAGCTCAGCGTCGCGACGGACACGGTGGTGTAGCGGTAGGCCTCGAAAAGCAAGATCCAGTTCACGCCCATCGCCATGCCGGAGAGGAGCAGCAGCGCGGCCTCGCGCCGATTCGCGCGCAGCGCGAGCTTCTGCCCGCTCACGAGCAGATAGCCGCCGACGAGCAGCGCCGCCATCACCGCGCGGTAAAGCGCCAGCTCGCCCGAGGAAACGGAAATGCCGCGCACGAACGGCGCAAGCGTACCGAAGATAACGGCTGCGGCTGCAAGCATCCCGCGCGCCCTCCGCTGTTCCATGAGTCCTTCCTCCCTGCGCAAAAGAATGTCATCATTATAAAGGCTTCGCCGCAAAATGCAAGCTGCGGAACGCACAAATCGCGGCATTTACTTTCACCCCGCCATCGGATAAAATAGAGGAAGAAAAAGTTTTTTGCGTGTTCCGCGCGACCTTCGCGCCGCGTTTGCGGTAAATAGAGTGAAAGGAGGCGGGGCCAAATGAAGGACGAGCAGATCATCGCGCTGTATTTTGCGCGCAATGAGGATGCCATCGGCGAGACCGACAAAAAATACGGAGCGCGGCTCCTGCAGCTCGCGCAGCGCATTCTCCTCGACCAGTTTGCCTGCGAGGAGGTGCGCTCGGACACCTATCTGAAAACGTGGAACGCCATTCCTCCGCAGCGCCCGCCGGTGTTTCCGGCTTTTCTCAGCCGTTTGACGCGGCAGGGCGCCATCGACCGCTATCGCCGCGACGGCGCGCAGAAGCGCGGCGCGCGGGAATATCTTCTCTCCCTTGAAGAGCTGGGCGACGCGGTCGGCGGCGAGGCGGACGAAGCGCTGGACGCGAGGCTGCTCGCCGAGAGCATCGAGCGCTACCTGCGCACGCTCTCGCCGCGCGAGCGCGGCGTCTTCCTCGCCCGCTATTTCTACGTCGATCCGCTTGCCGACGTCGCGCGGCAGTACGGCACGAGCATCGGCGCGGTCAAAAGCCTCCTCTACCGTACGCGGCAGGGTCTGCGCGCACATCTGGAACAGGAGGGCTTTACGGTATGACGAACGAACAGTTCAGCGCTTCCCTCAGCTATCTTGGCGACGAGCTGCTGGCGGAGTGCGGCGCGCGGCGGCAGAGGCCGAAGCGCTCATGGCGGACGGCGCTGATCAAGGCCGCGTGCATCGCACTGGTGCTTTTCAGCGGCATCTACGTCGCCGGACGCTTCGACTACTCGCTCGGCGCGGGCTGCGCCTCCAGCCCCGGCACGATCGCGGACGGCCGCTATTATTACCACGTCCGCCACAGCGGCGTCTGGTGCTACGATCCCGCCACGGGCACGAGCGAGCGGGTGCTCAGCACCTTCTGGTACGATGGCTACGCGGTGAACGGCTACGGCATTTACTACCTTCGGGGCGAAACGCTCTATGTGCAGGTACACGAGACGGGCGAGCGGATAAAGCTCTACACCGCACCGCAGGACTGCACGCGGCTTTTCTTCTCGCTGCTCGGCGACGGGCGCATCGATGTCCGGCTCCGCTTCAACAGCTATACCATTCATCAGGACAAAGTCCCAACCGACACAGAGCCCGATGTACCATCCTGGAGCTATAATGACACCATCGTCTGGAGCGAATACCTGCTCGACGGCAGGACCGGCGAGCTGCTGGAGGTCCGGCAGGAGTACGCGTCCTCCGGCACGGGCTTCGAGCAGTTCTATGAAAACACGCACCTCACGCTCGGCGGATACGAATTTACCCTCGTGCCGAGCGGTCAGCGGGCGGACGGGGTCGCCCTCTACCGGCTTCTCCGCGACGGCGAGGACGTGACACCCGAGGGGACGCTGTTCGATCAGGGCTTCTTCGTGCTCCGCGGCGGCCAATACGCTCTGGTCGAGTGTGTGAGAGGCGGGAAGCTGACACACAATATGCTCTGCCTCGGTGCGGACGGCTCGGTCACAACGCTGCGCTGCCCGAACACACGCAGCTACGTCGCCGCGGCAGACGGGTTCGTTTTCTACGACCAGTACGAATGGCAGCTTGCCGAACAGCGGTACGTCGGCGTCGGATGTCATGACATCGCGACCGGCGAGGAATGGCTCCTCACCGTCGACCGCACGGACCTCACGCGGGAGCTCTACGACTACACGACCGACGGGGTCTATCTCTACGCCTGCGCGCCGTGGAGCAGCGCGCACACGGTCTGGCGGCTCGTCTCCGACGAGGACGGCAGGCCCGCCGCGCTGGAATACGTTGACACGGTGGACCCCGCGCGGCATTGAGACAGAGGAAACGACAGCAGAGCGGGGGAGCTTCCGGATGGAAGCCCCCCGCTTTTTGCGCGCACGGCGCGTTATTCCTTTTTCTGCGCGTCCTCCGCGCCGTTCTTCTCCTTCCGCTCGCGCAGGATGCGACCCACGCACACGAGCGCAAGGAGCGCCCACAGGGCGATGCCCGCCGTCCAGTCCTTGAGGTAGCAGCCCACCGCCATCAGGATCGTAAGCGGCAGAACGATATACAGCGTCCGAATTTTGATCATGGTTTCTTCCTCCCTGTTATTCCAGCTCGTCGAGCGTCATGGAAAAGCTCTCCGCGCAGTGCTCCATAAAGTAATCCAGCTCGGGCAGATGCATCGCGTCGAGCGCGGCGCGGGTCTGCTCGGCGGCGCGGCGAAACTCCGCGTTGCCCGCCTTGAGCTCCTCGACGCACTTGATGTAGGCGGATAGCTTGTCCGCCGCCTTGACCAGTTCGAGCACCTCGCCGTCCGCGCAGTTGAGCACGTCGTCGTAGTCCGGCCTGAGCTCGTCGGGCAGCATGGCAAGGAGCCGTCCGCAGGCGACCGCCTCGACCTTCTTGTAGGCGTCGCGGATCTCGGGCGCGTAATACTTGATGGGCGTGGGCATATCGCCGGTGATGATCTCGCTCGCGTCATGGTAGAGCGCGGCCGCGGCAACCTGTCCCGCGTCGATCTGCCCGCCGTACACGCGGTTTCGGATCACCGCGAGCGCGTGCGCGAGCACCGCGACCATGTGGCTGTGCTCCTGCACGTTTTCGGAAAAGGTGTTGCGCATGAGCGCCCAGCGCGTGATGTAGCGCATCCGCGCGATGTAGGCAAAAAAGTGGCTTTTCATGTCTCCTCCGGTTCCCCGCGCAGGCCGTCGCCGTCGACGGCGGTGATGCGCACGTTTTGCACGGTGTTATGTAACCCTTTCATCCCCACCGTGACGGGCATATAGTTCGGCGCGTGGCCGGCGCTGCCCTCGCCCCTGTCCTGCTCAAAGAGCACGGGGAAGGTCTTTCCCACGCAGCGGGCGAGATAGCCTTGGTGCATCCGCTCCGCGACGGCGGCGGCGCGCGCCGCGCGCTCCTCGCGCACGCTCATGTCCACCTGCGCCATCGCCGCGGCCTTCGTGCCGGGGCGGACGGAATAGGGGAAGATGTGCATGGCGGCGAAGCCGCACTTTTCAATGAAGGCGAGCGTCTCGCCGAACTCCTCCTCCGTCTCCTCCGGAAAGCCGGTGATGAGGTCGGTGGTGATGGCGGGGTCGTCGAAATATTCGCGCAGCAGCTCCACAGACTCATAATAACGCGCGGTGTCGTACCGGCGGTTCATGCGCTTGAGCGTCGCGTCGCAGCCGGACTGCATCGAGAGATGGAAGTGCGGGCAGAGGGTCGGGAGCTTTTTCGCCCGCTCGCAGAATTCCCGCGTCACGGTGCGCGGCTCGAGCGAGCCGAGCCGGATGCGCATCTCCCCGCCCTCGCGGGCGATAAGCTCTAAAAGATCGATGAGCGTCGTGCCGTCCTTGAGGTCATGGCCGTAGGAGGAAATTTCAATGCCGGTGACCACGATCTCACGGTAGCCCTGCGCGCGCAGGGCGCGCACCTGCTCCACCGCCTTGTCCATCGGCAGCGAGCGCACGGGGCCGCGCGCGTAGGGAATGATGCAGTAGGTGCAGAAGTTCACGCAGCCGTCCTCGACCTTGAGCATCGCGCGGGTGCGGTTCGCCATGCCGCCCGCCGGCAGCACCTCGAACGTGCGGCGGCGCAGCGCGTCGTCGATGTCCGCGACCGTCTCGCGCGTTTTCACGGCCTCCTCCAGCCGGTCAAGGAATCGCGCGCGGTCGTTCGTGCCCATCAGAAGGTCGATGCCGAGGCTCTTCGCCTCCTCCTCGTGCGTCTGGACGTAGCAGCCGCAGGCGGCGACCACCGCGTCGGGACTGTTCTTCTTCGCGCGGCGGATCATCTGGCGCGACTTCTTGTCGCTCACCGCCGTGACCGAGCAGGTGTTGATGATGTAGGCATCGGCGGGAGACTCAAAATCCACCAGCTCGTGCCCGCGGGCGGTCAGCTCCTGCTCCATCGCCTGCGTCTCGTATTGATTCACCTTGCAGCCCAGGGTGTAAATACCGATCTTCATGCTTTCTCCTTGCTTTTCGTGGATTTTCCGCATATAATCATACCATGTTTTCGCTTGATTGCAAGTGCAAAGAAAGGAATGCTTTGCTATGATCTATCTCGACCATGCCGCCACCACGCCCGTCGCGCGCGAGGTGGCGGATACGATGTACGATGTTTTACTAAACGGCAGCGGCAACCCCAGCTCGCAGTACCCTTACGGCGCCGCCGCGAAAAAGCGTCTGGAGGCGGACCGCGCGGTCATCGCCGCCGCGCTCGGCTGCAAGCCGGACGAGCTGTACTTCACCTCCTGCGGCACGGAGAGCGACAACTGGGCCATCCGCCTTGCCGCCCACCAGAACCGCCGCGTCGGAAAGCACATCATCACCACCGCCGTGGAGCACAGCGCCGTGCTCGAGCCTTGCCGTCAGCTGGAGCAGGAGGGCTATACCGTCACCTATCTCGCGCCCGACCGTCAGGGGAATATCACCGCGCAGCAGGTCGCGGACGCGCTGCGCGAGGATACGGCACTCGTCTCCGTGATGCTCGTGAACAACGAGACCGGCTGTGTGTTCCCCGTCGGCGAGATCGCGCGGCTCCTGCGCGAGCGCGGCTCCAAGGCGCTGCTGCACACCGACGCGGTACAGGCGTTTTTGAAGCTCCCGTTCCGCGCGGATACGCTGGGCGCGGACCTCATTTCCGTCAGCGGACACAAGCTCAACGCCCCCAAGGGCGTCGGCGCGCTTTACATCGGCCCGCGCTGCCGCGCGGTGCGTCCGCTGCTCGCGGGCGGCGGACAGGAGCGCGGCCTGCGCTCGGGCACCGAGGCCACGGCGCAGATCGCGGGCTTCGCCAAGGCGGTGGAACTGCGGCTGGAGGGCTATGAGGAAAAGCTCGCCCGCATGGCGCAGCTCAAGCAGTACGCGCTCGAGCAGCTCCTCACCATCGATGGCGTGGTGCGCATCGGGAACGGCGACGCCCCGCATATCCTCTCCGTCTCGCTCGTCGGCTATCCGAGCGCGAACGTTGTCACCGAGCTCGGCGCGCAGGGCATCTGCATCTCCGCCGGCTCGGCCTGCCACCGCGGCAAGCTCAGCCACGTCTACGCCGCGATGAAGCTCGACAAAAAGACGGCCGCAGGCGTTCTGCGCGTCAGCTTCGCGCCCGAAACGACGCGCGAGGAGATCGACGCGCTTGTATCCGCGCTCCGCAAGCATAAGGAAACACGCTTCCCCATGCTGTAAATTTGACGCTTCGTCAGCTTCTTTGAGGTTTATTATGTTCTCCTATCTCCGTCAGCCCAAGGGCTTCTACCGACGCCTCTTTCTGCTCGCCCTGCCCATCATCGTGCAGAATCTCATCACCACCTCGCTCGGCTTTCTCGATACCTTCATGGTCGGTCTGCTCGGCAGCGAGCAGATGTCCGCCGTCACGGTAGCGAATGTGCCCATCTTCATCATCCAGCTCATCGTCTTCGGACTGCAGAGCGGGTCGAGCGTGCTCATCAGCCAATACTGGGGCCGCGGCGACCGCGAGAGCATCAACCGCGTCATCGGCATTGGCTTGTGCATTGCCGGCAGCGTCTCGACGCTCTTCGCGCTCATCATGGCGTTCTTCCCGGCGGATGTTCTGCTGCTGGTGACGGACAATCTCCGTCTCGTCGCGATCGGCACGCCGTATATCCGCATCGTCGGCTTCTCGTATATCCTCAATTCCCTCTCGTCCATCTACATCGGGATGCAGCGCAGCATCGAAAATCCGCGCTTCGGTATGCTGGTGTTCGGCGCGTCCATGCTCTGCAATACCGTGGGCAATTATGTGCTCATCTTCGGCAAGCTCGGCTTCCCCGCGCTCGGCGTCACAGGCGCGGCGGCCGCCACGCTGCTCTCGCGCGTGGTGGAATTTGCGCTCGCCTTCGGCTACGCCCTGCGCTGCCGCACCGTGCCGCTCCAATGGAGCGCCCTTCTCCGCCCGGGCCGCGAGATGCTGCACCGCTTCATCCACTACAGCGCGCCGGTGCTGGCGAACGAAACGCTCTGGGGCGTGGGCTACTCGCTCATCACCGTCATCATGGGCCACATGGCCGCGAGCGGCGACCTCATCGCCGCCTACACCGTGGCGGGCAGCATCGACAAGCTCTCCACCGCCGGAATCTACGGCATCGCCAACGCAGCCGCCGTCATCGTCGGCAAGGAGATCGGCATCGGCAGCAGCCGCGAGAGCGTCGTGCGCATCGGCAAGGCCGTGTGCCTCACGGCATTTCTCTTCGCGCTCGCCCTCGGCGGCGTGGAGCTTCTGGCCTTTTTTACGCTGCTCCGGCCGTATGTGCTGCCGCTTTTCTCCCTCTCGGCGGGCGCGGCGGCGATGTGCGCGGTCATGGTGTACTGCTACGCGGGCGTGATGCCCCTCCACGGCTTTTCGTCCACGATGGTCGTGGGTGTGCTGCGCGGCGGCGGCGACGTGCGCGCCTCGCTGCTCATCGACAACTTCCCTCTCTGGTGCATGGAGCTGCCGCTGATGTGCCTGCTCGGCCTTGTCCTTAAGGTGCCGAACGAGATGTTCTGCCTGTGCATCGCCATCGAGCACCTGGCAAAGACCCCCGTCGGCCTCTGGCGCATCCACAGCGGCAAATGGGTGCATGACATCACACGAAGCGAATAGAAAACCGCTGCCGGACCCCCTGTGAGTCCGACGGCGGTTTTTCTTTTGTTCTCTTATGCTTTTCCGGTGTAATTGACGCGCTTGCCCTCGCCGGTCTCCGCTTCCATTCCGACCTCGACCGTCCGTGGATTTGTTTCCCGTGACAAGAGGACTACCGTCTCGACTGTTGTTTCAGTTTCCAAGGGAAGTTCTTTCACTTCCTCGCCATCAACAG
>ERZ827043.3447-NODE-3447-length-11506-cov-4.201642_pt1 | contig 11506 bp, 19 predicted proteins | sample MGYA00519923_ERZ827043 | MGnify/ENA primary metagenome ERZ827043 (study PRJEB31778, sample SAMEA3449251) | human gut metagenome | biome: human gut; feature: human-associated habitat; material: faeces | place: United Kingdom | collected 2010/2012 ...
CTTATCACATGGACTACCATTCGCACCACAAAAAATGGTAATCAAAGCAGGAGACTATGATGAATGCAAAGATGCACAAGTAGTAGTTATAACAGCAGGAATAGCACAAAAACCAGGACAAACAAGATTAGAATTAGCAGAAACAAACACAAGGATAATGAAAAGTATAACAAAAAGTATAATGGCAAGTGGATTTAATGGAATTATAATAGTAGCAAGCAATCCAGTAGACTTAATGACATATGTTGTTTCAAAAGTATCAGGATTACCAAAAAATCAAGTATTTGGATCAGGAACAGTTTTAGATACAGCAAGATTACGTTATTTAATGTCTGATTACTTAAAAGTATCTAGCAAAAACATACATGCATATATAATGGGAGAACATGGTGACTCATCATTTGTACCATGGGAACATGCATATGTTGGATGCAAGAAAATAAAAGATGTTATGGAAGATAACAATCATCCAATGAAAGATTTAGAAAAAATACACAAAGATGTTATTAATGCGGCATATGAAATAATAAACAAGAAAAAAGCAACATACTACGGAATAGGAATGTCTTTAAATAGATTAGTAAGAGCAGTTTTAGATAATGAAAACTCAATTCTAACAGTATCTACTTATTTAAAAGACGGACAATATGGACAAGATGATATCTATATAGGAGTTCCTGCAATAATAAATAGTAATGGAATTAGGGAATTAGTTGACTTAGAATTAAATGAAGAAGAACAAGCGAAATTAGATAATAGTTGCAAAATTATTAAAGAAATGAGAGAAAACTCAATAGATAAAATTATAAATGAATAAAAATCAAAAACAGTTTAGAATAAAGCCTAAACTGTTTTTGATTTTTTGGAATATTTCCAAAATATTTCCAAAAACCTGTTGACATACGGACAAAAGCATTGTATAATATAAAAGCATGAATTAAGCGATGAAGCTGAATGTGGCTACATACTTACGGAAAGTGAGAATGGAGGGAACTTCAGTGGAGTATGTCATGGCGTAGACCAGGCGGTAAGTTAAATTATTAAAATAGTGCTTATCCCAGAATTATCATGCATATTTTGGGTTTTAAAATAGGGTGATTTCAAAACACCAGAGCACGTTTTAACTTGCCACGGTAATTTAGATAGCAAATGCAGCTATCGTGGGGAAAACCCCAAAAATAAAATTTATATAAGGAGGGAAAATTACAATGGCAAACTCAACAGTAGTAACAAGCGAAAAAATAAGAATAAGATTAAAAGCTTATGACCATGTAGTTTTAGATCAGTCTGCTGAAAAAATAGTAGAAACAGCTAAAAAAACAGGAGCAAAAGTTTCAGGTCCTATTCCATTACCAACACAAAAAGAAGTTGTAACAATCTTACGTTGTCCTCATAAATACAAAGATTCAAGAGAACAATTTGAAATGAGAACACATAAAAGAGTTATAGACATTCTTTACCCAACACAAAAAACAGTTGATAGTCTAATGAAATTAGAATTACCAGCAGGTGTTGATATCGAAATCAAATTATAATCAGAAAATTAGTTAGCGAAAAACGCAAACATCAAACCAAGCTGATTTAGCATAAAGTAATGCCAATACAAAAATCAGCCAATAGTTAGGAGGAAATTTAAAATGAAAAAAGGAATAATCGGAAGAAAAGTTGGAATGACACAAATCTTTGATGAAAAAGGAAATGTAATTCCAGTAACAGTTATAGAAGCTGGACCATGTGTAGTAGCACAAGTAAAAACAGTAGAAACTGATGGATATGATGCTGTACAATTAGGATTTGGTGAAGTAAAAGACAAACATATTAATAAACCAGAAAAAGGACATTTTGCAAAAGCTGGCCTTGAAGCAAAAAAACACTTAAGAGAATTTAGATTAGATTCAGTTGAAGGTGTAAAAGTTGGAGATACAGTTAATGCAGATGTATTCGAAGCTGGAGAAAAAATCGATGTACAAGGAACATCAAAAGGAAAAGGATTCCAAGGTGTTATCAAAAGACATGGACAACACAGAGGACCTATGGGACATGGTTCAATGTATCACAGAAGACCAGGTTCAATGGGACCAACATCAACACCAGGTAGAGTATTTAAAGGTAAAAAATTACCAGGACATATGGGAAGAGTTACAGTTACAATACAAAACTTAGATGTTGTAAGAGTTGACATGGACAAAAACGTATTATTAATAAAAGGTAGTGTTCCAGGACCTAAAGGAGCTATCTTAAAAATAAAATCAGCTGTAAAGGCTAGTAAATAGAAAGGAAGGAGGAATACGAAATGCCAAAAATAGATGTATACGATATAAAAGGTAAAAAAGTAAGTGATGTAGAATTAGCTGAAAGCGTATTTGGTATCGAACCAAACGAAGCTATAGTACATAGCGTATTAGTAAACTATTTAGCTAATCAAAGACAAGGTACACAAAGTACAAAAACAAGAGCTGAAGTTCGTGGTGGTGGTAGAAAACCATGGAGACAAAAAGGAACAGGTAGAGCAAGACAAGGAAGTATAAGAGCTCCACAATGGATTAAAGGTGGTATAGCTTTAGGTCCAAAACCTCGTTCATACAGATATACTGTTAATAAAAAAGAAAGAAGATTAGCAATAAAATCTTTATTAAGTTCTAAAGTATTAGAAAATGAATTAACAGTAGTAGATAAATTAGAATTATCAGAAATCAAAACAAAAACAATGGTAAAAGCATTAGCTGACTTAAAAGTTGAAGGAAAAACACTAATAGTTCTTCCAGAAAACAACAAAAACGTATTAATGTCAGCAAGAAACATCGAAGGTGTTAAAACAATAGTATTAAATAACATCAACGTATTTGATTTATTAAAATACAACAATTTAGTTTTACCACTAGAAACTGTTAAAAAATTAGAGGAGGTGTATGCATAATGTTACCAGAAGAAATTATAATAGCACCAGTTGTTACTGAAAAAAGTAATGACGAATTACAACAAGGAAAATACACTTTCAAAGTAAACAAAAAAGCTACAAAAGTTGAAATAGCTAAAGCTATTGAAAAACTTTTTGAAGTTAAAGTATTAAAAGTAAACACAATGACAGTACAAGGAAAAACAAAAAGAGTTGGTTACCACACAGGTAAAACTTCAGATTGGAAAAAAGCTATTGTTACAATAGATACAAACCCAGGAGAAGTTACATACTTAGCAAAAGGTGGAAAAGCAACTAAAGCTACAAAAAAATTCAAAGATTCAATTGATGAATTTATGGGAGCTTAAGTATAAGAAAAATATCGGGAAAGAACCCGGAGAATAAAGAATATCTGGAATCAACCAGGAAAATAAATTATATTAAAGGAGAGTAAAGAAAAATGGGAATGAAACATTTTAATCCATATACACCATCAAGAAGAAACATGACAGTTTCAGACTTTTCAGAAATAACAAAGAAAACACCTGAAAAATCATTACTTGCTAAAAAGAAAGAAAAAGCAGGAAGAAACAGTTATGGTAGAATAACAGTAAGACATCAAGGTGGAGGAAACAGACAAAAATATAGAATTATAGATTTTAAAAGAAGAAAAGATAACATGGAAGCAACAGTTATCGGTATAGAATATGATCCAAACAGAAGTGCAAATATAGCATTAATCCAATATGAAGATGGAGAAAAAGCTTATATATTAGCACCACAAGGATTAACAGATGGAGATAAAGTAATATCTGGAAAAACTGCAGATATCAAAGCAGGAAACTGTATGCCAATCGACAGTATACCAGTAGGTACATTAATCCACAACATAGAATTAAATCCAGGACAAGGTGGAAAATTAGTTAGAACAGCTGGACAAAGTGCTCAACTTATGGCCAAAGAAGGAAAATATGCAACATTAAGATTACCTTCAGGAGAAATGAGAAAAGTATTAGCAAAATGTAGAGCAACAGTTGGAGTTATAGGAAATTCAGATCATGAAAACGTTAAAATCGGTAAAGCCGGAAGAAAACGTCACATGGGATGGAGACCAGAAGTTAGAGGTTCTGTAATGAACCCAGTAGATCACCCACATGGTGGTGGTGAAGGTAAAGCTCCAGTAGGACACGCTGGACCAATGACACCTTGGGGTAAACCAGCTCTTGGATACAAAACAAGAAATAAAAAGAAAGCAACTAATAAATTTATTGTTAAGAGAAGAAAATAGTTATTACTTGAGAAGTGTTTTAATACACTTCCAAAGTATAACGGTTACAGTATAAAAACAAAAGTCTTTTGATTCATAAATTAAAAACTTTGAAATGGTTTTTAATTTATGAAGAATAAAGCGAAGCGAAATGAAAGGAGGACATTAGAATATGTCTAGATCAAGCAAGAAAAAACCATTCGTACAAGAAAAACTATTAAAAAGAATAGAAAAAATGAACGAAACAGGTGAAAAAGAAGTTCTAAAAACATGGTCAAGAGCTTCAACAATATATCCACAAATGGTTGGTCATACAATAGCTGTACATGATGGAAGAAAACACGTTCCAGTATATATAGCAGAAGAAATGATTGGTCACAAATTAGGTGAATTTGCTCCAACAAGAACATTTAAAGGTCATGCTGGAGACAAAAAGTCAACAGTTAAGAAATAAAAAGGAGGTAAAGTGAAGTGCAAGAGCAAGAAACTTTAGTAAAAGAAGCAAAAGCAACTCTTAAATTTGCAAGAATTTCATCTAGAAAAGTTAAAATAGTAGCAGATTTAATTAGAGGAAAAAATGTAGATGAAGCATTAGCTATAGTAAAATTCACACCTAAAGCATCATCTGAAATAATAGAAAAATTATTAAAATCAGCAATTGCAAATGCTGAAAACAATCATGAAATGAAACATGAAAACTTATATGTTGCTGAAATCTATGCAAACCAAGGTCCAACATTAAAAAGAATTAGACCAGCTGCAAAAGGTTCAGCAGTAAGAATTAGAAAAAGAACAAGTCATATAACAATAGTATTAAAAGAAAAGGAGGCTTAATTTAACCATGGGTCAAAAAGTACATCCAACAGGGGCAAGAGTTGGAATTATCAAAGATTGGAATTCTAAATGGTATGCAGATTCAAGAAACTTTGCAGATTACTTAATAGAAGACCAAAAAATTCGTAAATTTTTAAAGAAAAAACTATATGCTGCTGGAATTTCTAAAATAGAAATCGAAAGAACAGCTAAAATGGTAAAAGTTAATTTATGTACAGCAAAACCTGGTATAGTTATCGGTAAAGGTGGAGCTGGAGCAGAAAGCGTTAGAACTGAATTAGCTAAATTAATAGGAAAAGATGTTAACTTAAATATCGTAGAAGTTAAAAACATCGATACAGATGCACAATTAGTAGCAGAAAATATTGCAGGACAACTAGAAAGAAGAATTTCATTCAGAAGAGCTATGAAACAATGTATGCAAAAATCACTTAAAGCTGGTGCTTTAGGAATAAAAACTTCAGTATCAGGAAGATTAGGTGGAGCAGACATGGCTAGAACTGAATTCTACAAAGAAGGAAATATTCCATTACAAACTTTAAGAGCTGATATAGATTATGGATTTGCAGAAGCAGATACAACATATGGAAAAATCGGTGTAAAAGTTTGGATTTATAAAGGTGAAGTTCTTCCAACTAAAAAAATGGAAGGAGGAGACCAATAATGCCATTAATGCCAAAAAGAACAAAACATAGAAAAATGCAAAAAGGTAGAATGAGAGGAAAAGCAACAAGAGGAAATAGAGTTACAGATGGAGAGTACGGAATACAAGCTGTAACAGCTGCATTAGTTACAAGTAACCAAATAGAAGCAGCCAGAATTGCTATGACTCGTTATATTAAAAGAGGTGGAAAAGTTTGGATTAAAATATTCCCAGACAAACCAATAACATCTAAACCAATCGGTACTCGTATGGGTAAAGGTAAAGGTGCTCCAGAATATTGGGTAGCTGTAGTTAAACCAGGAAGAGTAATGTTTGAAATCGCTGGTGTACCAGAAGAAACAGCTAGAGAAGCCTTAAGACTTGCAATGAATAAACTACCTAATAAAACAAAATTCGTTGCCAGAGAAACTGAAAAGGTAGGTGGAAATGATGAAGATTAGTAAAATAAGAGAAATGTCTTCACCAGATTTAGAAAAAGAATTAGGTGAACTAAAAACAGAATTATTTAAATTAAAATTTAGTTTAGCTACAAACGGATTAGACAATCCAATGAAAATAAAAGAAGTAAAAAAAGATATAGCTAAAATAAATACTGTATTAACAGAAAGAAAAATAGCAGAAGCTAAAGCATAATGTTAAATAACAAAGAAGAGGGAGGATTCATAAATGGAAGAAAGAAATCTTCGTAAAACTATGATAGGAACTGTAAAATCTAATAAAATGGACAAAACAGTTGTAGTAGCAGTTGAAACAAGTGTAAGACATAACGTATATGGAAAAACAGTAAAAAGAACATATAAATTAAAAGCACATGACGAAGAAAATGCTTGCCAAATTGGTGACAAAGTTAAAGTCATGGAAACAAGACCACTTTCTAAAGATAAAAGATGGAGAGTAGTTGAAATTGTTGAAAAAGCAATTATAAAATAAATAAAGGAGGAACACAGGTAATGATACAACAACAAACAATATTAAAAGTAGCAGACAACACAGGTGCAAAAGAAATTATGTGTATTAGATGTTTAGGTGGATCATACAGAAAAACATCTAACATAGGTGATGTAATAGTTGCTTCAGTTAAATCAGCAACACCAGGTGGCGTTGTTAAAAAAGGTGATGTTGTAAAAGCTGTTATAGTAAGATCTAAAAAAGGATTAAGAAGACCAGATGGTTCATATATAAAATTTGATGAAAACGCAGCTGTAATAATAAAAGAAGATGGAACACCAAAAGGAACACGTATCTTTGGACCAGTTGCAAGAGAGTTAAGAGAAAAAGATTATATGAAAATATTATCTCTAGCTCCAGAAGTATTATAAAAAATAAGAAGGGAGGCAATCTCTAATGAGAATAAAAAAAGGAGACAATGTTCAAGTTTTATCAGGAAATGATAAAGGTAAAACAGGAGAAGTTTTAGAAGTATTACCAAAAGCTGACAAAATCGTTGTTAAAGAAGTTAACATTAGAAAAAAACATGTTAAACCAAGAAAACAAGGAGAAGAAGGCGGAATTATATCAGTTGAATGCGCTATACCAGCTGCAAAAGTAAACGTAGTATGCCCAAAATGTGGAAAAACTACAAAAGTAGGATATAGTGAAGAAAAAGGTGAAAAAATTCGTGTTTGTAAAAAATGCGGTGCAAAATTAAAATAGGAAAAGAAAGGAGGATTAATACATAATGGAAAAATTAAGAGAACAATATGAAAAAGAAGTAGTCCCAGCATTAATGAAAAAATTTAATTATAAATCAGTTATGCAAGTTCCAAAACTTGATAAAATAGTTATAAACATAGGTTTAGGAGATACAAAAGAAAATCCTAAATCATTAGAAAACGCAATGAATGATTTAATGCAAATTACAGGTCAAAGACCAGTAGTAACTAAAGCTAGAAAATCAATCGCTGCATTTAAATTAAGAGAAGGTGTAAATGTAGGTTGTAAAGTAACATTAAGAGCAGATAAAATGTATGACTTTGCTTACAAATTATTCAACGTAGCACTTCCAAGAGTTAGAGATTTTAGAGGAGTTTCAGGAAATTCTTTCGACGGTAGAGGAAATTACTCTATGGGTATAAAAGAACAATTAATATTCCCAGAAATCGAATATGATAAAGTTGATAAATTAAGAGGAATGGATATCATATTTGTAACAACAGCTAATTCAGATGAAGAAGCAAAAGAATTATTAAAACTTATGGGAATGCCTTTCAAAAACTAATTATTAAAGTTAAGGAGGAAAATCAAAACTATGGCTAAAAAATCAATGAAAGTAAAACAAGCTAGACCACAAAAATACACAACAAGAGAATATAACAGATGTAAAATATGTGGAAGACCACATGCTTATATTAGAAAATATGGTATTTGCCGTGTATGTTTTAGAGAATTAGCACATAAAGGAGAAATACCAGGTGTTAAAAAAGCAAGCTGGTAGAATCTTGATGAAATAAAAGAAAAGGAGGAAAAAAATGAATACAACAGATCCAATCGCAGATATGTTAACAAGAATTAGAAATGCAAACACTTCTAAACACAAAACAGTAGATATACCTGCATCAAATATGAAATTAGGAATTGCTGAAATATTATTCAAAGAAGGATACATCAAATCTTTCGAAGAAATAAAAGATGACAATCAAGGAACAATAAGAGTTACTTTAAAATATGACGAAAAAGGAAATAGAGTAATCGACGGATTAAAAAGAATTAGTAAACCAGGACTAAGAGTATATGCTTCAAAAGAAGAATTACCAAAAGTTTTAAATGGTTTAGGAATAGCTATAATCTCAACTTCAAAAGGATTAAAAACAGATAAAGAAGCAAGAGAATTAGGAGTAGGTGGAGAAGTATTAGCATACGTTTGGTAATATAATCCATAACAATAAAAAAGGCGAAAGCTATATGACATATTCAAAAAAAAAGGAGGAAAAGATAATGTCAAGAATAGGAAATAAACCTATAACAGTTCCTGCAGAAGTAAAAGTTACAATAGATGGACACAAAATCACAGTAACAGGACCAAAAGGAACATTAGAAAGAGAAATTCATGAAAACATTTCTTTAGAAATGAATGACAATACAATTAAAGTTTCTAGAATTAACGATGAAGCTGCTAATAGAAGTTTACATGGTTTAACAAGAACATTAATTAATAACATGATAATAGGTGTAACACAAGAATATACTAAAGAATTACAAATCAACGGAGTTGGTTACAGAGTAGCAAAACAAGGAACAGGATTAAACCTAACTTTAGGATATTCACACCCAGTAATATTTGAAGCACCAGAAGGAATTACTTTTGATGTACCAAATCCAAATACAATAATAGTAAGAGGAATTGATAAAGAATTAGTTGGTCAAACAGCAGCAGTTGTTAGATCAAAAAGACCACCAGAAGTATATAGAGGTAAAGGTATTAAATATGCTGATGAAGTTATTAGACGTAAAGAAGGAAAAACAGGTAAATAGAAATTAAGCTGTGAGTGATTTGGAATTTAGAATTTCGAAGAAATTCTAAATTACGATGAATGAGCGAAGCTAATGATTCGTAAATTTATAATTTCGGAGAAATTTTAAATTTATGATGAACGAACAAAGTGAGTGAAAGGAGAATAAAAATGGTTAAGAAAACAGATAGAAAAATGGAAAGAACAAGAAGACATTTAAGAGTAAGAACAAAAATATCTGGTACAGCTGAAAGACCAAGATTATGTGTATATAGAAGTAACACAAACTTATATGTACAAATTATAGATGACGTTGCTGGAAAAACATTAGTAAGTTGTTCAACATTAGACAAAGATATTAAAGAAAAACACGCTAATATCGAAGCTGCTAAAGAAGTTGGAACAATGATAGCTAAAAAAGCAATAGAAAAAAATATCAAAACTGTAGTTTTTGACCGTGGTGGATACATATATCATGGTGTAGTAAAAGCATTAGCAGAATCTGCAAGAGAAGGCGGATTAGAGTTCTAGGAAAGGAGAAAATAAAAACCGATGGAAGAAAAAAACGAATTAAAAGAAAAAGTTGTTGCCATAAACAGAGTTGCAAAAGTTGTTAAAGGTGGTAGAACTTTTAGATTTAGTGCTGTAGTTGTAGTTGGTGACGAAAATGGACATATTGGTGTTGGAAATGGTAAAGCTGCTGAAGTTCCAGATGCTATCAAAAAAGCTATTCAAGAAGCTAAAAAGAACTTAGTAGAAGTACCAATCGTTGATACAACAGTACCACACGAATTTGTTGGAAAATTTGGTAGTGCAAAAGTTTTATTAAAACCAGCTGCTGTTGGTACTGGACTTATAGCTGGAGGTAGCGTTAGACCAGTATTAGAGCTTGCAGGATACAGAAACATAAGAACAAAAGTTATTGGAACAAACAATCCAAGAAACGTTGTTTATGCTACAATCGAAGGATTAAAAGCTATGCAAACAGCTGAACAAGTAGCTAAAAAAAGAGGTAAAAAAGTAGAAGAAATTTTATAGTAAAATACGAAATTTAGTAAAGGGAAAACACATTAACATGGGGCAAGAATATAAAGTTCGTATAGTCCCGTGGAAAAATGTACCCTGTTAAAGAAAGAGGAGGTGCAAGCGCAAAATGAAGTTAGGAGAATTAAAACCAGCTGAAGAAAAAGTTTCAAGAAGAAGAGTAGGACGTGGAATCGGTTCTGGACTTGGAAAAACATCAGGAAGAGGACATAAAGGACAAAAAGCAAGATCAGGTGGCGGAGTAAGAAGAGGATTCGAAGGTGGTCAAACACCATTATATAGAAGATTACCAAAAAGAGGATTTAATAACATAAATGCAAAAGATTACACAGAAGTAACTTTAACAATGTTAAATAAATCAACAGTAACAGACGTTACAGCAGAAACTTTATTAGCAGACGGAATTATAGGAAAAGTAAATGACGGAATAGTAATATTAGCAACAGGAAAACTAGATAAAAAATTAAACGTAAAAGCTACAAGATTTACTGCAAAAGCAAAAGAAGAAATTGAAGCTTTAGGCGGAAAGGCTGAGGTGATTTAGTTGTTTAAAACAATCAAAAATGCATTAAAAACACCTGATGTAAGAAAAAGAATATTATATACATTATTATTAATCGTAATTTTTAGATTAGGATGTTATATAACAGTTCCAGGAGTAAACAGTATAACATTAAATGAAGCAATGAACTCAAATAATGGGATTGCAGGATTAATAGATATTATTTCAGGAGGGGCATTTTCTAGATTTTCTGTTTTTGCAATGTCAATTAGCCCTTATATCACAGCATCAATAGTTATACAATTATTAGCTATGATTATACCATCTTTAGAAAGATTAACTAAAGAAGGTGGAGAAGAAGGAAGAAAGAAGATAAACAGATACACAAAAATATTAACATTAGTTTTAGCACTAGTTGAAGCTATAGGAGTATTTGTATCTTATAAATCTTCTGGAATCTTCGTAAATACAAACTTTGCAACAGGAGCAATGGTTGTAATTGCCTTAGTTGCAGGAACATCAATATTAATGTGGCTTGGTGATGAAATAACAAGTAAAGGAATTGGAAATGGAATTTCAATGATTATATTTGTTGGTATCATATCAGGTTTACCAAGTTTTGTAACAACATTATGGAATTTAATAATGACAGATGCAGGATTTAGCACAACAGGATTACTAATGTCAATAGGAATATTAATAGGAGCTATTATATTAGTAGCTGGAGTTGTATTTGTACAACAAGCAGAAAGAAGAGTTCCAGTACAATACTCTAAAAAGGTTGTAGGAAGAAAAATGGTTGGAGCACAAAATACACACATTCCATTAAAATTAGCAATGGCTGGAGTTA
>ERZ827043.3469-NODE-3469-length-11450-cov-2.556209_pt1 | contig 11450 bp, 15 predicted proteins | sample MGYA00519923_ERZ827043 | MGnify/ENA primary metagenome ERZ827043 (study PRJEB31778, sample SAMEA3449251) | human gut metagenome | biome: human gut; feature: human-associated habitat; material: faeces | place: United Kingdom | collected 2010/2012 ...
AGATTACCCAAATCATCTTCCTCATACATTCCTTCATAGTCAAGCCTGGGTATTTCCCTAATAACTTTTCTAACTGCTTGAGATGATGATTCATGGGAACTAACTTGTCTAAAGTTAGTCATCCAGCCATCTTTAAAAGTCTCTTCCTTATTATAATCATCAGCTTGCTCATCAAGCTCACTGTATCCTTCAGGAGTATCATCATTTAAGTTAGCATCTTTAGGAGCAATATAGTTCAAGTCAATTCTAACTCCTTCTGTCGTTATGAGTAATGTGCTAGCTTCTTCTGCCAAAGGTTTAAAGTTATCAACAACTTTTCTATAAGCTTGTTCCTTATATACAGCTTTTCTTCTTGCAGCATCCAATTTTTGTTCATCAGAGAATCTTTCAGATTCATCTATAACACCCTCATCAATTAATGTCTGCTCTCTTGCATTTATTGCCCCAAGTTCAATTTGTACTCTATTCTCTTCTGTATCGTTGATATAGGATTGAAATATATCCAATACTCTATCAAATAATCCAGCAGGGGTGTATTTCTTTATGGCATCAAATCTATTAAGGGAGCTTAACTCCATCTGTAATTGTAATCTTTCTTCATCAGAAGCTGTATCCATTCTCTTATTAAGAGAATCATTCATTTCCTGTAGTGCTTTATCTACCTCATTACTAAAGAACCTTGCAATAAGACTTACTCTATCTCTTCTTGTTCTTGGATCAAAGTCTAAATCAACCTTAGCTTGTTCTTCAATAGAAGAGACCTTAGGAGCATCAAATGAAGGAGATAATGCTTCATCGAGCATCTCTACTGTATTTGCACTTCTTAGTTTAAATCTAAAATTATTAAGTTCTCTTACAGTAGGATACTCTTCAATAGATTTATTATTCTCTTTTTGCCACAAAGCTACAAGACCCTTTACAGATTCCTCTGTTTCATCTTGTAACTCCTTAGTTAGGTACCTAATCTCTTCAGTTGTTACTAAACAATTATTCATATAATATACTTGTTAAATAAAACAATAGCAAAGGTAAGTATTTATCCTTAATAAACCAAGATATTAAGTGTGAAAGTTACCATCAATTAATTTGATTACTAATTACAGTATGAAGAAATAAGAGGTTAATTTATATATTTACATCTAACCCCTTTAAGATGTTTATATTAATTTACTTTATCAGAATAAAGTAGCCTTTTGAATTCTTCCTTGACCTTAAGAAGAAAAAAAATTACTAAGGGAGTAACAAGATCTCTCCGTTACTCCCATTAGATGGTACTTCAGCTTTTACTTCTGGTTTTACTTTAGGTTTAATCAAACTTGTTCTCATTATCCAAATATTTTATTGAAAAATCCTTTTCTTGGTCCATTTAATTCCTGCATTTTAGCTTCAGCTTCTTTAATAATAGCTGTAAGTTCAGCAATCTTATCTTCTTTGGATTTGCTTAATTCTTTTACAGTTTCACTAAGAGTATCTATTTTATTCTGAAGAGATTTTGTTAATGCTTCATGTTCAATATTAAGTCTTTGTACTTCTTCTTCATGAACTTTATTAATTTCATCTATTTCTTTTCTATGGGCTTCATGATACTCTTTATCTAAAGAATTATATTTTCTATTATATCTTTCTTTAGCATTCTCATATTCTCTTATCTTATTCTCAAGCTCCTCTTTGTACTCTTTAGAAAGTTTTTCTTCGACTTGAATCCTTACATCTTCAAAGCCTACTATCTGACTTGAAGAATCTATAATTGTATGTGAAGAATTACCATACAGCCCAAAAGTACTTACTTTTTTAATATTTTCTTCTATACCTATTTTTACAGCTTCTTGTAAAGAATGGCCTCGACTATAGATTCTTACTATAGTATCTATCATTCCAGCTTTATCAAATCCTATAGCAGCATATTTGGTAGTTACAATAACTCTTGCTCTTTTCTGATACTCTTCAATTTCTTTTACAAGTTTATTTACCTCTTCTTCTGCTCTCTTTTTTAGCCTCTCTAATCATATCATATTCAGAGAGGTCTACTTGTACTGTTGCTATAATGTTAATTATTAATATAGTTTCTTTTAATAAATTCTTGTCTTAATGGTTCTACTAACTCTACTACCGTAGGATGTGGTTTACCTGTTTTAGCTATCTCACTTCTCAAATCAAAGAAATGCTTATAATCAGAAACAAATCCAGTCATTATGATTTCAGCTTTAGTTCCCTGAATCAAGAAATATGCAGCCTGCTGTGGTTGCCATCCCTTATTAATCCATTTAAAATAAATAGATTCTATAGTTTTCAAATCTTCTTCAAATTCTTCTTGTTCCTCTTCCTTCAACCAGATAGGAGTAGCAAAAGATACACTAGAACCAAAGCGAGATTTGATATAATTACAAAATCTTGTGGATTCGATAGCCCATGAGAAAACCCTATGTCTTGTAATATCTTTATAGAAGTGAATATCAGATGTATATTTTACACAAATTCTCTTTTCGTGATATTCTGTAGGTTCACATAGATATTTCAAGTCATCAAGCCAGTCATTCTCTACAAGTACTCTATAATTAGTAGTGATATATAAGGTATTCCATATGCATCCCCTACCAACATTTACATATGAGTAAGGGTTTGAACTGTACTTATGATAGAACAGATGATAATTTTCTGCATCACGAGACTTAATCTGTAAATACACAGTGCCATGTTCTAGCATAGCTCCATGACCAGACTTAATCATTCTATCCACAAATGGTTTAGCTGAGTTCTCTGTAATCTTATCTTCAGACTTATAACAGGTTCTTCCAGCTCTTTCTATGGCTTTGTATATTCCATCTATCCCAGATTCCTGTTCTAAGATTTTCCATGAAGGTTTAATTAATTTCATATACAACAATTATTGATAAATAAATTTTACTAATTTCTCTTTTGGTACCATTCCAGATAATTTCCTTAAAAGATTACCTTCGTTATCTGTAACTAGAAGTGTGGGGAGTGACTTAATGTTATATTTGAGAGAAAGCCCTTCTCCATCCATAGAGTCTATATTAACACTTTCATGCTCAATATTGCATTCTCTTAATAACTTTTCCAACTCTTTACATGGCCCACACCAATCAGCATATATCTTTATCACCTTCATTTGTTTCCTCCTCTTCTGCAATATCCACTATTTCCATACAATCTTCACACCAGTATTCATTATTTGCCCAATCTTCCTGTGCAAATTCTAAAGTATTAGCATCTACCCATGCATGCTTCAGAATACTTGTACCTCCACAATTATTACAATGTAGAGGTTTTCTATTATCTTCACAGCTTTCTTTCTCTTCTAGAGAGTTTAATACTAACTTTCTTGGCTCATCATCCTCCCATCTTACTTCTGGGAACTTAGAATCATCGCTAAGTATATCCCAAGCACCTTTGTCTGAAACCCAAACATAAGCAGTTTTTACAGGTTTCTCTTCAAATATGCTTAATTCTCCATCTCTATTTCTCGCAATATACATATTTTATTCCTCCAATTTATCTTCCACTTTTTCAAGTTCGTCAATCAATTCTTGTACTGTCATATTCTTTTCTTTTTAAGTTTTCCACATTTCTTACATGTCAATAGGAGTTTATCACAAGTCTCGTAACGAGTGATATGTAATATCACCCACTCATGCGAACACTGAAATTTCTTCAACCATTCCTTCATAAGATATTACAAATTAAATCTCTTGATTTCTTCCTTAGTAAACCAATGTTCCAATTTCAAAGGCTTAAAGCTAAAAAGCATTTTGTTATAGGAATGTCTATCATAAATTTTATTCCATTCTTTATGCATAGATTCATACTTATCAATATCTTCATATAATATGCGAAGCAGCTCATTATAAGCTCTATCTAGTATATACGTTCTGAAAACAAATACTTTTTCATTTCTTATGAGAATATATAAGTCGGCTGCTACTATTAAAATTATAAAACTTATCAGTATGTTCATTGCTTGTCTTCTTTCTTCAATTCAGCAATGAGGGCATCGGCACATTCTATTGCATATTGCGCTTGTGCCATTGTATTTTTGAATCCTGTTGTGTCATTGTTATGTTGTTCAGCAGAAGTCATCATATCTTTGGCTATCTCGTACCTACGTTGCTCCCAATCAATAGTCTTGCATGGTTCTTCTTTAATAAATTCAAGTTCTGATTGCACGTATGTACACCAACTACGCTTGTTATCAACATATTGACGCTCCACTCCTCTTTTGGTGATAATATTTTCTGTCTGTGATACCTCTATGACTTCCCCTGTTGTTTTAACTTTCGCTTTCATTTCTTTATTATATCATCAACATTTCTTAATTTCTACTTCTAGACTATCTACCTTCCACTCATTTAAATTACCTTTATCTGGTAGTATAATTTGGTCTCTTACTGCTCCTTCTATATCACATTCTGAGTAGTCTATGTCTTCAAAGTAATCCCCATCTTCATCTACCCCTGAATCCACTATTGTATAGTCATCTACCCATATCGGTACTATCTTACTTAATGTTATAGTAGCTTCAACCTCAATTTTCCTACTTGAATTTGATTTTATATTCCATGGGGAATGATCATTATGTTCCACTCCTTCTGGATAATATCCACTTTCAGTCATTTCTTCTTTTTCTTTAAGTTCGTATCTAGGTTATTCTCCTTAATCAACCTCCTAATAATCACGTCCTTAATGTTCTTCGGGATGCTGATATGCCTCCCTTCACTATTTATGTAAATAGAATGGCTTCCATTACATCTATCATAATAGAAGCCATTACTCTCTACCATTTTAATAAATTCTCTCCTTGTATATTGTTTTCTTTGCATGGAATCTTTTTAAAATCTACAAAATTCCTCTCATCTTTAGTAAAATCTCTACTCCATTCCAATCCACATAGGGTAATGTACTATATTCATCATGCTTTAGTGGTATTCCAAGAGCACTATCATCTATATAAATATGTGCAAATATCTTTTTAGAGGAAGTCCAATTATGTTGGGTAGGATTTTCATTGACACCATATAGAGGAATCTCGTTTTTACGAAACCAATCAATAGCTTCCTGAAGAGTATCCACAAGTCTAACACCCTCATTGGTAACACATTTATTGTTACAGTGACTCCTCATAGTATATAAGATAATTTGATGTTCTTTCTCTACTAGTTTTCTCAATACAGGTATTGCACCTATATCTTTACCTATTTTAGGGAACTCATGAGTTACACAAGTTCCATCAAAATCTACTGCTATTACCATCTACTTCCCTCCTTCGTTACTAGTTAGATATTCTATTTCAAATTCAGATTTAGGAATCTCAAAGCAACAGTGAGTCCCAAATTCAACCCATCTTAGTTTATATCCCAAGGATTCAAGCCTTCTAGATAAAGGTGCTTTAGTACTAATGATATTCACAAACTTATTATTTCCCATATAGTTTAATCCATTATTTCCTGTACCGTAGGCTTTCCCTATCTTAGACAAATTAGGTCTACCAGGCTTATAGTAAAGCCCAGTAGCCTTGTGTTTCATTTTATACGGAATCATTACCAGTTTCTCTTTTATTCAACCACATCACAGTCATTATAGCATAATTAGCAAGATCCAGAAGGGTATCTTTAATAGACTCATTCTTAACCATAGCCTTCTTATTAACTAATGACTCCAGTCTATTCATCTTGTCTCCCATCCTTACTAGACCTGCTATAAGTCCAAACTTATTAAGAGAACAGTCAAAGGAATTACCATAATCGTGATTCTTAGCTGCATAAGTCTTAGCCATATTAGTAGTTATGTCCATAAAGGAATCTACACTACTGTCAAGTTCTGGTCTTTGCCCTAAGATTTTCAGTTCATTCATTACAGACCTTATAGGATTTAAAGCCTCTATAGATACTCCTGCCCTTATAACATTTTCAAGTTTATCTATAAGATCTTTATACACTTTATTAATTTTTACCATTTCCTTAACTTATTTTCTTTTACTATACTATCTTAATTAATGTACCCAATAAGTAGGAAGAGGACCATTGTCGTCGAGGTATTCTCTATAGCTCTTTGGTAAGTCTTTTATTTTATAAGACTGATTAGTTCTGGTATTTACTAGAACATCTTCCCCCATAGAGGCTATAATATCACCCTTAACCATAATCTTCTCTCCATTAAATTCAAAGTCTCCTATACATAATTTATGTCTGGACACGTCTACATCCAACTTTACCCTGTGAACAAAATATGCTCCAGCTTTAACCATTATATCATATAGTACTTTAGCTATATCTTCCGCTATCTCTTCTGGAGCTTCACAGTTGATTTCATCGTAGGGTGTTACAGTAATCAATACCTTGAATAATAAGTCATTACGTCTTAAGTATTCAAAAAAGTTTATCATGCTTACCTTATAACACAATGCTCCAGTATGTTGTATAGGATAATTAACAGATTGCCTATCGGAATCAGACTTCCTCTTGAAGAACTCTTTTACCATCTGTACTGTATCACATTTAGGAGCATTTGTTTTCATCTCCCTGTAATAATCCCAAAATCCAGGTTCCTTAAACTTTACCTGTAGCTTCCTAAGATAGTTCCAATCATAGATATAAGCTCTATATCCAACTTTAGGATTAAGATCTATATAGCCTTTACTGAACCAGTCCTTCTTTCTGAACTCAATATATCTTTTAAGACCATTAAAGCCTCTCATATAATTGTCATATATCTCTTTAGCTCTTTTAGCTGTAAGCCCAAAGTTCCTCATAATGGTGTTGTCATTACCAGCGTAATTAAAAGCAAACTCATAACCTTTAGCCTCACTTCTCAACTTATGATATTGCTTCTTAACTTCTTTGGCAGGCATATCTTTAGGAATTTCAGGAAATACTATCTTCGCAGTTAGTGTATGTAAGTCCTTCTCACCATAGGTAAGCTCTCTAATCATCTCCTTATCATCAGCTACATCAGCCATGATAAAACTTTCTTGACCCGAGTAATCAGCACTTATCCATTTATTGCCACTTTCAGCTATGAAACAAGCCCTAGTCTTAGCATCAGCAGGCATATTAAGCATATTTACATACTCAACCTTAGCTGACTTGTCCTTACCCCCTGAGCTTATTCTTGCTGTATCAGTACCCAATGAGTTAAAGTTGGTATATAGCCTTCCAGTATCCTTGTCTATCTGCTTAAGTACATTTGCTCCATAAGTACTGCACAGCTTTTTCATTTCCTTATACCTTATATATAAGGGAATAAGACTGCACTTATCCTTCTGAGGGCCTAGTACCTTAGCTCCTATACTGTCCTTATCCTCATCATCTTCTTTATCCAGAGCAGTGGTATCGACTCCATATTTCTTGAATAAGGGGATAACTTGTTTAGGACTATTCCAATTAAGAGTTACTTGTGGCTCGGTATTAAAACCTGAAAATAGATTACCTTGTCTATCTATCTTAATATATTTTGAATCAGGTTCATGCTCTATAAGCCACTTATCCATTTCACTTTTAATACTATTAAGAATAGATTGATCATGCTCCATTTTCTTTTGCCATTTATCTTTGTCCATCTTTATGCCACAATAGCACATATAAGCAATAGGAAGTATAGCCTTGTTTTCATACTCCATGGCAGTAAGAAGTCCTTGCTTCTCTAATTGTTTCAGTTGTAATTCTCGTATCTTCTCAAGGTACTTCACATCATTAGCAGCATAAACTATAACATCTTCTGTAAGGCCTTTATAGATGATTTGTCCTCTTATAGACTTATCTAGTTCTATTCCAAGGTACATTTCACCTAACTTTTTCAGATTCATATACAAGACATACTTGGCTTTTGAACTTTTCTTACTAGGATCTGCTGGTACATAGTCATACCTAGGACATTGTATCTTATCCCATACTTCCGGACTTAATACAGTAGGGTAACCCAACCACATTAGTTTCTCTGCTAGAAACAAGTCATAGACATTACGAGGAACTATATGGTATTTATAAAGCCACTGTAGATCAAATTTGGCATTATGAAATAAGAAAAGCCTATCAGATTCAAGATAGTTTTCATATAAAGTAATATCTGTAGTAAGACAATCTATTACTACTTGAAAATCAAAGCACCCTAATTGCAATGACAAGAGCTTATCCTTATGACAACTTAATCCACTAGTCTCGGTATCAACTCCTACAATTCTAAGAGGTTTAAGTAGGGATAGACTCTCGTCTACCCCTATTATTTTGTACTTCTCAGGTTCAAATAATTCTATATTTTTCGTAACTACATATATCATTATTCAAATATTATAATATGTCCATACCCTATTGAATAAATAATAGACTTAACAACTGCTCCAGCTTCTTTCAGGAACTCTCCTTCTATTATCATGGGGCCTCCTGGCGGAGAAATAAATCTCTTAGTCTCTTCTACATACCCAGATTTCACATTTATATAATCATGCTTTAATACATCTTTTCCACTCATATTCTTGAGTTTTCTTAGACAATTATCTATTCCTCCCCTAGAATTAAGTTTTATTATGTTATCCATTATTTCATATATGCTATCAAGTTTTTGAAATCAATGACATACTTATATTTTTCAAAGAATCTACTTCCTAAGATTCCATGGAGTTGTACACCGGATTCTTGCTTAATCACCTTGAATGCTGCATCTAAATCAGCCATACTGAACTCTTCTTCGAATTTTTTCCTTTTATATGTTACTGTAATTTTGCAAGAGCCAGTACTAACTTCATTTCCTTCAAATCCTACTACGCTAGATTTCCTATCAATGATTTCATGGTCTAGAAGAGGTAAAACAGAACTGTTTATATAGGATAAATTACTACCTGTGTCCAATAGAAAATTTAATTTCTTTCTATTACAGTTAAATGTTACTACTGGTAGCTCTGTTAAATCCATAGATTCTTTAAAGGAGATTTTACTATTGTTTCTATTCCTTACTTCCATGATGGTATTAGCAATAAAAGCTACTGCTAATACCATTAATATCACGATTATTATATCTAATATCATGCCTCATAATTTTTTTAGTTATTATCTAAGTTCAGTGGAACCAAGACCTCCTCTTTGTTTTCCTTCCAGATTCTCTACCTCAACTAATTTTATTCCAGAACTTAATAGCCATTTTAACTTCTGCCATGTAGAAGCATGTTGACTAAGTCCGATTTCAAATTGGCAGATTCTATCCCCCTTTTTAATAGAGGTTTCTCTCATTGGAGAACAAATATAGTTCCATTCATCTTCTTCTCCTTTATAAAGATTATCTATGAAACCCATACCATTAGGAATGAACAATCCCATCTTTCTAGGTATGCTGCTTCTTGACAGTATTTTGGCTGTAAATCCTTTTGGTAATTCCATAGCCACTCCAAGTGGTACATAGTAAGTTTCCATTGTTACATTCCTGTATCCAACTTCATTTCCATCTTGATCTGCTCTTTTCTTGAGAGTGCCTGATTGAGGAGCAGGAATGTCCATGTCAATAGCACTTTTCAAATCTATACAGTCTCCAAGTTTACTAATTTCGGGCATGCAGCCATCTACTAATACTTTCGCTTTTATCTTAAGCTTCATATTTATTCTTTTTCTTTTTATTATTAAAACAAATAATTGTAATCTACTATATGAGAGGGAGTCAAAGCCCTCTTCTTTTTAAACATAATTTTACTTCCTACCATAAAAGAGATACTATCTGCGTTATATCCTATAGCTTTAAGGTACTCTTCTACATTATCTATTTTATTAGCCACCTCCTCTGGTATTTTTATACAATCCACGGTGGAACTTTGATAATCCAATACTACAATTTCCATAATTAAATAGTTATTAGTTAATCACATCTTGAATAACCACAATTCATGCAGTGTGTACAACCTCCATCTCTAACTAGGTTTCCACCGCACTCTGGGCATACTTCTCCCTTAACCTCAGAAGACTTGATATACTTTGCTAATATCCTACACATAGCAGAACTGAAAGAAGTTATATTATCATTTACTTTTTTGGCTGTTTTAGTAATAAACTCAATACTAACTCCATGTCTTAATAGCATTGATGAATATAAAGTAGCGGCTTTCTCCTCTATATTAGTATTAGCCAACTGTAAATCAGATAATTGAATAAACTTACTATCAAAGCTGTAGTGCATTTTACCTTTCTTGATAATCTTTCCTTTATGGGGAGGAATATCAAAAGGTCTTAGAGGTCTGAATGCAAAAATTTCATAAGGTTTCCCTTCTAACAATCCTACAAGAACGATAAATTGTTCCCCTTTCACTTTGACTTGATGATAGTCAGCTTCAAGCTCTTTAGGTCTCTTAGGAGCTTGTCTATTACTTATAGTACTAGGCTTTTCTATCTTATTCAAGACTCCTTCCCTACAACCATCTCTATATATAGTCTGTCCTTTATTTCCAGTTTTCCATGCTTCTATATAGATATCAGCAATTTCTTCCTCAGTAACTTCTTTTGGTAGATTTATAGTGGAACTGATGCTATGGGTAATATATTTTTGTATAATGCCCTGCAACTTAATTCTCTGCCTCCAATTAATTTCTGATGCGGTGGATTCATAATATGGACTCTCCTTGAAAGCTACTTTAAGATACTCTATATCCTGCAACCTCTCTAGGTATTCATTACTATTAAAGTTACCTCCGAATGTAGAAGAACAAAGCCACTTTGCTAGATTAGGATGAACCACGGTAAATAGGGTATATTTCTCCCCCTTCACATCTGTGTAGTCGGCTCTGTCATTAGGAGACATACATTTTCTTTTTCTTTCATAGAAAGGTAAAAACACAGGTTCAATACCAGAAGAACATTGAGCCATAATACTCACAGTACCTGTAGGTGCGACGGTTGACCAGCTTATATTCCTTCGACCATAACATCTCATTTTAGCAGTTGTTGAGGTGAAATTTTCATTAATGAAATTATACCACTCATTCTTACCAAAAACAAGTGATTCTTTGGTTTCAAACTCCTTGGATGCATCCCAGGCTGGGAATGCTCCTCTTTCAATAGCCATATCTATTTGAGCATCAAACTGACCATTGAATATAATCTTCATCAGTTGCTCTACATTTTCAATACCCTCGTCAGAGTCATATTTCAATCCTAACATAGCTATGGCATCTGCTAACCCAGTAAACCCAAGACCTGCTCTTCTACCTCTTTTAGTAGTCTCCTTTATCCTATTCCACAGATTAAATTCTACAAAATCTTTTTCATCAAATTTATTAGACGACAACCAGCCTATAACATCTTGTCCATGTTTATCATAATACTCCAAAAGTATAACAAAAATTTCATTCAAAACCAATTCTGAATATTTTTTAAATGTATTTAATCTTGGATTATTGTAAATTTTTGTTTCGTTAAATCTCTTAATTTCATTAAGTTGCTTTGACATTTCTTTACTTAATG
>ERZ827043.3474-NODE-3474-length-11427-cov-13.732325_pt1 | contig 11427 bp, 6 predicted proteins | sample MGYA00519923_ERZ827043 | MGnify/ENA primary metagenome ERZ827043 (study PRJEB31778, sample SAMEA3449251) | human gut metagenome | biome: human gut; feature: human-associated habitat; material: faeces | place: United Kingdom | collected 2010/2012 ...
CGCCCATGTAGAGCATATCGGCCAGACCGCCGTTGTTCAGGATCTCGACCCACATCGGGTGCTCGAGGCCGTCACCGACGAAGTACTGCATATGGATGACGCCGCTGCCGGGGAGGTTGGCCAGGATCATGCCGAAAGCCATGGGCAGCAGGATCAGAGGCTCGAACTCTTTGACGATAGCGAGGTAGAGCAGGAAGCAGCCTACGCAGATCATCACTGCGTACAGCCAGCCGCCCGGCTCACCGAACTTGGCAAAACCGGAACTCTGGAAAATACCGACCAGAGTCTCAATAAACTGAGTCATGTTTTTCCTCCTGTGTTAAAAGGGTGCGGTGGTGTCGTTGACGCCAGCCTTGCCCCAGCCATTCTTGCCGCGGCGGACTGCCTTCAGCACATACTTGCCGTTGCCCATAGAGTAGATGGCTGCCATGATGGCTGCCACAACGTCGCCGGGGATGCCGGCCTCGACCTGCGGGGCAGCAGCCTTTGCAGGAGCGGGCGCAGCGGCCTGTTTCACAGGAGCAGCCGGTTTTGCAGCAGAAGCAGCCTTGGCAGCTGCCTTCTTGCCGTTCATGGCGTCAAAGATCTTGCCCTCCAGCGTGATGATGGCCATCAGCAGGACGAGGATCAGAAACACCAGCACAATACCGGTTATGGTAACGATCACATCATAACCTAAATCCATGGTCTTCCTCCTATTTACTTTTTTCTTTGCCGCCCGGGGGGCGGGCGGCAAAAAGCGATTTGAAGATATTATACAATATTTTCCGGGTCGATTCAACAACTATGAACAAAAATCATATTGTTTTTCACGGTTCTGTGAACAGCACTTTCCTCTCAGCGGCGGCCCATGCGGGGGGTGGCGTCCATGAAGCCGGTCTCCAGCTTGTCGCCCAGACGCAGGCTCATGGCCGTACCCAGCGCGACGCAGTTGACGGGGTCAGGCGAGACGGTCACTTCCACCTTCAGCTCCTGGCTCAGGTACTCAGGCAGGCCGTGGAGCTGTGCGCCGCCGCCGGTGAGGACGACGCCGTTGCGGTAGATGTCGCCGGCCAGCTCCGGAGGAGTCTTCTCCAGCACCTGATGGGCGGCGGTGCCGATCTGCTCGCTCAGGCGCATGACCGGCTCGTAGAGGTCGGCGGTGGAGACATTGACACGCACGGGCAGGCCGGTGAGCAGGCTGCGGCCCTTGATCTCCATGGTCTCGTTGAAATCCGCCTTCTGGGGGCAGCAGGCCACGTTCTTTTTCAGGTTCTCAGCGGTGCGCTGGCCGATGGCGATGCTGAACTTGTTGCGCACGAACTTCAGGATCTCTTCGTCGTAGTGGTTGCCGGCCACGCGGACGCTGGTGGCCTTGACTTTGCCGCCGAGGCTCAGCACGGCGATGTCGGTGGTGCCGCCGCCGATGTCGATGATCATCCGGCCGTCCGGCACGGTGATGTCGATGCCGGAGCCGAGAGCTGCGGCGATAGGCTCATCAATGAGGTAGACCTGACGCGCACCGGCGGCCATAACGGCCTCCACCACAGCGTCGCTCTCGATGCCGGTGATGGCGGCAGGCACACAGACGGCCACACGGGGCTTGACCATGTGGGAGCTGTAGACCTGATTGACGAAGCGGCAGATGAGCTCCCGGGTCATGGTGTGGTCGCTGATGACGCCATCCTTCAGCGGGAAGATGGCGGAGATGTAGTTGGGCGTGCGGCCCACCATTGCAAGAGCCTTGTCGCCGGCCTCAAGCACGCAGTTCTTGCGGGTATCCACCGCCACCACGCTGGGCTGGTTGAGCACGACGCCCTGCCCCTCCTGCGCGATGATGATGGTCGTCGTACCAAGATCGATACCGATGTCATTCTGTGCCATAGTTGTGATATTTCCTTTCTCTGCTGCCCATTCTCTATTTCCATCGCCCATCTCCGGGCGCGGGTCATCAAAACACATTATAGTATAACACAGGTGTATCCAAAAAGAAACCCTTAAAGGTTCTCCTGCTCCGGGGGCAGAGCCTGGGCCAGCAGGGCGGCCAGGCCGCTGTAGCGCAGGTTCTGGCGGATGTTGGACATCATCCGGTTCACCACGTCCCGCCGGCCCACCACGATGCAGAGCTTCCGCCCGCGGGTGACGCCGGTGTAGAAGAGGTTGCGGTAGCACAGGCGGGGCGGCACCTGCGCCGCCGGGAGGATGACCGCCGGGAACTCGCTGCCCTGGCTTTTGTGTACCGTGATGGCATACGCAATTTCCAGCTCGTTGAGGTTCTCCGCCGGGTAGACCAGCCGCCGGTCGTCCATCCGCACCACCATGGAGCGGCTGCGCACGTCGATGGACTCCACGATGCCGATGTCGCCGTTGTAGGCGCCCACACCCTGTTCCCCGCCGATGCGCTGCCACGTTATCTCGTAGTTATTGCGCACCTGCATCACTTTGTCCCCCACCCGGAAGACCCGGGCCGCGCTCTGCAGCTCCGGCTTGCCCTTCTTTGGCGGGTTGAGCATGGCTTGCAGCTCCGCGTTGAGGGCCTGGGTGCCGGTGGGGCCGAGCTTCGTGGGGCAGAGCACCTGAATATCCTTCACCGGGTCGAACTGGTAGCTGCGGGGCAGACGGGTGGTCACAAGGTCGCAGACCAGCTTCTGGGCTGCGTCGCCGTCGGCTTCGAGGAAGAAGAAATCGTCCGTCTTTCCGCCCTTTTTCAGCGGTTCACCCGAGATGATGTGGTGGGCATTCTCCACGATGAGGCTCTGAGCGGCCTGCCGGAATATCTCGTTGAGGCAGACCGTCGGCACCAGCCCGGAGCGGATGATCTCGCCGAGGATATTGCCCGGGCCGACACTGGGCAGCTGGTCGGCGTCGCCTACCATAATAATACGGCAGCTGTACCGCAGTGCCGCAATGAGGGCCTGGAACAGCTTGACATCCACCATACTCATCTCGTCGAGGATAACGACGTCGCACTTGAGCAGGTTCTTGTCGTTGTGGATGAAGCTGACCACGCCGCCGGTGTAGTCCACTTCCAGCAGGCGGTGGATGGTGGAGGCTTTCCGGCCCGTCAGCTCGCTCAGACGCTTGGCGGCGCGGCCTGTGGGAGCACAGAGGGCTACCCGTTCGGCCTCGTTCTCGAGCAGCTGCAGGATGGCGTTGACCGTGGTGGTCTTGCCGGTGCCGGGGCCGCCGGTGAGGACAAGGCAGTTCTCGGTCATGGCCTTGCGGATGGCTTCTTTTTGGAGCGGCGCGTAAGCAAAGCCCTGCGCCAGTTCCAGTATTTGGATGTTCTTGTCGAGGCCGTGGGCCGCCTGCTTCCCGCGCTTGGTCAGCATGGCCAGACGGTCGGCGATGTCCTGCTCTGCGGCCAGCAGATCAGGCAGATAAATATACGGTGTGCCGCCGAACATCCGCACCGCCAGTTTCCCGGTCTGAATGCAGCTGTCCAGCGCCGCCGCCAGCTTTTCGGGGGGCTGGTGGATGAAGTTCGACGCCGTTTCCAGCAGCTGCGCCCGGGGCAGACAGGTGTGGCCGTTGCCGGCGTTGTGGCGCAGGGTGCGCAGAAGGGCGGCTTCCAGCCGCTGGGCGCAGTCCCCTGCCATCTGGTAATACTGGGCGATGCTGTCGGCGTGGCGGAAGTCCAGCTGCAGCGGCTCCCCGCACAGCAGGTAGGGGTTCTGCTGGATGGCCTGCATGGCCCCCGGCCCAAAGGTACGGAAGACCTCCATCGCCCGGCGGGGGCTGATCTCGAACTGAGCCAGATAGGCGATGAGCTCCCGCATTCCGAACATCCGCTTGAACTCCTGCTGGATGCGGTCGGCCTTGTCCGCCGAGATGCCCGGGATGAGGGTGAGCTGGGCGGGGTCGTTGGCGATAACTTCCAGCGCCGCCGCGCCGAATTTGTCAATGATCTTATCCGCCGTCCGAGCCCCGATGTAGGGCAGCGACCGGCTGGCGAGGAAGGCGTAGACGGCCTCGAGGTCTTTGGGCATATCCGTCTCGCACTCCTGTGCGTGGAACTGTCGGCCATAGGTGGCGTGGTTCTCGTACCTGCCCCGGCAGACGACGCTCTCACCGGCGTGGAGCTCTCCCACCACGCCGCACACAACGGTGACGACACCGCCGCCCGACACCTCGAACACGGTGTAGCCGTTGTCCTCGTTCAGGTAGATGATGTCCTCTACCGTGCCTTCCAGCCGTTCCAGCTCCTGCTCCATCGTCCCGCCTCCTCGTTTTGACACAACTATATATAGTATAGCGGTTTTGGGGGGATTTGTAAATACAACAAAAGCTCCCCCGAAGGGGAGCTGTAGGCGAGGGTCAATCCTCCACCCGCGCTGCGGCAAGCTCCTTCGTCAGGCGCTTGCGCACTGCAAAGTAGGCCGGGATGAGGAAGAAGCAGGCGAAGAACCATGCCACAGGGTTGGCGATGCAGGCCGCAAAGTAGCCCCAGAGCGGCACGAACCAGAAGCCCACCATGGCACGGGCGACCATCTCGGCCACGCCCGCGAACATGGCAAGACCGGAATAGCCCAAGCCCTGGATGGTGTAGCGGTAGATGATGAGGACGGCCAGCGGGATGTAGAACACGCTGTTCCAGAAGATGAAGCTGCGGGCATTCGCCATGATCTCCACCTCGCTGCTCTCGAGGAAGAGGCTGATGAGCGGCACATCCAGCACACGCAGGATGAGGAAGGATGCCACACTGTAGACGCAGCCAATTCCCAGCGCAGTATTGACGCCCCGGTCCACACGCTTGAGGTCGTGAGCGCCCATGTTCTGGCTGGCGTAGGTGGTCATGGCGGTGCCGATGCTCTCCAGCGGCACCGAGAGGAACTGGGCGGCCTTGCTGCCTGCGGTCTGCGCGGCCACGATGCTGCTGCCCAGACCGTTCACCGCGCCCTGCAGCACGACGCTGCCGATGGCGGTGATGCTGCACTGCAGGCCCATGGGGATGCCCATGTTGCAGAGCTTGAGGCAGTGGCTGGCGCTCAGACAGCCCTCTTCCCTGCTCCATTTCAGCTCCGGGTAGTGGCGGAGGATGTAGATGAGGCTGCCGATGCCCGCCACCGCCTGACTGAACACGGTGGCGAAGGCCGCGCCGAACGCCCCCATCCGGAAAGCGAGGATGCAGAGCAGGTCGAGGCCGATGTTCAGCACGCTGGCCACCAGCAGGAAGTACAGCGGCCGCTTGCTGTCGCCCAGCGCGCGCATGAGGGCGCTGGTGACGTTGTACAGCAGGGTGAAGGGGATGCCCCAGAAGATGGTGCGGATGTAGATGTCCGCGATGTCGATGATGTTGTCGGGGGTGTTGGTCCAGACCAGCACCGACCGGGTCAGGGCCACCGTCACCACCGTGAGCACGGCGGCGAAAAAGAGGCTCAGCCAGACGGTATTGGCGGTGTAGCGCCGCATCTCTCTGTAGTCCTTCGCGCCGAAGGTCCACGAGATGGGGATGGAGAAGCCGCAGGCGATGCCGTTGACGAAGCCCAGCACCAGATAGTTCAGGCCGCCCACGCTGCCCACCGCCGCCAGCGCATCCACGCCCACGAAGCGGCCCACGATGATGGTATCGGCCAGATTGTAGAACTGCTGGAACAGACTGCCCAGCATCAGCGGCACCGCAAAGGCAAGGATGAGCCTGAGCGGGCTGCCCTGTGTCATGTCTTTTGTCATACAAAGCCCCTCCCCGGGCGGTCACTTAACATTTCTTTGCCGGATCTTTACCGACAAAAACGCCCTGCCGGACGAGGGGCAGGACGTTTTGCGTTTCATGAGTGGTATTATACTCAGCTCATCGTGATTTTGCAAGGGGTTTTTCTCAGATTTCTTCGTACAACATTGCTATTTTCTATCGGTGGTTTTTGGTGATTGTGCGCAGGTCAGTTTCCGCGTCCCGCGTGCCGGCCCCGAGGGCCGCGGGGTTCACCGGTCTTATCGCCGTCTCTGCTTGCCTGTGCCCCGCGAGGGCCTGCCTCGGTCTGCTGGGCGGAATCATCCCGCCTGCCCTGCTGGCCGCGAGGTCCAGCCTCGGTCTGCCGGACGGGGTCATCCCGCCTGCCCTGCTGGCCGCGAGGTCCGGCAGTATCGGTCTGTTCCTCCGCCGGGGTCTTCTCCGTGAAAGGCTGAATGGTCATCTTTTCCTCGTCCTCAAGAAGCGGTATCCGGATGGAGTCTTCCAGCCCGGGGTCTGCGGCCTGCTCCGGCTGCTGGGCCGTGGTGAGGCTGTCCGGCGAGAGAGTCGGGAGGCCGCTGAGGTCACCGACGGAGGGGGCCGGGTCGTCCTTCTTGCTGTCCTGCTTTCCGCCCACGAGCTTCACGATGTTACCGGTAAATGTCTTCCACACCGTCGGTTCGGGGGCGGGCTGCTCGGACGGACGGACCGTGAGGGGGCCCATGTCGAGGATGGTGGGATCCTTCGGGGCTGCGCTGAAGTCGGTCACGCCGCCGACGGTACCCGTTCCCGGCTGAGTCAGCTCGGGCAGTCCGCTCAGGGAGCTGCTTTCTCGACCGGAGAGGACCGTTCCCCATTGCTCTTTCTCCTGCTTGCGGCGGGCGATCGCCTCTTCCACCCGGGCAGTCTCCTGCGCTTTCTGCTCCTCATCGCCAACGCGGTACACGAGGACCAGTTCCTTGCCGTTTCGGCGCAGGGCGGTCTCATCCGAGAATGTTTTTCTATCATATCCTGTCTGCCCGACAACATGGAATCTATAAATTCCTTCATGGTACAGCCCGAATTCGAACGCACCCTTCGCGCCGACCAGATCTTTGATCCGGGCCAGCGGAATGACGGCCTCCATCTCCTGCCCTTCCCCATCAAGGAATCGGACGCGGAGTTCATCGACCTCCTTTGCAAGCTCCCGCAGCGAGTCGCCTGTCATCCAAAAGAGCGAACCGTGGGCATCGAAGCGCAGGACCTTGTTGACCGGGTCATACTCTGCCGTGGTCACATCTGCAAGCTCCTGTGTGCCATCCGGATGGGTGATCACGCCCATGGCCTCGTACATCTGCTTCACACGGTCCGGCACCTCGCCGACCTGCACGCTTGGAGCGTCGTCCTCGTCGTCGTCCTCGGTATCATCGGGCTGTTCCGGCTTGTCCGGCTGCTCCGGCTTGTCCGGCTGTTCCGGCTTGTCCGGCTGCTCTGGCTTGTCCGGCTGCTCTGGCTTGTCCGGCTGCTCCGGCTTGTCCGGCTGCTCTGGCTTGTCTGGCTGTTCCGGCTTGTCTGGCTGTTCCGGCTTGTCCGGCTGCTCCGGCTTGTCCGGCTGCTCCGGCTTGTCCGGCTGCTCCGGTTGAGAGGGCGTCCGCCGGTCGTAGCTGTAGTCCTCCATCTTCTTCCCGTCGGGGTCGTAGCGGGTCAGACTACCGCCCGTCACCTTGTGGTCGTCGTCGGAGAGGGCGTCATTGGGGATCTCGCCGACTATGCCGCCGCCGATGGCCGCAGTTTTGCCGCCGGTGCTTGCGCCTGCCTTGGCCTCCACCTCGGCGTCGCCGGAGATGATGATGTGATTGGGATTGCTGGGCGGCGCATCCGGGTCTATCTTAGACCACGCACCCGCGCCGTCGCCGATGCCTGCCGCGCCGGGGCGGGGGTCTTCTTCAGGGCCGCTGTAGCCGCCGCTCGTGGCCGACACCTTGCCGCCGGAGATCTCGATGTCGTGGCCTGTGCCGTACACACCGCCGCCGATACCGGCAGCACCCTCGCCGCCCACGGCTTCTACCGTGCCGCCGGTGATCTCGATGTTTCCGGCACCGCTTTCGTAGCCGCCGCCGATGCCTGCGCCGCCGTCGCCGCCCTCGGCGGTGAGGGAGCCTTTGGTGTCGTTGTCGTCCTTGATGGTCAGCTTGCCGGAGGACTCATGGCCATTCTTCTCGAGGCCCGCATTGCAGCTGCCGCTCTTCAGCTCGTTGGCGCCGTCCAGCTCGATGGCGGCATCGTGGTCACCCTGCACGGTGACGGCGGCTTTGCCCGCATCGACTGGGCTGTCACCGCTGACGTCCCCCTCGGTCTCGTCGCTGACGTTCCCCTCGGTCTTGCCGCTGCCATCCACCTCGGTCTTGCCGCTGCCGTCCCCCTCCTTCTTGCCGCTGATGTCGATCTTCAGGTCGTCGAAGGTGACGTCCACGTTGCCCTCGGAGGTGTCGATGGTGACGGTGTTCTTATCCGACTCGCCGGTGATGACGGTCTCCCCCTCATCCTTCTCGAAATCCTTTTCACCCTGCTTGACATTGTTATAGTTTCCGCCTTCATCGCTCGCACCTTTGACCGTAATGTCGCCGTCGGCGATGTTCCATGTTTTCGCATAGGCCGGGATGCCGGAACTCACCACGATGCCCGCGATGACGGCGGCGGCCACGCCCCGCCGGAGTGCGCTCTTCAGTCTCATCGTACATCTCCTTTCGTTTTGTGTATCATGCAATGCCGTCGCTGCGGCTCAGAGGCTCTCCTTTGAGATGCTTATTTCTTTGGGCTGCCCCAAGTCCTCCGGCAGCCAGAGCTTTATCTCACCCTGGGTATCCGGCAGGTCGTCCCAGTCGTCACCAAGGTCGGTATAGCTCCGCAGGTCACTCTCCAACAGATTGGTATACTTTGTGCCATCCGGGACGGTGGTTTCCAGCAGGAAAAGCCGTGGCTTATCCTCCTCGGGAGCGGTGTCCTCATATCGGGAAGCCAGCTGTTTCAGGGACTCGTCAAGCCCGATTCTCGGCGTTTCCGTTCTCGCAGGCTCGAGCCACCAATCCAAACTCGGGAGGTCGTCCCTTTTTTTCGCAAATTGGAAGCCCATCTCCCGCTCTTGTTTCAGTAATTCGTCGAGTTCACGTCTGAGTTCTTCACTCGTTTTTTGCTCTACCGTTTCCTCTCTCTCAGGCTCGAGCCACCAATCCAAACTCGGGCGGTCGTCCCTTTTTTTCGCGAGTTCGTGGGTCAATATCAGCCACTCCTGCGGCTCTGGCGTCTGCACCGGCACCCACTCCAGATAGCGCTCCGACAGGTCGTCCCGCGTTTCGCCGTCCAGCCGGAGGCTGATGTCCTCCCTGTTCTGCTTCAGCTCCACGTCAGCGTCCTCGCCCGCCGCGTCGGCCATCTTGTCCACGCTATAGTGGGTCATGGTGTCCTCATAGCGGAAGAAGATGTCCTCCACGCCGTCCTCCCGGAGACTGGAGATGTCGGTGGTGACGGTGGAGCGGGGAGCGGCGCTCTCAATAAGCACCACACCCCCCGGGGTGAGGACCTCTCCGGCGTCGCCGGCCTTTAAGCTGCCGGGCATGGGGTCGGTGCTCTCAATAATGGCCAAAGCAGAATCCCACCGCTGGATGGTGACCCGGCTGGAAAAGAAGCCGCCCACCACCATGCCGCCGGGCAGGGGTTCGGGAGCGTTCTCCTGTGCCGGGGGCGGGACGTCATCATCATCGTCGTCCTCGTCGTCGTCCGGCTGGGGCTTGGGGGTGGAGGTGTAGTCGTAGCCCATCCCCTCCATCACGGTGCCGTCCGCGTTCAGACGGGTCAGCCGTCCTCCCGTCACCTTATGTTCATCGTCAGAAAGGTTCTCCGTGGGTACTTCGCCGTAGCTGCCGCCGATGGCCGGGGCCTTGGCGTCCGTCATCTGGCTTCCCGCCTTGGCCGTCACCTCGGCGTCGCCGCAGATGTAGAGGTCTCCCGGGTTCGGGTCGTCGGTGTCGTCCGACGCGCGGCCTGCTCCGTCGCCGATGCCTGCCGCGTTGCTCCCGCCCACAGCCTCGATGGTGCCGCCCCGGATGGTGATGCTGCTGCCGGTGCTCTCGATGCCTCCGCCGATGCCTGCGCCGCCGAAGCCGCCCTCAGCGGTCAGCGCGCCTTTGGTATCGTTGTCGTCCTTGATGGTCAGAGTGCCTTTCGACTCGTGTTCGTTCTTCTCAAGACCCGCATTATAACCGCCGCTCTTCAGCTCGTTGTCGCCGTCCAGCTCGATGGTCGCATCGTGGTCGCCCTGCACGGTGACGGCGGCTTTGCCCGCATCGACTGGGCCGTCACCGCTGACGTCCCCCTCGGCCTTGCCGCTGACGTCGATCTTCAGGTCGTCGAAGGTGACGTCCACGTTGCCCTTGGAGGTGTCGATGGTGACGGTGTTCTTATCCGACTCGCCGGTGATGACGGTGTTGGTGTCGTCCTTGTCGATGGTCTCGCCCTGTGAGACCTTGTTCTTTCCTTCGGCGTCGCCCGCTTTCACGGTGATGTCGCCGTTGGCGATGTCCCACCGGGCCGCATAGGCCGGGATGCCGGAACTCACCACGATGCCCGCGATGACGGCGGCGGCCACGCCCCGCCGGAGTGCGCTCTTCAGTCTCATAGTCTGTCCTCCTTTGGTCTGTTCGTCTTTTGAAGAATCAGCCTTTTTCGATACAAGCTTACCAAAAAATCCGGAGAATGTAAACAAAAACTGCGCGAATCGTGGTGTTTTCGGCGTGAGTGGCGCAAAAAAGCCCTCCCGAGCGGGGAGGGCCATAGCCTGTCTTATTCAGAGTAGTGCGCCAAAAACTGCTTGGTGCGCTCCTCCTGGGGGTGGTCGATGAGCTGGCGGGCCGGGCCTTCCTCCACCACGACGCCGCCGTCCATGAATAGGATGCGGTCGGCCACGTCCCGGGCGAAGTGCATCTCATGGGTAACGATGATCATGGTGGTCTTGCGGTCGGCGAGGTCCCGCAGGACGCGGAGGACTTCGCCGGTCAGCTCCGGGTCAAGGGCGCTGGTGGGTTCATCGAAGCAGAGGATGTCCGGGTGGAGCGCCAGTGCGCGGGCGATGGCCACCCGCTGCTGCTGACCGCCGGAAAGCTGGTGGGGGTAGTGGCCCGCCCGCTCCGACAGGCCCATCTGGGCCAGCAGGTCCCGGGCCTGTGCTTCCAGCTGGGCGTGGATGGCCTTTTTGTTGGCCTTGTAGTCGGGCTGCTCCTTTGCCAGAAGCTCCCCCGCCAGCATCACGTTTTCCAGCGCGGTGTACTGGGGGAAGAGGTTGAAGTTCTGGAACACGAGGCCGAAGTGGAGGCGCTTTTTCCGCACCTCGCTCTCCCGCTGGGTGGCAGGGTCGGCGGCGTCCCACATGGTCTCGCCGTTCACCCTGATGACGCCGGTGTCGGGACGCTCAAGGAAATTCAGGCAGCGCAGCAGCGTCGTCTTGCCCGAGCCGGACGAGCCGATGATCGCCAGAGCCTCGCCCTGTTCCAGTGTGAGCGAGATGTCCCTGAGAACTTTCGTCTCGCCGAAATTCTTCCCGATGCCAGAGGCTTCGAGTAATGCCATAATTCAGTATCCTCCTTAGCAGCGGAAATAGTCCATCTTTTTCTCGGCCCAGTCCAGCAGCAGGGTGAGTGCGCCGACAAAGACGAGGAAGAAAATCGCGGTGGAGAACAGCGGCCAGATGAGGCCCTTGGCGCTGTACTCCTTCGCCATCATGATGATCTCCTTGTTGGCGATGA
>ERZ827043.3480-NODE-3480-length-11414-cov-6.803240_pt1 | contig 11414 bp, 12 predicted proteins | sample MGYA00519923_ERZ827043 | MGnify/ENA primary metagenome ERZ827043 (study PRJEB31778, sample SAMEA3449251) | human gut metagenome | biome: human gut; feature: human-associated habitat; material: faeces | place: United Kingdom | collected 2010/2012 ...
ACATCCAGATTCCGGCGGACACCCGGCTGGCGATGGTGGCTACCTTGCAGCAGTCTGTGGAGGTTGGCGACCATATCCTGCACATCTGCCAGGTAGATAAGTTCCTGGGCGATGAGGAGAAGAAGGGCTTGTATGCTTGGAACGGCTTTGGAAAGGTCGCACCTGCGGTAGAGGGCTGATTCTTAAAGCTGGAAGGAGGCGTCAGCAGTGGCTGTCTGCATTAAGGATTGTATTCAAAATATGAATCTCGTGATCGGCTGTAACATCGGGTGCAGCTACTGCTACGCCAGAAACAATGTCCGCAGGTTCCACATGATTGAGGACTTTGAAAAGCCGGAGTTCTTTCCGGGCAAGTTGCGGCTAATGGAAAAGAAGCGTCCTCAGAATTTTCTGCTCACCGGCATGAGCGATTTTGCCCATTGGAAGCCAGGGTGGCGGGAACAGGTATTTGCCAAGATGACCGAAAACCCGCAGCACCAGTATCTGTTCCTGACCAAACGGCCAGAGGACATCATCTTTTCCACCTCATTAGACAATGCGTGGTTTGGTGTGACGGTGACCGCCAGCAAGGAAAAAGGCCGCATTCAGACATTGCGGGAACACATCCACGGCGGACATTACCATGTGACCTTTGAACCCATGTTTGACGATATCGGTACGGTAGACCTTACCGGCATCGAATGGATTGTCATTGGTACGGAGACAGGACGCAGGAAGGGCAAGGCCGTATCTAAACCAGAGTGGGTATGGAGCCTGACTTATCAGGCCCATGCCCTTGGCATTCCCGTGTTCATGAAGGAAGATTTGCTTCCTATAATTGGGGAGGACCAGATGGTACAAGAGTTCCCGCCTGCTTTTTGTCGGGTGCTGGAGGAGCAAAGAGCGTGGCAGTAATAAGAGATTTTGAGACGGTGGCTCATCCACTCATTATGGATTACTTGTATCCCTCGGAGCTATGTAGCTCAGAAAACATCGGGCCGCGCAACCATAAAAAATAGGTTACGAGATAGAAAAGGTTCTGACACTGAATTGCGTTTCAATGTCAGAACCTTTTTGCATAGATAACAAATATTTACCCATTCAGAAGTTTCCTTTACCCCCTTGGAAGGACTTGCGTTACATCTGTTGATTTTCGATTTTTCCCGCTTTACAATGCGAATAGGACGATTAAACGATTGTTTTATTGATGTTGAGAGGTGAGGAAAATGCTTTTGAAAGATGCACAAGTTGGGCGGACCTATATAGTGGAAGCCATCCACCTTCCCTTTCAGATGGAACGGCGTCTGGAGGCTTTGGGCATGACCCGGCAGACCTCCATCTCAGTGCTGAACCGAAAAGGAAAGGGAATTTTGATTGTTAAACTGCGGGGCACCCGGTTTGCCCTGGGGTATAACATTACCAAAAATATTACAGTGGAAGAAGGTGACACACATGAGTGAGCAGGAAATGACCATTGGATTTATCGGCAACCCAAACTGCGGCAAGACCACCCTGTTCAATGCCTACACCGGGGCCAATCTGAAAGTGGCCAACTGGCCGGGCGTGACCGTGGAGAAGGTGGAGGGCGTCATGAAGGATCACGACCTCACCATCCATCTGGTAGACCTGCCCGGTACTTACAGCCTGACCTCCTATACCATGGAGGAAACCGTTTCCCGGCAGTTTATTCTCAGCGATGAGGTGGATGTCATCATCAATGTGGCGGACGCCTCCGCGCTGGAGCGCAGCCTCTATCTGACCTTGCAGCTGCTGGAGCTGGGCAAGCCAGTGGTGCTGGCCCTGAACATGATGGACATTGTGGAAAAGCGGGGCATGGAGATCGACCTGCACCGTCTGCCGGAGATGCTGGGCATCCCGGTGATCCCGGTCTCCGCCCGTAAGCGCCGTGGGCTGGATATTCTGCTCCATGCCGCCGCCCACCACAAGGATTGCACCGACCCGGACTGTTTGATCCACCACCATAAGGTCTGCTCCAAGCACCGGCACGATCACCACTCAGAATATGCCATGGTCTATTCCGACGAAATCGAGGACAAGATCGACCAGATCATGCCGGAGCTGAAGCGTCGTTATCCAGATCTGACGAACTACCGCTGGCACGCGCTGAAGCTGTTGGAGGCGGATAAGGAAATTACGGAGAAGTACCCGGTAGAGCTTCCCCAGGTGCTGGATCGCAGCTACGAGTCGGACATCATCAACCAGAAATATGACTTCATCGGAGAAATCATCGGTGAAGTCCTGCTTCACAAGGAGCGACAGGATCTGCTCACCGAACGGGCGGACAGGCTGCTCACCAGCAAAGTGTGGAGTATCCCCATCTTTCTGGGAATCATGGCCGTTACCTTCTTTTTGACCTTTACCATTGGCGACTGGATCAAGGGGTATTTTGAGCTGGGCATTGACTGGCTCTCCGGCGTGGCGCAAAGTGGTCTGACAGCAGTTCACGCCGGGACGATCCTCACCTCGCTGATGGTGGACGGTATCGTCGGCGGCGTAGGCACCATTGTTACATTTCTGCCCAATATTTTGATTCTTTTTTTGTGTCTGGCACTACTGGAGGACAGCGGTTATATGGCCCGTGTGGCCTATGTGATGGAAGGCATTATGAGTAAACTCTCCGGTAAAGCCTTCATCCCCATGCTGTTGGGGTTTGGCTGCACGGTTCCCGCTATCATGGCCTCCCGTGCGCTGGAAAACAAGCGGGACCGCTTCAAGGTCATGCTGGTGACCCCATTTATGAGCTGCAACGCCCGGCTGACCATCTACATTTTGTTTTCCGAGATGTTTTTCGGGGACAACGCCATGGTGGTGGCCTACTCCATGTACCTGATCGGCATCGTGGTTGCCATTGTGGTATCCGCCGTCATCCACCTGCTGGACCGGAAAAAGAGCGTCAACTATCTGATGATCGAACTGCCGGAGTATAAGCTGCCCGATTCCCGGACGGTGGTTATCTATGTGTGGGAGAAGGTCAAAGACTATCTGGAAAAGGCCGGCACTACGATTTTTGTTGCCACATTGGTCATCTGGCTCCTGCTAAACTTTGGCCCCCAGGGCTATTCCCCGGATATGGCACAGAGTTTCGGGGCTATGCTTGGTAAGTGGCTGGTTCCCTTCTTTGCCCCCATTGGCTTGGGCTTTTGGCAGATTGCCGTGGCTCTGATTGCGGGCGTCTCCGCAAAGGAAGTGGTTGTATCCAGTTGCGCGGTGCTGTTTGGCATCGTCAACGCCAGCTCGCCAGAGGGGATGAGTGCTTTTGCATCTGCATTGAACGGTATCGGCTTCGGGCCTCTCCATGCCTTCTGCCTGATGGTGTTCTGCCTGCTCTATATTCCCTGTGCGGCGGCTCTGGCTACGATCCGCAAGGAATCGGGAAGTTGGGCATGGATGGGTTTTACCGCCATTTTCCAGCTGCTGGTGGCGTGGAGCGTTACTTTTGTAGTGTACCAGATTGGATCTTTTGTATTGCTTTAAGCAAGCTGTTTTTGCAAAGAGTCCAAATGGAGGAGGTTTATATGGCATCTTTAATTTTACTCATTGTATTGGCGGTATATTGTATCTGGTCGCTGCGGCACATGGCGAAGCGGCGCAAAGAAAAGCATGGAAAATGCGCTGACTGTCCTTATCAGGGTACTGGAATGTGCCGTTAAAGGCTAAATTTTACCCAAGCAGCAGAACCTTTTGCCCGAATGGCAGGATGTATATCCAAAGCATTGACGAAGCGGGGTTGGCTGCGTATGATGAAGATACAGTTAAATGATGATTTAATTGTTCGATACAAATCCATCATAAGAGAGGAGCTTTCTAAAATGAAAAAGACTTACAAAATCGATGTGGACTGCGCCAACTGCGCCAACCTGATGGAGGATGCCGCCCGTAAGACAGCCGGTGTGGCGAATGCCACCGTTAACTTTATGACCCTCAAGATGAACGTGGAGTTCGAGGAGGGCCAGGACCCCAAGGCCGTTATGCAGGAGGTCCGTAAAGCCTGCAAGAAGGTGGAACCCGACTGCGAGGTCTTCCTGTAAGCAGGCGAAAGGAAATGCCCTGTCAAGCGACGGCTTGCAGGGCATTCCTCTTAAATTTGAGAAGCAAACATAGAGAGGTTGAACGAAATGCAAGAGTATATTGTAAACGGTCTGCTGATCGTGGTGGCTCTGCTGGCCGTGATCCTTCAAATCATCGGTACACGGCCATCCGCCGGTATGACCAAGAAACAAAAAGTGATGTTGTGGCGTATCCTGATTGCCACGGCTTTGCTGCTGATTTTGCAGGTTCTGGGTGCGAGCGCATTTGAAGCGTTTGGCGCGGCGGGCCGCTGGGTGCGTTTGGCAGTGTTCCTGGTGGATTATCTGGTCATTGGCTATGACATTCTGGAAAAGGCCGGAAAAGGAATCCGCAATGGGCAGGTGTTCGACGAGCACTTCCTGATGGCAGTGGCCACGCTTGGGGCGCTTGCCTTGGCTGTATATGAGAACGGCGACTATCTGGAGGCCATCGCGGTCATGCTGTTCTACCAGGTGGGCGAATGGTTCCAGTCTTATGCTGTGGGCAAGAGCCGCCGGAATATCAGTGATCTGATGGACATCCGTCCTGATTATGCCAATATCGAACGGGATGGCAAACTGGAACAGGTAGACCCGGACGAAGTGGGTATCGGCACCATTATTGTGGTACAGCCTGGCGAAAAAGTTCCTATTGACGGTACGGTGGTTCAGGGCGAATCCACGCTGAACACTGCCGCCCTCACGGGTGAGAGCCTGCCCCGCGAGGTCAAAACCGGGGATGAGATCATCTCCGGCTGTATCAATATGACAGGCTTGCTCCATATCCAGACCACCAAGGAATTTGGCGAGTCCACTGTCTCCAAGATCCTGGATCTGGTGGAGAATGCTTCCTCCCGGAAGTCCAAGTCGGAGGACTTTATCTCCCGCTTCGCAAAAATTTACACCCCTGCGGTATGCTATGCCGCACTGGCCTTGGCAATTCTGCCTCCTTTGGTGCGGATGTTCGGTATGGGACTGGATGCAGGCTGGGAGACCTGGATCTATCGGGCGCTGACCTTCCTCGTCGCCAGCTGCCCCTGCGCTCTGGTCATCTCCATTCCTCTGTCTTTCTTTGCAGGCATCGGCGGAGCCAGTAAGGCGGGCGTTCTGGTGAAGGGATCCAACTATCTGGAGACCCTGTCTCAGACCAAGATCGTGGTATTTGACAAGACCGGTACTCTGACCCAGGGCGTGTTCGAGGTCAACGCTATCCACCACAACGAGATGGACGAACGCAAGCTGGTAGAGTACGCGGCCCTGGCGGAAAGCGCCTCCAGCCATCCTATCAGCAAGAGCTTACAGAAAGCCTACGGTATGGAAATCGACCGCAGCCGTGTAACCAATATTCAGGAGCTCAGCGGCAACGGCGTGATTGCAACGGTGGACGGCCATCAGGTGGCGGCCGGAAACGACAAGCTCATGAATCGTTTGGGCGTCCAGGCTATTCCGTGCCATAGTGTGGGGACGATCATTCACATGGCGATTGACGGCAAATATGCCGGGCACATTGTAATTTCCGACATTGTAAAACCCCACTCCAAGGGGGCTATCCAGGCGTTGAAATCTGCGGGTGTCCGTAAGACTGTGATGCTTACTGGTGACGCCAAGAAGGTGGCTGACAGTGTAGCCTCCGCACTTGGACTGGATGAGGTTTACAGTGAACTGCTTCCTGCCGACAAGGTGGAGAAAGTGGAGGAATTGATCCAGAACAAGCCGGAGAAAGAAAAACTGGCTTTTGTGGGAGATGGCATCAACGACGCCCCGGTGCTTCGCCGGGCGGACATTGGTATCGCCATGGGTGCCATGGGTTCCGACGCTGCCATTGAGGCCGCCGATGTGGTGCTGATGGATGACGACCCCATGCAGATCTCCAAGGCAATCAAAATCTCCCGCAAGTGCCTTGGCATCGTCTATCAGAACATCGTGGTGGCAATCGGCGTAAAACTGGCCTGCCTCGTACTGGTCGCGCTGGGCTTCGCCAATATGTGGCTGGCCGTGTTCGCGGATGTGGGCGTGATGATCATCGCCGTCCTCAACGCCATCCGGGCGCTATTTGTGAAGAAGCTGTAAGGCTTCACAGGAAATACGAAAGGAAGGGGGACCCTCATGAGTGGATCTTGGCCCCGCGAACCGCAGGGGCGGGAACTGGAAAATCTGACACAGTTGTTTAAGGTTCTGGGGGACCCTTCCCGTATGAAGGTCCTGTTTCAGATCGGTTCCTCAGAGGTATGTGTCAGTGAAGTGGCACGTAAGCTGAAAATGTCAGAGTCCGCTGTTTCACACCATCTCCATATTTTACGCATGAACGGTTTGGTTCGCTGGCGCAGGAGTGGAAAGGCTATTTACTATGTTCTAAAAGATGAACATGTTCGCTCAATTATTTCTCAGGGATATGAACATATCACAGAACTTGTAAAATACTAAACCCTATCTGCGTTACTAAGAAATTATGAAGCGCCTCTATATGCAAAGCCTGACATTCAATGCAGAGCTGTGATGCAAGAAAAGAGGTGTGAATCATGGATTCTAAAATGGAGTCACGATGGATACACTGCCCGATCTGTGGCGGTAAAACAAGAACAAAGGTGTATGAAGATACTGTTCTGGTCAAGTTCCCGCTCTATTGTCCAAAGTGCAAGCGGGAGATTTTGATCGACGTGGTAAAACTGAAAATGGTCCCCAGCAAAGAGCCGGACGCTTAAAGCGCAGAGCCTGCTACCCGATATTTTACCGGGAGCAGGCTCTCTTTGCGTTTGTGGGACTATTCAATTTTGATTCCCTTGTTAGTGCGCAAAGCGTTCAGAACAGCCTCGATCACGGGAAACAAGGTGGCCGCTTCTTCCTCGCTGCATTCATTGATAAGCAGGCATACGCGGCGAATGGAAGGGCTGTCGCTCTGCGGACCATCGTCAAACAGTTCTCTTGCGTCTATTTTAAGCGCACGAATAACTTTGAACAAGGTCTTGAGCTTTGGATTTCCACGGCCCATTTCCATATTGATGATGGTGCGCACATCAGTATCGCACTTGTCGGCTACTTCTTCCTGTGTGAGGCCGAGTTCCAACCGGGCATTCTTTACGGCGTCAGCTAAACGCTGCGAATGATCTAACATCTCGATTCACCTCAAGGATATTCTACAATACACCCCGTTTCGTTTTAATTCGCCGCGATACAGATTGGAACTGTACTGTATTCCACGAAGAACATGGAAGGAGATACATTTGAAGCGGGATATATGGATCAATACTAATACGCTGAATATGAATTTCAATGTTTGGCACAGAGCTGGTATGTCCATGTACCTGAACTCCAGTACAGATTAAAGAAACGGGGCGGCAGTTTTCCCGGATGCCGGTCTCCGCCTCCCTTCGGTTCACCCGTTCACAACGCTTGAATCGAAATGGAGGTCAATAATGAAAACGATCAATCTTCGGGATCTCTATCCCGATGTGTATAAAACCGATACTTTTGTGGAGGTGACCGAGGAAGTGCTGGATGTTATCCAAGCCACCCAGCGGCTGGAAGCAGCTTATGAGCGCCGTATGTACCGCCACAAGGCCCACTATTCTCTGGACTGCGGAAATGGTATTGAGAAAGCCGCTGTGTTCCGCACAGCAACCCCGGAGGACATCTTTGAGGAAAAGCAGCAGCAAGAACTGCTGTACGCTGCGGTGATGGCCTTGCCGGAGAAGCAGGCCAAGCGGCTTTATGCCCACTTCTATTTGGGCATGACGCCGGTGGAGATTGCCCATGCCGAGGGGGTCGATCCAAGCTGCGTCCGCCGCAGCATCCGCAATGGATTGAAGCGGCTGGCAAAAAAGATCCGCTGATTTTTTGATTCTGTACCCGTTTGCGCCGATTTTTGTCAGTACCTATAAGAAGGCTATTTTCCTTCCAAAGGTCTTTGACAACTGAATACACGGCAGAACAGGTACATAACCCGCGCATGAGCGAGTGCAGGACGCCGCGAAGATGGAGCAGCCAGGAGGTGATGGACAAGCTGTTTCGGAGCGATCAACGTCCCTGTGACCCGGATGGTGGCACATCCGGCGCGATGACTGCGCGGGGGCTTAAAGATACTTCCTCACGGCCCGCCAAAGACTTGGGGGGAACCCTGCGGCGCACGCTACGAACGACGCTGCGGAGTTATGACAGCCGCGCCAGCGGAGACCTGTCCTGTCCCCGGCGTCAGGGATGCGTGGCAAATGTGGCGTAACACAAAAAGAGTTTCAAAATTAGATACCATGCGCTGGCAGCCAAAACTGCCAGCGCATTCATGTGATTTTGAAAGCCACAACCACATCCTTGACAGAAGGGAGAGATTATATGGAAAAGCTATTTACAAGGAAAGAAGCTGCCAAAATCCTGGGGATCAGTATTGCAACGCTGGACACAGCCCGCAATAATGGACTGATTTCCTATGTTCAGTATGTACAAAACGGCTGCGTCTATTTCACAGACGCAAGCCTCCAGGAGTACATCGCAAAATTCACGCATCGGGCGAAGCCGGTGGAAAAGTGTGCCACATACCGCAAGGCGCGTAGCGCCGGAGCGTGAGCCGATCCGTATCCTTGCCGGAATAAGAGGTGTCTGGTAAAACAAAGATACAGCGCTGAATATGATTCTTGAGAGGTAACGGTATTGGCAAAAAGAAAACGACTAATTCCAGATTATAGCACGGTCACGCTGAGTGGCTTAGAGTATTACAGGACCCGGATCGAAGATGCCGATGGCAAGCGGGTCGCCCTTTATGCAAGAACCCCCGAAGAACTGTATGACAAAGAAATGGAGGCATTGGAGCAGGTCGGTCATGCCCGGTTTCATCGGAAATCGCCAACAGTAGCAGAATACTGTGAGAAATGGCTGCTGATGCAGTCGGTCCATGTGCGGCAGACCACCTTGACAGATTATACCTCCAAGGTGAGGCGGCATATCATTAAAGAATTGGGAGAGATGCGGATGGCAGATGTAACTCTGGATAACATCCAGTTGGCTCTTGTCCCGGTTTCCAAGAAATCGGCATCGGTCTACAAGTCCGTGGTGATCCTTTATAAATCTATCTTTCGGGCGGCAAAGGAAAGCCATGTGATTGAAGTGAATCCGACGCTCCATCTAAACGCAAAAGGCGGCGGTATCCCGCAGGAGTACCGCCAGGCGTTGACGGATGAACAGGTCGAGCAACTTTTAGACGCGATCCGGGACTTGCCACCCTATGTGTTTGTGATGATTGGCTTGTATGCCGGTTTGCGGAGAGAAGAAATCCTCGCGCTCCAATGGGATTCGGTGTATTTGGACGCAGAGGCCCCTTATCTGACAGTCCGGCGGGCATGGCATACGGAGCATAATCGGCCAGTCATTCTCACCGAACTAAAGACCAAGGCGGCAGAGCGGAATATCCCGCTCCCGACCTGCCTGGCAGAGTGTTTGAGGGAGGCGAAGAAAACATCTACCTCTGATTATGTGGTGGCGAATCGGGATGGCGGCCCGCTGTCCTACACACAGTTTAAGCGGCTGTGGCAATACATAGTGACGCGGACCGCCAGACCGAGAGTGGCAAAAAAGCTGGTAGATGGGAAATATGTGAAGTATATCCTTTACCCACAGCTGGGAGAGAAGGCCCGGAACAACGGTCACTGTGTTTACAGCCTGGATTTCGAGGTCACTCCCCACCAACTCAGGCACACATACATAACCAACCTGATTCATTCCTCGGTTGACCCCAAAACGGTGCAGTACCTGGCAGGTCACGAGAGCAGTAAAATCACGATGGATATTTACGCCAAAGTCAAATACAACCAGCCGGATCAGGTTGTCAAAGCGATGGACGGCGCATTTGCCCAATGGGATACCATGTGGGCATAGAACAGGAAATACAGTAAGAGCGAGGCAAGAACGCCTCGCTCTTTGTTTTACCCAATCCGTATCTTTGATTTAATCCGATCTTTCTGATAAAAAAGGAGTGAAGGAACCAATTTGATTTGCGCATAAGAAAGGAAATTATCTATGGCTAAGAAAAAAACAATTCCCCAGTACACCAGTGTAGAACGAAAAGGAATCCAGTATTACCGTACACGGATTCTGGATGCTGATGGCAAGCAGGTCAGCCTGTACGCGACAACCTGCGAGGAACTTTACGAGAAGCAATTAGCGGCGAGACGCCAAGTGCAGGAGATACTTTTTCACCGCCAGCACCCGACCGTTGCGGAGTATTGTGAGAAATGGCTGGTGATGCAGTCTGCAAAAGTTTCGGCAGCCACTTTGAAAGGATACGCCTCCAACATGAGGAACTACGTCATCAAGCCGATGGGCGATATGTATATGGAGGAAGTGACGGCGGATGACATCCGGCTGGCGCTGGTGCCGCTGTCCAAGAAGTCAGAGGGCCTGTATAACAAAGTGAATATGCTCATCAAGTGTGTTTTCTATTCGGCGGAGCGCAGCCAGCTTCTTGAAGATAACCCCTGCGCGGGAATATCGGGTAAGGGCGGGAAGCCGGCACAGAAGAAAGAGGCACTGAGCGACCAGCAGGTGGTGGTACTTCTGGAGACAATCAAAGGATTACCGCCATATCTCTTTGTGATGATCGGCTTATACGCTGGCCTGCGTCGGGAAGAAGCCCTTGCCCTCCAATGGGACTGTGTGTTTCTGGATGTTCCCACTCCATACATTTCGGTGCGACGGGCATGGCGGGCAGAACACAACCGCCCGGTGGTCTCTACTGTTCTAAAGACCAAGGCGGCCCGGAGAGACATCCCCATCCCCAAGTGTCTGGCTGACTGTCTGCGGGAAGCGAAAGCAACCTCTACGTCTGACTATGTGATTGCCGACAGTGAGGGCCAGCCCCTGTCTTACTCACAGTTCAAGCGCGTGTGGCAGTACATTGTTGTCCGTTCCACCAAGGAGCGCACCTATTATAAATATGTGAATGGACAGAGCATCAAATACACGGTAAAGCCGACGCTGGGAACCAGCCAGAAAAACAACCCCAGGATCGTCTACACCATGGATTTTGAAGTGACGCCCCATCAGCTCCGGCACACCTATATTACAAATTTGCTTTATGCAGGCGTTGACCCCAAGACGGTCCAGTACCTTGCCGGACATGAAAACAGCAAAACAACTATGGACATTTATGCAAAGGTCAAGTACAATAAGCCCGAAGAACTTTTTGACGTAGTAAATCAGGCGCTTCACCCATCCGTCACCGCAGATAATGCTGCCGGTTGATTGGGTTAAGGGGTAGGACAACCGGGAGCCGCCACCTCAAAAAAGCCCGTAAAATCAAGGAAAAACGGCGCTAAAACGATAGCAGTACGGTCTGAAGGCTGCCCGTCGCGCACCTCAGTTCAGCAAGCGCTGATTTTACCG
>ERZ827043.3481-NODE-3481-length-11413-cov-2.581616_pt1 | contig 11413 bp, 9 predicted proteins | sample MGYA00519923_ERZ827043 | MGnify/ENA primary metagenome ERZ827043 (study PRJEB31778, sample SAMEA3449251) | human gut metagenome | biome: human gut; feature: human-associated habitat; material: faeces | place: United Kingdom | collected 2010/2012 ...
TCCTGCAAGAGCTGGAGTTTGAGGGCTTACAGGCCAGCCCGGAGCAGCAGGAAATTCTCTCCCGCTATGTGGGCTGGGGCGGGCTTGCGGACGCTTTTGATGAAAGCAAGGATAACTGGAAAGCCGAATTTGCGGAGCTGTACGCCGCGCTATCCCCGGAGGAATACGCCGCCGCCAGAGCGTCCACGCTGAACGCCCATTACACCAGCCCCACCGTTATCCGCGCCATTTACGACGCGGTGGAGAACATGGGCTTCCAGACCGGCAATATTCTGGAGCCCAGCATGGGCGTGGGCAACTTCTTCGGTATGCTGCCGGAGAGCATGAAAAGCAGCAGGCTCTACGGCGTGGAGCTGGACAGTATTACCGGTAGAATCGCAAAGCAGCTCTATCCAAAGGCGGATATTACCGTGGCCGGCTTTGAAACCACCGACCGAAAGGACTTCTTCGACCTCGCCGTGGGCAATGTACCGTTTGGACAGTATCAGGTCAGCGACCGGGCTTTTGACAAGCTCGGTTTTTCCATTCACAACTACTTTTTCGCAAAAGCGCTGGAGCAGGTGCGTCCGGGCGGCGTGGTGGCCTTCGTCACCTCCCGCTATACCATGGACGCCAAGGACAGCGCCGCAAGGAAGTATATCGCCCAGCGCGCGGACTTCCTCGGCGCGATCCGCCTGCCCAACAATGCGTTCCGCGCCAACGCCGGTACGGATGTCGTTTCGGATATTATCTTTCTTCAAAAGCGGGACAGACCCATTGAAATCGAACCCGATTGGGTACACACGGGTATCTGGCGAAACCCGGGAGCGAACGCGGACGGCTTTGCCATCAATCAGTATTTCATCGACCACCCGGAGATGGTGCTGGGACGGCAGACCTCGGAAAGCACGCAGTACGGCAGGCAGGACTTTACCGTTGCGCCCGTCGAGGGCGCAGACCTTGCGGAGCAGCTCAGCGGCGCAATTCGGAATATCCGGGGAACCTACGCGGAAGCGGAGCTGCCCGATCTGGGCGAGGATGAGACCATCGTGGAGACCATCCCGGCAGACCCGAATGTGCGGAATTTCTCCTACACCGTGGTGGACGGGGAGCTGTACTACCGGCAGAACAGCATCATGACCAAGCCCGACTTCAACGCCACCGCAAAGGAGCGTGCCAAGGGCATGGTGGAGCTGCGGGACTGCGTGCAGAAGCTCATATCTGAGCAGATGGACGGCTTTATTTCGGATGAAACCATCCGGCAGACGCAGGCGGAGCTGAATACCCTCTACGACGGCTTCACCGCAAAGTATGGGCTTATTAACTCCCGCGCCAACGCCCTGGCCTTTGCCGAGGACAGCTCCTACTATCTGCTCTGCTCTCTGGAGGAACTGGACGAGGACAAAAACCTCAAGCGCAAGGCAGATATGTTCACCAGGCGAACCATACGGGCGCACGAGGCCGTGACCAGCGTGGACACCGCTTCGGAGGCGCTGGCGCTGTCCATCTCCGAAAAAGCCTGCGTGGATATGGAGTATATGGCGCAGCTCACCGGCAAGGACGAAGACGCTCTCGCCTCCGATCTTCGTGGTGTTATCTTCCGCAATCCCGAAAATAAGCGCTGGGAGACCGCCGACGAGTACCTCTCCGGCAATGTAAGGGAAAAGCTGCGTATCGCACAGTCTGCTCAGAATCTGTTCGAGGGCGATTACGCCGGAAACGTGGAAGCGCTGAAAGCCGCGCAGCCAAAAGACCTTGATGCTTCGGAAATCGAGGTGCGGCTTGGCGCAACGTGGATCGACCCCTCGTATATCCGGGAGTTCATGTGGGAGACCTTCGAGACCCCCTTCTACCAGCAGCGCATGATCGACGTGACCTATTCCGCCTTCACCGCCGAGTGGAACATCAGGAACAAGAACGCGGTCAGTTACAGCAATATTGCCGCATATATGACCTACGGCACGGAGCGCGCAAACGCCTATAAGATTCTTGAAGATACCCTGAATCTGCGCGACGTGCGCATCTACGATACCAAGCACGATGCGGACGGCAGGGAGCGGCGCGTGCTCAACTCCAGGGAAACCACCCTCGCCCAGCAGAAGCAGCAGGCCATCCGGGACGCTTTCCGGGACTGGATATGGCGCGACCCCGACAGGCGGCACACCCTGGTCGCAAGGTATAACGAGCTGTTCAATTCCACCAGACCCCGCGAATACGACGGCAGCCACATCACCTTTGCGGGCATGAACCCGGAGATCCGGCTGCGGGAGCATCAGCTCAACGCGGTCGCCCATGTGCTCTACGGCGGCAACACCCTCCTTGCCCACGAGGTGGGCGCGGGCAAGACCTTCGAGATGGTAGCCGCTGCCATGGAATCCAAACGGCTGGGGCTGTGCCACAAGTCCCTGTTTGTCGTTCCCAACCACCTGACCGAGCAGTGGTCGGGCGAGTTCCTGCGGCTGTACCCCTCCGCCAACATCCTCGTGGCTACGAAAAAGGACTTCGAGCCGAAGAACCGCAAGAAGTTCTGCGCCCGCATCGCCACCGGCGACTATGACGCCGTTATCATCGGCCACAGCCAGTTTGAGCGCATCCCCGTTTCCAGAGAACGGCAGGAGCGGCTCTTGCAGGAGCAGATTTGGGAGATCGAGGACGGCATTTCGGAGCTCAAGGCCAGCCGCGCCGAGCGCTTTACCATCAAGGAGCTGGAGCGCACCAAGAAAAATCTGAAGGCCAAGCTGCAAAAGCTCCACGACGCCGCCCGCAAGGACGACGTTGTGACCTTTGAGCAGCTGGGCGTAGACCGGCTGTATGTGGACGAGGCGCACAACTACAAGAATCTTTTTCTCTACACCAAGATGCGCAACGTGGCGGGGCTTTCCGCCACCGACGCCCAGAAATCTTCGGATATGTTGCTCAAGTGCCGGTATATCGATGAGATCACCGACAGCCGCGGCGTAGTGTTCGCCACGGGCACGCCTGTCTCAAACTCAATGACGGAGCTTTACACCATGATGCGTTATCTCCAACACAACACCATTCGCAGTAAGGGGCTTGCCCACTTCGACTGCTGGGCTTCCACCTTCGGAGAGACGCAGACCGCCATTGAGCTGGCTCCCGAGGGTACGGGCTACCGGGCGAGGACGCGCTTTGCCAAGTTCTTTAATCTGCCTGAGCTCATGACCCTGTTCAAGGAGGCGGCGGATATCAAAACCTCAGACCAGCTCAACCTGCCTACGCCCACGCCCATCTATCACAACGAGGTGGCGCAGCCCACGGAGATACAGAAGCAGATGGTGCAGGAGCTGTCCGAGCGCGCCGCAAGGGTACACGCCCAGCTTGTTGACCCCGGCACGGACAATATGCTCAAGATCACCTCGGACGGGCGCAAGCTGGGGCTTGACCAGCGCATCATCAACCCCGACCTGCCGGACGACCCGAACAGTAAGGTCAATCGCTGCGTGGACAACATCCACCGCATCTGGCAGGACGGACAGGCGGAGAAGCTGACGCAGCTCGTGTTCTGCGACCTGTCTACCCCCAAGGGCAAGGCGGCGCAGAGCGGCAGGATCGCCGCGAAAGGCACGGACAGCCCGGAGCTTCACGCGCTGGAGGCTGCCATTGACGCGGAAACCGGGCCAGAGGAGCCGCCCTTTACCATCTACGACGACATCCGTGAAAAGCTCGTCGCCAGAGGAATCCCCCGCGAGCAGATCGCATTCATCCATGAGGCGAATACGGAAGTCCGAAAGAAGGAGCTGTTTGCAAAGGTGCGCTCCGGTCAGGTGCGTGTGCTCATGGGCAGTACCTTCAAAATGGGCGCGGGTATGAACGTGCAGGACAGGCTTGTGGCGCTCCACGACCTCGACTGCCCGTGGCGGCCGGGCGATCTGGAGCAGCGCAGCGGGCGCATCATCCGGCAGGGCAACCGCAACAAGGAGGTACACATCTACCGCTATGTCACGGAATCTACATTTGACGCCTACCTCTGGCAGACGGTGGAAAACAAGCAGAAATTCATCTCCCAGATCATGACCTCAAAATCCCCGGTGAGAAGCTGTGAGGATATTGACGAGGCGGCGCTCTCCTATGCCGAGATCAAGGCGCTGTGCGCCGGAGACGAGCGCATCCGTGAAAAAATGGACCTCGACGTGGACGTGGCGCGGCTGCGGCTGATGAAGGCCAATCACCAGAGCCAGCAGTACCGCTTGGAGGACAACATCCTGCGGCATTTCCCGGTGCAGATTGAGGAAAACAAAGGCTTCCTCTCCGGCTTTGAGGCGGATATGAAAACGCTGGAACAGCATCCCCACCCCAAGGACGGCTTTGCGGGCATGGAGGTCAAGGGGGATTTCCTCACCGATAAGGACAATGCCGGTGCTGCCATTCTGGAAGCGTTCAAGGACGCAAAGGGCTTGGAGCCCGTTCCCATTGGCAGCTATCGCGGCTTTTCTATGTCGCTGACCGTGGAAAACTTCGGCAAGGACTTCATTCTCACGCTCAAGGGGAAGATGAGCCACCGGGTAGAGCTGGGCAAGGACGCAAGGGGCAACCTTGTCCGCATCGACAACGCCCTCGCCCAGATGCCGGAGCGGTACAAAACGGTGCAGGGCAGGCTTGAAAACGTGCAGGCGCAGCTTGCAACGGCCAAGGCGGAGCTGGGCAAGCCGTTCCCACAGGAGGCGGAGCTGAAAGAAAAATCCGCGCGGCTGGCGGAGCTGAACGCCGAGCTGAACATCGACGACCGGACGCCCATGGAACAGGCGGCGGAGAATGTGGTGGCGAAACGCCCCTCCGTCCTCGGCAAGCTGAAAGCGCCCTGCGTCCACGGCGCTGGGGAAAAGAAAAAATCTCACGAACAGGAGGCACGATGAATATGAACGAGGCATTACAGCAATCGTTATACGACAAGCTCTCGCGGGAGCAGGACAAATACCGGGACTGGCTGAAGGGCCAGCCCCCGGAGGAAATCCTCCATCACAGCTATGAATACACCGTGCGGGAGGATATTTTGATGAGCATGGAGGAGCTGACGCTCAGCGAGGCGGAAACGCGGGCGCTGCTGCTGTCCCCCTCGCCCATGGCGATCCTCTATGATAAGTTCTCCGATCTGGAAACCGGCTACATGGACACGATCCGCGACAGCATCGAGGACACGGCAAAAGACGAAGCAAAAAAGCTCCGGGATCTGCCGGTCTATCCCTACCCCGCCGATCACGCGCGGGAACAAGGGGAGCTGGACGTTTACCGCGCGTCCTTCCGCGCCAATGTGAGCTGTAAGGACGCCATTGAAGCCGCCATCCGGGACAATTACCATGACAACCGCCTTGACACTGCGGCGGTGGGACAGGTGGCGGAGCAGTTCGGGCAGGAGCGGATGCTCTACGTCCTGGCGGCAACCGTCCGTCACTTTGACTACGACGGACGCATTTCGCGGGACAACAAGCGCTGGGCGAATACCATCCCCGTCTATGAAAACAAAGACGGCATGGATAGCGACCGCTCGGTGCAGTTTGTGGTCAGCTCCCACCCCGGCCTGACGGACCTGTTTCTCACACAGGCGCGGCACGAGCAGCGGCTGCGCCAGCCCCTCACCGCCGACGAGATCAAAGCGGAGGCGGCGCGGCTGCTGGGCAAGCTGCAAGAGCCTGTGCAGCCCAACAGCCCCGGCGGGACGCATTTCATGGCAGAGGTGTCCCGTGACTTCATGGAACGCGCCGGAGCGAAGGACACGGCGGCGCTGCAAAAGCTGCTGCCCTTTTCCACCCTTGCCCTCACGACCCTCAAAGACCGCAGGGGCGTGTTTGCCCTGATCGGCAAGGACGAGGATCGCAGCCAGAGCCTCCGGCGTCCCTCCGTCCGCTCCAAGCTGCAACAGACGGCGGAGCAGAAGCCTACCAGCGCAAAGAAGAAGGATTTGGAGCTGTGACATGGCGAAGCGGAAACGGGACATCCAGCTCAAAGTCCGCGTGACGCCGGAGGAACGGGCGATGATCGAGGCGAAGATGGCGCAGCTCGGCACAACGAACATGGGCGCATATCTTCGGAAAATGGCCATTGACGGCTATGTGGTGAAGCTCGACCTGCCGGAGCTGCGGGAGATGGTGTCGCTGCTGCGGTATTCCTCCAACAACCTCAATCAGCTCACGCGGCGGGTGCATGAAACAGGGCGCGTTTACGCCGCGGACATGGAGGATATACTCCAAAATCAGGAGCGGATCTGGCAGGCGGCAAGCGGTATCCTTTTCCCGGCTTGCCACCATAAAATAATGGGGTATTTATCCCATGCGGGGCGGCTTGCTGCGAGGTAAGCCGCCCCTGCTTTTTTGTGGTCCGGCATCCTTGCAGGGCAAGGCAGCTTCCTGTATGCTGAAAGCAGAAACAAACAAAACTGGAGGGATATTGATATGCGTTTCCTTTTGAAAATCCTCTTTGCGCCCATCCTCGCGGTGCTTGCCGTCGTCACATGGTTTTTCGTGTTCGTCGTCAGCCTGTCCAGCGGCATCCTCTGCATCCCCGCCGCCATTCTCGGCTTCTTCGGTCTGTTCATCATCTTCGTGGATTCCGTCAGCTACGGCGCGGGGCTGCTGGTGATCGCGTTCCTCATAAGCCCCTACGGACTGCCCATGCTGGCGACATGGCTGCTGGCAAAGCTCCATGTCCTGCGCTATATGCTTCGGGACTGGATATATGGATAAGGCTGTTTTCAGAAACACCGCATCAAGCAAAAGCGCGGAGCATATCGCCCCGCGCTTTTCGTTTTATTCGATCTCGTAATCCTCACTGTCGTCGGCCTCTCCGGTGGTGCAGGTGAAGCACATATTCGTCCCCGTGATGGCGCTGCCGGCCGCCCAGATGGGCGCGCCGCAGATCATGCACCTTGCGCCGTTTTTCTTGGCGGCGAGGGATTCCCGCAGCGAGGCGATCAGCTCCTTACGGTTGGTATCCTTGTTGTTTTTTACTACGCCGTCCGCAAATTCTTCAATGGAAATATAGGTGAACATATCATTCCTCCGGTTTGACCGCAACATATTTTTGATTGCGGCTGTTGGGCTTGTCGGGAATGGTCATGCGAAGCTGCCCGCTTTCCAGCAGGGGCTTCAAATGGGATTGCATAAGGCTGCGGACGCTTTTATATCCACAGTATGCGGCGATCTCGGTTCTGGAACGCGGCTCTTGGCAGCAGGCCAAAATCTTATCTCTGATACCGACTTGTGCGGCATCTTGTGCGCCGACTTGTGCGTTATCTTGTGCGTCGCGGCTTTCACTGCGGAAGAACACAACAACGAACCCTGACTTCATAATCTTAAACGCAAACCGGCAATTTGCTTCGTTGCAGGCGTCGGCAATCCGCTTCAAGCCTGTGCCGAAGCTCTCCACATCCTTTGAGTAGTAGAGGATGGAGGTAATCAGCGGATTTCTGCGCACGGGGCGCTCATCGCCGCTGATGAAGTCCTCCGGCTTGTAGCCCTCCGGGAAGCTGCCCGGATTATATATCTCAACACGGTCTTTGTAGATGGCGACCTCGTTGCTCTGACAAGCGCCGTAGTCCTTATGACAGAAGGAGTTAATCAGAGCCTCGCGGATGGCGTCGGCAGGGATTTCGGGAATCTCCTTGCGCTGCAAGGAACCGTCAAAATGAACGCGCCAGTGGATGTTGCTCATGATGTATTTTTCGGCAAGCGCCACCAGCTCAAACACCGTTCCGCGATGACGCTGGATGTCCAGAAACGTCAGCCGCTCCGTTCCCGCGAAGATCGCCATTTGCAGCTCTGCGTACATACTCTCGCAGAACAGCACCATGCCCGCGTTCAGCAGATGCTCTCCCTCGGTCAGCAGCAGTTTATTCAGCGCAGAGGTCTTATCCGCATATTCAAATTCAATGCGCTTTGCCTCATGCCCGCGCTCAATATACCGCTCGACCAGCTTTCCGTCTACCTGCTCCACAAGAAAGTTTGACACGCGCCGTTCCCATGCGTCCTCTGCGCCGTCCTGCTTTCTCAGGTAGGCCACAAGCTCCTGCTGGGACAGCACCTTGTCCTCGTCCGCAACGCGGATGCGGGCAACATCATACGCAAAGTATGGCGTATTGTAACCCTCAAAGCGGACAAGGATGCACTCTTTCCCGTCGATGCGCACGGTCTGTATCTCAGGAAAAATCTGCGGCTCGATATGATTGGAGATTGCCTGACTGATGTCCCGCAGCGTTTTTTCGGAGATTTCCTGTCCGATGGGCGTACCGTCCGGCCTGACCCCGAAATACAGCTCGCCCTTCTGATGCTTGTTGAGGATCGCGCCGATGGAAATAATCCCTTCCTTCAGCTCTCCGGTGGACTTCTTAAATTCAAGCGTTTCGGTTTCTCTGCCGAGATTCATCCCGCGTCACCCCGTTTCTGTTCCTCATCATAGGCAAATGCTACCCCATGGCGTTTGCAGTATTCCCGTATCACGAACATCGTCATCTTATTCGGAACGGTTCTTCCGTTCTCCCAACGGTTTACCGTTGCGCAGCTCACATTCAAATCCTCCGCAAGCTCTTTTTGCGAAATCCTGCGCTCGCTGCGCAGCTTGATAATAGCGTCTGCAAAGCTCATACACTCCACGCTCCTTTTGCATAGTATAACACCTGTTAGGCGCTTTTACAACCGGAGCGGCGCATTGTTCAGAAAAAAGTTGCAAATCCATCCCACCGAAAGGAGGCCGCGCCCCATGGCGACCACACGTATCATTTCCATGCACGTCAGTCACGGCAAGACGATTGCCGACTGCCTGACTGACCGCATCGACTATTCCAAGAATCCAGATAAGACGCAGGGCGGCGAGCTGATCTCCGCCTACGAATGCGACCCGAAAACCGCCGACGCGGAGTTTCTTTACTCCAAGCGGCAGTACCAGACCGTCACAGGGCGGGAGCAGCGGCATGACGTGATCGCCTATCAGGTGCGCCAGTCCTTTAAGCCCGGAGAGATCACGCCGGAGGAGGCGAACCGCGTAGGCTATGAGTTTGCCGAGCGGTTTCTGAAAGGACGACACGCCTTTTTCGTTGCCACGCACACCGACAAAAAGCACATTCATAATCACATCATCTGGAACTCCACCACGCTGGACTGCAAGCACAAGTTCCGCGATTTTCTCGGCTCCGGCAGGGCCGTCGCACGGCTCAGCGACGCCATCTGCACCGAGCATCGGCTCTCCGTAATCGCCGATCCGAAGCGCGGGAAAAATCACTACGGCAAGTGGCTGGGCGACAACGCGAAGCCCTCCCACCGGGAGCTGCTCTGCGGCCTTATCGACGCGGCGCTTTTGCAGAAGCCCGACAGCTTTGACGCGCTTTTGAAGCTGCTGCGCGATGCTGGCTGCGAGGTCAGGCGGCGCGGGAATACGCTGTCCCTGCGCCACCCCGGCAAAAAGGGCTTTGTCCGTCTTTCTTCCATAGACGGCTATACAGAGGACGAGCTGCGCGCCGTCCTCGCCGGGGAAAAGGAGCATACGCCGCGCAAAAAGCGGACGCAGGCCACGCGGAAAAAGAATACGCTGCTCATCGACATCGAGGCGAAGCTGCAAGCGGGAAAGGGCGGTGGCTACGAGCGCTGGGCAAAGGTGTTCAACGTCAAGCAGATGGCGCAGACCTACAATTATCTGCGGGAGCATGGGCTGCTGGACTACGGGGAGCTGGAGGAAAAAGCCTCTGCTGCAACGGAACAGTTCCACGCGCTGTCTGCGCAGATCAAGGCGGCGGAGACGCGCATGGCGGAGATTGCCGTGCTGAAAACGCATATCATCAACTACGCCAAGACCCGCGACGTTTACGCGGGCTACCGCAAGGCGGGCTACTCCAAAAAATACCTTGCAGAGCATGAGGGCGACATCCTGCTGCACAAGGCGGCGAAGAACGCCTTTGACGAGCTGGGCGTGAAAAAGCTCCCCACCGTCAAGAGCTTGCAGGAGGAATACGCCAAGCTGCTATCGGAGAAAAAGGCGGCGTATGCCGAATACCGGCGTTCGCGCGATGAGATGCGCGAGCTGCTGCTCCACAAGCAGAACGTGGATCGTATGCTGGGCAAGGATGAGCGCAGCGAGGAAAAGAAACAGGAGCATGATCGCCAGTAACGGCCATGCTCCTAAAGCGTTTCGCAGAAACGCGCAGCCACACATTTATGTGTGTTCAAAGGGTTTCAGGGGCGCTGCCCCTGACAAGCAGAGGGCAGTTTTCGCGGCGGCGGAAATTGCCCGAAAAGCAAAGTGGGTACCTCTTTGCCCTGCTTGCCCAAGTTATCCCGAATCCTTGATAACCATCAATACAGCATCCCGTGCGGACGGCAGGCGATTTTTACCGACATTTAATATAGCTTGTTGCAGCATCAATCGTCTGCAGGCAATTGGTTTGCACCTTTGCGATTTAGCCTGCGAATGATTATAGTGTTATATATAAGGTATTTTGAAAGGAAAATCGCCATGTTGTCTTTTGAAAACGTACTTGATTGTTTTGCGCTGGTTATTCAGACAGGAATCTGCGAAGTGCTGCTAACTCGCCACGGATATGTGGTAATGGAGTGGGACGAGGAAGAACGTGAATGGTTCAACGTAACTCATTGCGATACTCCCGCGGCATTGCGCGAAGCAATTCTTTCGGCGTATGAAGGATATCTTCAACTCTCGCTCATCACGGATTGCCACAACCCCACCGAAGAAGAAATACGCACGATACAAAAAAGGAGCGCTGATTTGCGGCTCCTTTGCAATGCACATGGCAAGATGACGGTTATCTGACGCCGGCCTGCTCCTTTTCGCGCAGCGCTTCCAGTACGCTCAATATGAAATGCAGGGACGCTTCATCGGATACGTCCAGCAGGCGGTCTACCTTTTTACGAGTATCTGTGCGCGCGCTTTCGTTTTTGCTGAAAACGACGCCGTCCAAGGATATATTCAAGATTTTGGTAATCTCGAACAGTATTTCAATCGATGGCTTACGATGGCCGCTTTCGATATGCTTTACATGCGTTGGAGAAACCTCCAGCATTTCTGCCAGCTCTTCCTGAGTAATTCTCTTATCCTTGCGCTCGTTGCGGATGGCTTCCCGCAGCAGCGCCAGTTCCTTTTCACACTTCATATTCATGCTCCTATATTTATTAGCTTAGCGTACCCATATCAGATTGAAAATTAGCTCAGAGTATTTTAAAATATCTCTTACAGCTAACTCGATGTGAAGCAGAAGAACGCAGCACGGTGTTCAATAACATCGCATATAACTAATTGGTCAGGAGATGATTGCTTTATGTGTGAAAAGAAATGGTTGAAGGAACTGCTGAGGGCGCTGGATGGTCATACGGCTGCTTCGCTTGCTGAGGCGGAGAACACCCTCTCACGAGGGTTTAAGCCCGTTGATGTTTTTATCGCTGAAGTGAGGCAGGCTGCTGATCGGCTAAATGATGGC
>ERZ827043.3492-NODE-3492-length-11384-cov-10.595728_pt1 | contig 11384 bp, 7 predicted proteins | sample MGYA00519923_ERZ827043 | MGnify/ENA primary metagenome ERZ827043 (study PRJEB31778, sample SAMEA3449251) | human gut metagenome | biome: human gut; feature: human-associated habitat; material: faeces | place: United Kingdom | collected 2010/2012 ...
TTGATGTATCAAAATTACTTACATCTAAGGTTGTGGCTTGACTATTAGAAAACATTCCATTCATATATGTTACTTTTGATGTATCAAAATTACTTACATCTAATGTTGTAGCTTTACTACCGCCAAACATATAAGACATGGAAACAATCGGTTTATTATTTATATATGTACAAACTTTACTTGTTACTGCATCAGTACTTGCTTTATCAGTAAGTTGCACGCCCCAACCATTATTACTTATATTGTACCATGCTAGTCCTGAATTTGCTTTTTGTCCTCCTTGCTTATAAGCATAAGTATATTGTCCATTTACATATTGTAAACCTTGTGTTAAAGTGTTATTTGTTTTACAAAAATATGTATTAGTACTATTTTCTAATGGAGTTATTTCATTATGAGTAGATGGCACTACTATATCATTTAAAGTATTTGTTATATATCCACCTTTCATAGTGAGTGCTATATTTTGAGAAGAAGTACTACTATTTGTAATTAATAATTTTACTATATTTGAATTACTACTTGTTATTGAATCATTTGGCTTATTATATGTGGTTACCACGTCATTTGTATCTTTAGTTGATTCATAATATTTAACAGTAATGTTTGTATTCTTTAAATAAAGTAACTTATAATATGTGTCTACTGGATTTAAATTATTTACTTTAATATCAATAATTGTTTCACCTGTTGGTACTGTTAAAGTGTTAGTACTACTTCCATTTAATTCTATTGAATATTTAAGTTCTCCAATATACATTTCTGCTGCTTTATGATTGTTTGATGTAACGATATAACTAGAAAAAGTAACACTTAAAAGAATACTTATTCCTATAAGTACTGAAATAACAGCAAAATATTTTTGTAAGAAATTAACTATTCTATTCATGACATTATTATAGCACGTTAATAATAATTAGTAAATGAATTAAATTTAAAAGATTTGATTTTTATTCAAAACTTATACTTGCAAATAAATAATAGTTCTAGATAATCTAGTGGGGAATAAAAATTAACTATTTAAATAATCACTTTTATACTAAACAAAAAAGCACTATTTCTAGTGCTATTATTATATCTATCTTTGATTTTTTTATTGAAGTGGTGTACCTGGTGTTGTTGGTGTTTCAGAAACAGGTGCAGCAGGTATACTAGGTGTTTCTCCTATTACTGGTGTTACTGGAGTTTCAGGAACACTTGGAGCAACAGGTGCTACTTCAGGAGTAACAGTTGAAGTTTCAACTTGAGGTGCTACTGGTGTTGTACCAATGCTTGGAGTTTCACCTATACTTGGAGTTTCGCCAATACTTGGTGTTTCTCCTATTGATGGAGTTTCGCCAATTGGTGGAGCCATAACTTCAGGGCTTTGAACTGATGCCTCTGGTTGTACCATTGGTGTTGGTTCTTCAATCACTAAAGTTGGTTTCTCAGTTGTAGCTGGTACTGGTGAGTCCACAGCTGGAGTATTAAAAATACTTTCAACTGGTGCTTCAGTCGCAGGAGCTACTTGAGGTGTAACTGGTGTACTTGTATTTAAAGTAACATCGTTAGCAGTTGCTTCAAGACCACTTAAACTAGGCTCAACTGGTGCTGGTGCAGGAGCTACAGCAGGAGCTGGTGTAACAGTATCAGCTTGTGGTGCCACTCCAGGATTTGCCATAGCTGGCGCTGGTTGTGGTGGAACAGACGCTCCAGGAACAACTTCTCCTCCTTTTTGTTTTTTCTTTTTACCATCAACAATAAAGCCAATTAATGCAAATAGTAATATTACAGCAACAATCATAAAAATCAAATAATTATCTGCTAAAAAATTTAATATATTATCTTTCATATGAGTATCATATCCTCCTTATTCTCATAGTACTATTTTAACATTTAATATTTAATATTTCAATATAAAATTTTGATATTAAGAAATATTTAATTTTTTACCTTTTGGTTGTATATGAATCCAAGTATTTCCATCATTTACTTTAAGTTCACTTCCATCTTCTAAAGTATAAATAGTTTTACTAGCTCTATCTTTTTTATTCCATTTTATCTTTATAGCTTCACCATTTGAAATATAATATCCTTCTCCAGTGCCTATATTATATAAATCTTGTCTACCTTTTCTATCACTCTGTATACTAGAATTTTGCACTTGATAAGTTATTATATTTTTAACAGTATATTGTTTTTTAGTGATAAGGTCAGTATGTTCTTTTCCTCCCATAAACATTTTATAATTCATATTCTCAGGATCATAAACATATTTTGTTGTTTGATATGATGAATATACTATTTCAACTATTTTTGCTTCTTTTTTATTTTCAGTTTTATATTCCATTTTAATAGGACTATATTTGAGTAACTGTTCTTCAGTGGTATTTCTATATTTTTTTGATTTTATTAACTTATTAATTCTATCCATTGATGTAAATGCAGTATGTTCATATGCTCTATGAAGTGAAGTATCTCTAAAAAATCCTTTAGCATCATACATACCATTTATATTGTTAATCTTTAAACTTTTTATATCACTTAATGCTTGTGGTGAATGCCCATAATGAACAAATATAGCATCATTTTCAAGAACATAATCTAAAAAATAATGTCTTGCGCTTCTAACAGAACCTATCTTTTTAGTTGTTTGGTCTTTAAAAAATGCGATTATTCTTGTGATTCCACCTTCTGCGATAAGTTCGTATGCAAGATATGCGTCCTGTAGTCCAGCATGTGGATAAGCATCATGATTGTTATTAATTGATACTGCAATAGGTCTAGTTTTAGAATCTTCATCAATTATCTTAACCTTAGGTTTAACCACATAAATATTACCAATATTGATTCCGTTTTCCATAGTATATTCTAGTATCTTATCATACACATTAAAATAATTAAATGCTATTACTGAAATACCAGCAAATATCACAAAAAATAATAAATTTCTTAACATTTTACTTTTTTTCTTTTTCATATACATTCTCCATCTAAATTATATCATATTGTTTTATATTGAATATTATTTATAGTAATTATATGTAAATTTTACATTAAAAATACCTAATCATATGACTAGGTATTACATTATTTAATTTTTTCTAACATTTTAGATTTTGCTTCAACTGGATTTGCTTTTCCTTTTGATTTTTTCATTACTTGACCAACTAGGTAATCTAACATATTAGTTCTTCCGTTATGATAATCTGTGATTGCTTTTTCATTTTCACTTATTACTTCATCTACAAGTGAATCTATAAATGATGAATCTTCTATTACTTCCATATCATATTTTTTAACTATTTCTTTTGGAGTTAGTTTTTCTTCTAGCATTTTAGTAAACACTTTTTTAGCTTGATCTGATGATATTTTTTTATCATTTACAAGTGTTATTAATTCTACTATCATGTTTGGTCTTATAAATATATTGTCTATTGTTATGTCTTCACTCTTATTTATTTCACCAAGTAATCTTGTTGTTATCCAGTTACATGCCATTTTAGGTTCACATTTATCTTTAATGCATTCTTCAAAGTAATCTGATACTTTTTTATTTTTAGTAAGTACGTTTGCATCATATTCTGAAAGTCCATACTCATTCATATATTTTTCTTTTCTTTCACTTGCAAGCATTGGTATTTGTGATTTAATTTCTTCTATTAATTCTTTTGATATTTTATATCTTGGAATATTTGGTTCTGTGAAGTATTTATAATCTATCGCATCAGCTTTACTTCTCATATGGATAGTAGTACCACTTTCGTCATCCCATCTTCTTGTTTCTTGTACTACTTCATCATAACGTCCTGCATCTTTTAGTTCTGATTGTCTTTTAATTTCATATTCTATTGTTTTTCTAATCGCATCAAAACTATTTACGTTTTTAACTTCAACTTTTGTACCAAAGCAAGTATCATTTTCATTCATTATTGATACATTTACATCGGCTCTTATTTGTCCTTTTTTAGTATCACATTCTGATATATCAGTATATTCATAAATACTTTTAACATGTTCTAAGAATGCTAGTGCTTCATCTGCACTATGTAAACATGGCTCTGTTACAAGTTCTAAAAGAGGTACGCCTGCTCTATTATAATCTATTGTTGAAGTATTATAATAGTGATCAAGTGAAGCAGCATCTTCTTCTAAATGTATATCATGAATTAATACTTCTTTTTTAGTGCCTTTTACATCTATAGTTATTTTACCGTTTACTCCAACTGGATTAAAGAATTGTGTTAGTTGATATCCCTTTGGAAGATCTGGATAATAATAGTTCTTTCTATCAAATTCCATATATTCAGGTATTTTACAATTCAATATTGAAGCCATCATTATTGCTTTTTTGACACATGTTTTATTAACAACTGGAAGTGTGCCTGGAAATGCCATATCAAGTGGTGCTACATTTGAATTAGCTCTTTTACTAAAACTATTGCTTGATGGTGAAAATACTTTTGTATTTGACTTCATTTCACAGTGAAATTCTAGTCCTATTACTGCCTTATATGACATTATAACACCTCCTTTGCAATTTGATTTTTATATTCCATATTACTTTCAAGAGCGTATGCAATATTTAAAACATTTATATCATCCTTAACTTTACCTGTTATATTTACTCCAACTGGAAGATTATTTATAAATCCATTTGGTATTGTTATTGATGGATATCCACCAAAGTTACCTATTTGTAAGTGATCTTCTAAAATATTATTTGAACTTGATAATTTATTTTTGGAGTCTTCTATAGGTTTAGCAGGACCACTACCTACAGGTAAAATAAGTCCATCATATTTACTAAATAATTCGTTCATTTTATTAACAATAAGTCTTCTTACTCTTTTAGCATTTATGAAATATTTTTCTTGGTTTTCTTTTTGAAGTACATAAGAACCAATTACAAATCTTCTTTTAATAAGTGGACTAAATCCTTTAGTTCTGTGATCTTTCATTATTTCAAATGGAGTTTCACCTTCACCTCTTGGACCAAAACTAATTCCAGTTAAGTTAGACATATTACTTGTTGCTTCTGCACAAGATAACACTACATAAACTGATGGAACTGCATCTAATAACTTTTTATCAACACTTTCTTCATATACTTCCATACCAAGTTTTTTACAAAGTTCTATTGTTTTATTAAAATTTTCTAAATGATTTTTTAATTCTTCACTAGGATTTTTATAATTATCTATATCAGTTATTTCTTTAATATAGAATAATTTTTTACCTTTAACATCTTTATTTAAACTTTTATATAATTCAATATCACTTGAATCCCAAGATGTCATATCTTTAGGATCTTTTCCTTTCATAGCGTCTACTGCGATAGCAGCATCTTCTACACTTCTTGATAATACGCCAACTGTATCAAGAGAGCAAGCAAATGGGAAAAGTCCATATCTTGATATCATTCCATATGTAGGCTTATAACCAACTATTCCACAGTATGCAGCTGGTTTACGTATTGAGTCTCCTGTATCGCTACCAAGAGCGAATGGATAGCATCCACATGCGACAGATGCTGCACTTCCTGCTGAACTTCCTGCTGTCATTCTACTAGTATCCCAGGGATTATGTACAATGCCTGTATGTCCTGTAGTACCAGTTCCTCCCATTCCAAGTTCATCAAGAACAGTTTTTGTAACTGGAACAGCACCTTTATTTTTAAGATTAAGTACTGCTGTCGCATCAAAGAATGGAACATAATCTTTTAATGTATTAGAACTTCCTGTTGATAAAATATCTTTAGTAGAAAAGTTATCTTTTACTCCAAAAGGTATACCACTTACAAGTTCTTCTGTTACTTCTCTTTCTTTCGCATCATCAATTATAGTTACAAATGAATTAGTTGCTTCCTGTATACTATGACATTTTTTTAATGATTCGTCTACTAGTTCTTTTGAAGTAATTTTCTTATTTAATAAATCTTCATGTAATTCTTTAATATTTTTAGTTATCATTATCCCACCACCTTTGGTACTTCTACTTCTCTACCTTCATATTGGTCACAATTCTTAAGTAAATCTTCAATAGGTATTTCTTCCAGTACCTCATCATCACTTCTTAATTCTTCTACATAAGAATCATATGGATAACTAAGTGGTTCAGTGTCTTTAATATTTGGTATTTCATTTATTAAATCCATATTTTTTTCTATTTCATCAAATTCTTCTTGTATATTAGTTCTTTCTTCTTCTGTTAATCCTATAAGTAATTTATCAGCATAATCATCTATCATTTCTTTTGTGAAATTACTCATTATTATTCCTCCTTTATCTTAATACCGAGCTCCTCTAATTGCTTTGGTTCTAATGTACTAGGACTTCCCATCATAAGATCTTGACCACTAGTACTTACTGGAAATGCTTGTACTTCTCTTAAGTTTGATTCATCTTTTAATATCATAATAATTCTATCTATTCCAAGAGACATACCTCCATGAGGTGGACATCCATATTTAAACGCAGTTATTAATGATTGAAATTTACGTTCAACTTCATCTCTCTTATAACCAACTGCTTCAAATCCTTTTATAAGTGATTCAACATTACTATTTCTTATTGCTCCACTTGCCATCTCATTACCATTACATACAAAGTCATATTGATAAGCCAGTATTTCATCCATGTTATCTTTATTATACTCTATATCGCTTTCATGTGGAAGACTAAATGGGTTATGACAAAATTCATATTTTCTAAGTTTCTCATCATATTCAAACATTGGAAAGTCATTAATAATACATAATTCTATTCTATTTTCATCTATTAAATTAAGTTTGTTTCCAAGATATGTTCTTATTTGACCTGAGAACTTTTGAGCTACTTTTTTATTCTTATTAGCAATAAAGAATACTACTGAATTTTCTTTCATAGATAAAAATTCTATTAAATCTTTTCTTTCTGTATCATTTAAGAATTTATCTATAGGCCCTTTAAATGTTTTATCTTTAGTAAGTGTTAAATATCCTATACCTGGCATTCCAATATATGACGCATAATCCACTATTTCATTGAACCATGAGTTTGATTTATCTCCTATATCATCTACAACTATTGCTTTTATAATCGAACTTTTAAATGGACCAAATGTAGTATTTTCAAGTATCTTACTTATATTTTTTATTATAAGTGGGTTTCTTAAATCCGGCTTATCTGTTCCATACATTTCCATTGAATCATTGTAACTTATTCTTCTAAATGGTTTAGGTGAAACTTTTTTATCACTATACTTTGTGAATACTGAATGAAATATTTCTTCTCCAAGTAGAAGAACTTCTTCTTCAGTAACAAAGCTCATTTCAAGATCAAGTTGGTAAAACTCTAATGTTCTATCACTTCTAGCATCTTCATCTCTAAAGCAAGGTGCTACTTGAAAATATTTATCTATTCCGCCTACCATTAATAATTCTTTATATATTTGTGGAGCTTGTGGTAAAGCATAGAATTTACCTTTAAAGTTTCTACTTGGAACAACAAAATCTCTTGCTCCTTCTGGACTAGATGCAGTAAGTATTGGTGTTTGTACTTCAGTAAAACTTAAATCATACATTTTATTTCTTAAGAAATGTAGTATTTCGCTTCTAAGTAATATATTATCTTTTACTTTATCATTTCTCATATCTAAATATCTATATTTAAGTCTAACATCTTCACTTACTTGCTTACTAGACATTATTTCAAATGGTAATTCATGAAGTGACTCTCCAAGTACATCAAGTTCACTTATTAATAATTCCACTTCTCCACTTTTAATTTTTTTATTTATAGTATCTTCATCTCTTTTACGAAGTATACCTTTTAATCTTATAACTGTTTCTTTAGCTAGGCCTTTAAATATAGAGTCATCATTTGATACAGTTTGTAATACTCCACTTGTATCTCTTAAATCAAGGAATAAAACTCCACCATGATCTCTTATATTTTGTACCCAACCACTAACTATTATTTCTTTTCCTACCATATCGTTTTCTATATCACTAATCATGATTGTACGATATTTATTTGTTTTCACTGTTCCTCCTTTTAGTAGTCACAGTTATTAGGTGTTCTTGGATAAGGTATTACATCTCTTATGTTTTCAATACCTGTTAGATACATTATTAATCTTTCAAATCCAAGACCAAATCCTGCGTGATAGCAGCCTCCAAATCTTCTAAGATTTGTATACCAATCTAAGTTTTCTAGTGGTATATTCATTTCTTTCATTCTATTAATTAGTTTATCATAATCATCTTCTCTTTGACTTCCACCAATTAATTCTCCAGAACCTGGTACTTCTAAATCTACTGCAGCTACTGTTTCATTATCATCATTTAATTTCATATAAAACGCTTTAATATCTTTTGGCCAGTCTGTTATAAATACTGGACCATTAAAGTGTTCTGTAATATATTTTTCATGTTCCTTGGCAATATCTTCGCCATATTCTGGTTTAAATTCAAAGTCAACTTTTGCTTCTTTTAATAAAGTTATAGCATCATGATGAGTAATTCTTACGAATTTACTATTTAATACTTTATTTAATTTATCTTTAAGTCCTTTCTCTACAAATTTATCAAAGAAATCTATTTCAAGTGGACATCTTTCCATTACATACTTGATAATAAATTTCAACATTTCTTCTTCTATATCCATTATTCCATTCATATCACAAAATGCTATTTCAGGTTCAATCATCCAGAATTCATTAGCATGTGTTTTTGTATTTGAGTTTTCAGTTCTCATTGTTGGACCAAATGTATATATTTTTTTATATGCAAGAGCAAAAGTTTCTCCATGAAGTTGACCAGAGCCTGTTATATATGTTTGTTTACCAAACAAATCTTTCTTAAAATCAACTTTCTTATCTTCCCCTAAAGGAAGATTATTCATATCAAGAGTTGTTACTTTGAACATTTGTCCTGACCCTTCACAATCTGCTCCTGTTATAATTGGACTATGAAAATATACATAGTTATTACTTTGAAAATATTCATGTATAGCATGAGCAGCTACACTTCTTACTCTAAAAACTGCATTAAATAAGTTTGTTCTTGGTCTTAAGTATGCTAGTTCTCTTAAGAATTCTCTTGTATGTCTTTTTGGTTGAATTGGATAATCTTCAGGACAGTCACCTAATACTTCAACATTTTTAACTTTCATTTCATGACTTTGTCCACTACCTTGTGATTTAATTATTGTTCCATTAACTCTTATAGCTGAACCTACTCTAATTTTACTAATCATATCAAAATTAGATAATTCTTTATCATATACAAGTTGTAAATTTTGAAAATATGTTCCATCATTAAAATCAATAAATCCAAAATTAGATTGATTTCTATTATTACGAACCCAACCTTCTAATACTACATCTTTATTTTCGTAGTCTTCTATTTTTTTAAATAAATCTTTAACATCCATATATTTCATCTTCCTTTCCTAAAATAAAAAGAGATGGTAAAAGGAGTCATAATGACGATTACCATCCCTTAATTTAACTTAATTATTATAACGGTTTCCCGGGAATACTTACTACTAGTTCAATATTCCACTCAGTGGTGTTATTCATATATATAGTTTATTAGTTTTCACCAATCACTAACTCTCTTTAAAACATCTATATATTACTTCTCCACATCAAAGATTTATGACCTAATTATACATTCATTAAATTAGTTTGTCAAATCTTATTTAATTATCATAAAATAATTAAATATATTCTATTCTATAAAATTATTTATTATTTATTAAATTATCATTAAGTATTTTTTCTAAATCTTCTTTTTTAAATGGTTTAGAAATATAACCATCAAATCCATATTTTATATATTTGTCTTTAGATGAAGTAAGAGCATCAGCAGTAAAAGCTATGACCTTAGTATTAAAATTATTTATATTTTTTAATTCTTTTAATGTATCAACACCATTCATATCTTTCATCATTATATCCATAAATATAAGATCATATTTTTCATTATTATTTATTTTATCAATACATTCGCTACCATTTTTACATGTCGATAATTTTATATTATATTTAGAAAGTAATCTAGATAAAACTTTATTATTAAGTTCATCATCATCAACAAGTAATATAGTTTTATTATCATATGTAATATTGTTATCATTAGAATTATTATCTACTACATTTGATATTTTTTGTGGTATTTCTATACTAAATACACTACCGCTGCCATAATAACTTCTTACATTAATAGTGCCATTCATTAAATATATTAAATCTTTTGATACTAATAATCCTATACCATCTCTATCAACATCACTGTTAATATCATTATCTATACCTTTTTTACTGAATATCTTATTTAAGTCTTCACTCTTAATACCTATTCCAGTATCTTTTACTTCTATTTGTAAATTACATATATTATTTTCAATAACACTATTTATTGTTAAAGTAATAGTTCCTTTATCAGTATATTTAAATGCATTAGTAAGTAAATTATTTATTATTTCTTTTATTTTAGTCTTATCTCCATATAAAACATTCGGAGTATTTTCAGATATTGAATATTTAAATACTACATCTTTTTTACTAGACATTTTCTTATTTAATAGTATTAATCTTTCTACTTCTTTTCTTATATCATAATTCTTTTCTTTTAATTCTAGTTCTTTATTTTCTATCTTATTTATATCTATAACATTACCAACTAAATCTAATAATGAAGAAGATGCATCGTTAAGATCATTTATACTTTCTTTTATCTCATTTGATAAATTATCAGTATGCATACTCATATATTCTATAGAATTAATTATTGATGTAAGTGGTGTTCTTAATTCATGAGATATATTATTTAAGAAATTAGTTTTATTCATATCTTTCTTCAATGCATTAACTCTTAATTCATTTATGATATTATATTCTTTTATAGAAGGACTTTCAATATACATATATATTAAATATGTTATGAATAACATTATAGTTGTTGGTACTAAAACACTAGTAAATTTAAATTGTAATATAGTTAATACAAATAATAATATTAATATAGAATAAATACTATTTGATTTAGTAACTTTTATTATTTTATGATTTAATATTACTTGTATCAATGAAACAATATTTATAGTTAATATTGATATAGCAAGTACTAATACACTATTCTTAGATAATGTAATTATTATCGATAATATTATAAGTATGATACATTCTATTATATAAAGTAATTTAGTATTTTTAGTATTTGTTATAATGAATATATAAGTATTTAATATTAAATACCATGATATAGTAAATATATAGTATAAATTTTTAGTTGTGTTAGAGAGAATATGGGCAGACCGTATCTGGGCCGTACTTGCTCCGTACATTCTTCGGTCAGAAGTACCTCTGTACGGAGAAACTACGGACTTGGTACGGAGCAAGTACAGCTCGGGTACGGC
>ERZ827043.3497-NODE-3497-length-11369-cov-2.836928_pt1 | contig 11369 bp, 11 predicted proteins | sample MGYA00519923_ERZ827043 | MGnify/ENA primary metagenome ERZ827043 (study PRJEB31778, sample SAMEA3449251) | human gut metagenome | biome: human gut; feature: human-associated habitat; material: faeces | place: United Kingdom | collected 2010/2012 ...
CGAGCCGTATCAGGCGCCTCATTTTCGGTAACGCGAATCTGCACGGCACAGCCCAGCAATCCTTCGTGCAGGGTGAGCGTATCCGTATCCAGATCCGCAAGCTGTCCCTTCGAGGATTTGCTGTGGCGATCCGAGAAGGGACTCCATACGCCCCAGGAAAACCATTCGGTCAGTCGTCCGTCCGTCAGGCGAATACGCGCTTCCACTTCCACCGTTGAGCCGCGGGGCGTGTCTGCACAAAAAGAAACGATTAATGTATCAAAAGTCTTCAGTTCGTAAAAGCCGGTGCAGTCTGCCGGTTGTTCGATTTTCAGGAAATCTGTGTTGGTTTTCATCCTCCCAAAGCTCCTCATCCATGCATTCAATTCATTTTACACCTAAATCTTTAATTGTAAAGGAGTATTTAGAGGATTTTTCGGTTTAGAATGCTTTACACACATCGATCCAGCGGCCGCCGGTGACCCGTTCCAATTCGTCGGGGCTGAGGCGTACCGCAGAATTGGCTGTTCCGCACGCAGGAAAGACCTGTTCAAAGCGGCGCAGCGACTCGTCAAGATAGATGCTCACCTGCTCTTGATCCACGCCAAACGGGCAAACGCCGCCGATGCGGAATCCCGTCCTCTCTTCTACCTGCTCCGGAGACAGCATACGGGCCTTGACGTGAAAATATTCCTTGAACTTATGATTATCGATGCGCATATCTCCCGCGCAGACGATCAATATGCAGCCGTTTTCCGCTGCAAAGGACAGCGTTTTGGCAATATGCGCAGGCTCACAGCCCAACGCTTGTGCCGCAAGCTCGACCGTTGCGGTCGATACGTCGAATTCCCGGATGCGATCCTCCATCCCCTTTGTTTTCAGATAGGCAATGGCTTTATTGTCCATTTGATTTTGATCTCCTTTGGGTTCAGTGTGTCCTTGCCGCATTTACGACCTTAAAGGTCGAAAATGAAGATTAAATTCCCCATGCAGATCTATATTTCCTGCCCATTGGATGAAAAATTTCCGAAAACGCGAAAAACCCATACGATTCAAGCTTATTGCATGGGCTTAATTATGCAGCCTAGCTGTTGAAGCGGCGGTTCTGCATGGACAATTCGGACACGAAAAAGCGCTGATTTTCACCGTTGCATGCGCATTCAAAATGTGTAAAACAACTTAAAACTATGAAAATCCAGAAAAACGGAATCTATTGACAGAAAATATATATAATGTATTATGACGGCGGCCCCCTCATAAACGATTCCGAAACGCGCACGGAGCTTGCCGAGAGTGAAATTACGAAAATCAATCAGGCATTGATACAATATGATCCTGCCGTGGAGGATGAAAAACAGCGCCCCCGCTGACCTTGTCGTGGACGGGAACGAAAGCTCCGTCTCCGATTTTCTAATTGAGCACCTGAATGAATACATTCAAAGCGAGGGCTATCTGGAGAGAAAAGCAAGTTTCGAAGCGATCTTCGGCAACGAAGAAAACAACTTTTCTGTCACGCGGGTTATTGACCTTTCGGCAGATAACCTTGGTCCGGGCAAGCTGTCCATTCGCAGAACAAAGAAAACTCCGTGGAGCAGCAGATTGGGGTATTGCTGCATAGCATTCTGAACAGCGATGATTATGACGGCGGCATCATCCTAACTGATTCCAAAACACGTACAGAACTTTCCAAGAGCGAAATTGCGAAAATCAATCAGGCGCTGAAGCAATAAAACGTATAGAAGGAGCGAGACAGATGTCCCGCTCCTTTTTCTCTGTTCGCAAGGGTTTGCCGTTATAAATGCGGTCAAATAGCCTGCTTCGTTAGTTCGTCATGTCGATACGCTTGTTGTGAAGTCCATTAACCGCTTGAGGCGCAAGAAACCTGTCAGCCGTCTCTCGTCTTGGAGCGGACAGCTGCAAAAAAAGAGGAAGCGGTTTTGTTCCCGCATCCTCTCTTTTTGCTTATCTTACGGTGAATTACTTGTCGAAGTAGCGGTTCAGCAAACCGTTGAAAGCGCAGCCATGGCGAGCTTCGTCCTTGGCCATTTCATGCACGGTGTCATGGATGGCGTCATAGCCCAGCTCCTTGGCACGCTTAGCCAGAGCCAGCTTGCCGGAGGTGGCGCCACTCTCCGCCGCGACGCGGACGGAAAGGTTTTCCTTGGTGGAGGTGGAAACAACTTCGCCCAGCAGCTCGGCAAACTTTGCTGCGTGCTCCGCCTCTTCAAAGGCGATGCGCTTGTAAGCTTCAGCAACCTCGGGGAAGCCTTCGCGATCCGCCTGACGGCTCATCGCCAGGTACATACCGACCTCAGTGCACTCGCCGGAGAAGTTCTGGCGCAGACCCTCGACGACTTCGGGATCCAGACCCTTGGCCACGCCGATGCGATGCTCGTCCGCCCACTGGATCTTGTTTTCTTCCAGCAGATTGAACTTGGACGCCGGTGCGTTGCAGTGAGGGCAGAACTCAGGAGCCTTGTCACCCGTATGAATGTAACCGCAAACAGAACATACCCACTTCATTTTCATTACCTCCGCAATGTTTATTCTTTTTCTTTTGGCGGGGCTTTTCTTTTGCCGTCCGCCTTGATGATTTATAGATAAACGCATTTGCGGAAGTTGAAACACAATTTCATAAAAAATCTTTTAGGCCATGCGTTCCTTCATCAGGCAGGCCAGTTCCTCGGCATAAGCGGAGATCACTGCTTCATCCGGACCTTCCAACATGACGCGCACCAGCGCCTCGGTGCCGGAGGGGCGCACCAACACGCGGCCTTGACCGGAGAGCAGCCCCTCGATGGCAGCGATCCGATCCATAATAACCGAATCTTCGCGGTAGAGATATTTCTTCTCCCCGGCGCACTTGACGTTCACCAGCACCTGCGGCAGATGCTGCATCTGATCGGCCAACTCGGCAAGGGTTTTTCCGGTTTCGGTCATAACCTGCATCAGGTGCAGCGCCGTCATAATGCCGTCACCGGTGGTATTGTCCTTGAGGAAAATGACGTGGCCGGATTGCTCTCCACCCAGCACATAGCCGTTTTCCAACATGTTTTCCAGCACATAACGGTCGCCTACCGCCGTGCGTTCCAGACGGATATCCGCCTGCTTGAGGGCGATATCCAGCCCCATATTGCTCATGACGGTCGCTACGCAGGTGTTGCCCATGAGAAGTCCCTTCTGCTTTAAGAAGCTTCCGCAGATCACCAGCATTTGATCGCCGTCTACAATGCGGCCTAGATTATCCACCGCAATCAAACGATCGGCGTCACCGTCAAAGGCCATGCCGCAGTCTGCATGGTGTTCCATTACCGCCTGCTGAAGCGACTCCGGCTTGGTGGAACCGCAGTCGGCGTTGATGTTCATGCCGTCAGGCTCCGCGTGAATGGTAATGACCTCCGCGCCCAGCTCGTCAAAAAGCACCGGGGCAATGGCCGACGCCGCGCCGTTTGCGCAGTCGAGCACAATTTTCAGCCCCTTGAGGTCGCAGCGGCACTTGGCTTTGAGCAGGTCGAGATAGGTTCGGCGCATCTCCGGGCGGGCTTCAATGCGGCCGACGTCCTTTCCTTCGGGCGAAGGCACGCCCGCGCAGCCGCTGCGGATGATCGCTTCGATCTCGTCCTCCAACGCATCAGAGAGCTTATAGCCCTCTCCGCTGAAGAATTTGATGCCGTTGTATTTGGCGGGATTGTGGGATGCGGAGATCATGACCCCGGCATCGGCCTTTATCTCCCGATTAAGCATCGCGATGGCAGGAGTCGTAATCACGCCCAAATCCACCGCGTGCGCGCCGACCGAGCAGATGCCCGCCATCAGCGCGCTCTTGAGCATATCGCCGGAGATGCGCGTATCGGTGCCGACGAGCACTGTCGGCCTGTGCGTGCCGGAGATCAACACCTGCGCGCCCGCGCGGCCCAGCTGATAGGCCAGCGTGCAATCCAGTTCCGTATTGGCAATTCCTCTGACACCGTCGGTGCCGAACATTCTAGGCATATCTGGTTTCCTCCCGAAAAATCCGTCTTTTTCCACTATCCTATTTCTATGCTGTTTAAGTCCGCCTGAACCATTACCGCTGCGACCGCGCCGTCCGAAGCGGCGCAGATCACCTGGCGCAGGGGCTTCGTGCGGATATCCCCCGCAGCATATACACCGCGCACGCTGGTTCGGGTGTCCTCACCGGCGATGACATAGCCCTCCTGAAGCGCCAACTGCCCGGCCAGCAGCTCGGTCTGCGGAACTGTGCCCACGGCGACAAACAACCCCTGCGTTCGGAATGCGGATTCCGCCCCGCTGAGGGTATTTTGCACGACAATTTCTTCCAGCTGCCCTTCTCCCCTGAGGGCTTTTACGACGGTATGATAGAGTATTTTCACATTGGGCGTCTGCTGCACGCGGCGAACGAGCGCTTGCGCGGCGCGGAAGCTGTCGCGGCGATGAATGATCGTAACTTTCGATGCAAAACGTGCCAGATACAGCGCATCCTCCATTGCGGTGTCGCCGCCGCCCACAACGCAGACCTCTTTGCCGCGGAAGAAGGCGCCGTCGCAGGTTGCGCAATAGGAAACGCCGCGACCACGCAGACGTTCCTCATCCGCCAGACCCAACGGGCGTGGTGTTGCGCCCATGCACAGCACCACGGTGCGCGCATCAATGCGCTTTCCTCCGGCGATTGCATATCGTTCGGTATCCGTCAGGTGCAATTCCGTGATTTCATCATAACGGATTTCCAGCCCAAGCTTCTGCGTCTGTTCGGCCATAGCCATGGAAAGTTCCGGCCCGCCGATTCCATCCGGGAATCCGGGGTAGTTTTCAATCCAATTGGTTGTCGCGGCCTGACCGCCGCAAAACTGTTTTTCATACAGAGCGCAGGAAAGCCCCGCGCGCATCAGGTAAATTCCGGCGGTAAGTCCGGCGGGTCCGCCGCCGATAATCAGACTGTCCAGCATTCGCTTTTTCTCCTTCGTTCAGCTTTTCCACCCTCTATTTTACCCGAAACGCGAAAAAATGAAAAGAAAATTGTGCGTTTACTCTGCATTCCAATGCGCTGCCAACGTCTTGAGCATTGCGGATAGATCACTTTGCACGCTCCGGGAGCTGTAATCCATACGGCAAACCATGTCGCCCTTGATCGCAAGCGCTTCCAGATCGCCGCAAAGCCAGGCTTCATCCAGACCATTGATTTCAACCGGCTTGAAGTCGTCGGGACTGCGGGCGAAGGTTGCGTTGCACATCAGCCTTTGTGCAAATCGCTTTGCGGCCTGCGGCGAGTGCAGTTGATAAATATCTTGATAAACCCATACCGTGTCGTCACCGTTTTCGACGCACTCATAGGTTTTCCAAACACGCGCATTCAGACTTTGCATGGAGAACAGCGTGCTGTCATTGTTGTAGGTCACAGAGCGTTCTCCACCGAAACCTGCTTCGCCCAGGAGAAAATAGGGGCCGTCAGAGACTTCCGGCAAAAGAATTTTACATTCTCCGCGCCACTGGATCAGCGCGCCGATCCCGGAAAATACAAGGCAGATTGCCAGCGCCGCCGTAATGATCTGATAGACGATGTGGTGGCGGGGCGAATGGTCGAGCGGCTTGCCGCGCTTGAGCCTGCGGCAGAGCAGCATCGTGCGGATCGTTCCGTAAAGCATTTCATAAACGGCAAGAAGCACAAATGCGGCATAGAATAAGACTGCGGCCGTTTCTTCTACCCAGCCCACTACAAAATCCGCAGCAAAGCGCTGCAAGGTTTGAAAAGAGCTGACGGAGGAAAGCCCGAAGAGCATTGCGGCATGGAACCCAAGGATCATAAAGGCAACGATCCAACCAACCCAATAGCTCCGCTTCAGCGCTCGGAAGGTTGCCGCCTGCTGCCGCGGGTCGGAATAAAATTCCGGCGCATCGCTGCCTTCCGGTGCGGAAAAAACATGCACCAGGCCATTTTCGGCAGTCAGTTTCCAGCCGCATTCTTCATAAAGCTGAATCTGTTCTTCCGGCAGGCTCTGGTCGTCGTCCAGAAAATGCGGTGAGGACAATTCGATTCTGTATTTTCGCTGCTGCGGCTCGCCTTTGCGGAAACGGCTCAGGTAAGCGCCGCGCTTATCCAGAAGCCAGCCGCGCTGCGCCATTCGGCCGTAGAACTGCTCATTTTCTCCTATGGCGTATTCGCCGGGATGAAACCGATAACACCTTTTCATGCTCTCTCCCCCAATTCCTTTCCGTCCCGCACCATCTGCGTCAGTCTTTTGAATTCTGCGTCCAGCGCCTCTTTACCCGCGTCGGTGATGGCATAGTGAATGCGCGCGGTGGTGGGCATATGCGCGCGTCCTGCTCCTCTAATGTAATCCATCCCTCTTTTTTCATGCGGTTGAGCACACCGTAAAGCGTGCCCGGCCCCATCTCCATGCGCCCATGAGAGATTTCGCGGATTCGCTGCATCATCCCGTAGCCATGCCCCGGCTCCAACAGCGCCAGCAGAATATAATACATGGCTTCCGTCATCGGCTGCTGCTCCATATGCGCGCTCCTTTCTATTATGCCTCACGATATATCGTGTGGCATAATAATAGCAAAAGAGCAAATAAAAAGCAAGCCCCGCTTTTTGCGAGGCTTGCCTGATTATTCGGCTTTGAGTTCCATGCTGCCAGTGAAATTTTCGGCCACGACGCACAGGTAATTGCTGCCGGGCGGGAGCGCCAGCTCACCGATATATGTTTCTCCTTCCCGGCAGAGCACCAGCGGATCTTTGTCCACCGAGCGGAATTCCAGCCAAGCGGATCCCTTTTCACCGGACAGTGTGCAGGTGATCGTGACGCTTTCCGCCGGCGGCGTCAGGGATGTTCCGCCGAAGATGGCTTCCTGTCCGGAAAAATCGTCATATGCCGCTAGATAGGTTCCGGTGTAGTGATTGACTCCGAAACAGCGTTCTCCTTTCAGTGGGCGTGAGAAGATTAAGGGCAAATCCCCCAACGCCTGCGTGCCCTTGTTATAGATGTTCAGCGCCGCTTCTTTACTGCATCCGCAGGCGAAAATCACGAGCAGCATGCAAAGCATCAAGATCAACAGCTTCTTTTTCATGGTCAGAATCCTCCGTCCTCGCGCTCTGAGGTGCGCTCGCGAACGATATGCTGCGCGCCCCAGCAGGTAGCCAGGAAGTATCCGCCGTAGATCACGACGATGAAAAAGGCGATGTAAAGCACCGTACTGAACAGATTGAATTTGCCCAGGCTGGTCAGCGTATCAAATACGACGTAAAGCCCGACGCAGGAATGCACGATGGCGAGCGCCAGCGGCATGCCAAAGTAGAGGGCAATCTGCCGAGTGATGGCAGACGAGATCATTTTCTCATCTGTGCCGATGCGGCGCAGCAGGCGATAGCGCTCCTGATCATCGCTGGACTGAGAAAGCTGCTGAATGGCCAGCACAGCGGCGCTGGCAACGAGAAACACCAGCGCGATATAGATGCCGATAAACATGATTGTGCCGTAACTGCCGACGTTGCTCGCATAAAGATCGTTCCGCGTTTCCCAATAGGTTCCGTAATCCTCATCACTGTGGAGAACGCTGATTTGACGGGTCAGTTCCTGCACGCGGGCATCGCCGACTTCATCCGTCATCCCTTCCGGGTAATCGAGCACTAGCGTGTAGGCCTGCGCCGGATAGTTCATCAGCAATTTTCCAGGGACGATGAGCAGCGCCTCGACGGATAGCGAACCTTCCGTTCGCATAGGCTGGTCGACGACCTTGCCTGTCACAAGCGGTGTGCCGGCAAGGGTGAGCCCTGCACCATCCTTCTGCGCCGCTTCAAACATCTGCATCAGCGGCGTAAAGGTGGTATAAACCGCGAACTGTCCATCCGGAAGATCCAGCTCCGGCAACCCGGCGCGCTGCATGCACTCGTTATAATCTTCCAGGCTTACTGCCAAGAAGCTTTGCCCCGTTTGCGCATAATCCGCCACACGGTATTCGGGCAAATAGCGTGCATAAGGCGTTGTGAGCGTATCAAAACGTGTGTCCGTGCGATAAATCGGGTATTGATAGGCTTTTTTCAGCAAATCCTGCGCACCGAGCGTTTCGATGTCCGCAAGGATGTCGCCTTCGGCCCGAATCGTTGCGTCAAACGGCGCGGACCGGTGGAAGTTATCCGCAATGGCACCGTTCATGCCCAGGGCCGAGCCCATCGCCCCGATGGTGAGGAACAGCATCAGGCACACCATCGCCATGGAACCAAAGGTCGTCCCCAATTTGCTGGTGAGCTGGCGCAGCACGAACATATTGAGATGACGATAATAAAACCCCTTCCATAGCTGCGCACCCTTGAGCAGGAAGCCGGAAAGCGACAGGAAGAACAGCAGCGTGCCCACGCAGCCCATGACAATGATGAGGAGCAGTGAAAGATCAACGGAATAGAGTTTTACCTTGCAGATCCACGCATAAGCGCCGCCCAGCAGCGCGGCGGAGAGCAGGAACAGCAGCACGCTGATCCACAGATGCCGCATGATGAACGTGCCCTCGTTGCGGCGATTGGCCTGCAAAAGCTCAATGAGCTTGGCCTTGGAGATGCTCACCATGTTCAGCAGCCCGACCACCAGGAAGATCACAGCGAAGTTTTGCATCGTTTTGAGTAAGCTGGACACTGAGATGACGAAGTGATAGTTAACCACCTCGACATGATAGAGCTTGGAAGCGACGACCGAGAGCATCTGGCTCAGCAGCAGCCCCAGCGCAAGTCCCGCGATCAGAGAAAGCACGCCGATGATCAGCGTTTCCACCAACAGCATCAGCGCAATGCGGCCGCGCTGTACGCCCATCATAAGATACAGACCAAATTCTTTTTTTCGCCGACGCAGTAAAAAATTATTGGCATACAGGATCAACCCCGCCAACACGACGGCAACGATGATCGAAACAATTTCCACTGTGCGCAACATAAAAGAAACCATGCTGCTCTGCTGTGAGGTAAAATCCAGCATGACCTGTTGGCTGTCCATGGAATTAAAAACATAGAAAATACATACGCCAAAGGAGAGCGTCAAAAAATAGATGGTATAATCCTTCAAGGATCGCAACACGTTTTTGAGGGCGAGATTATAGAACATTGCTCATGTCACCCCCAAGCAGCGTTACCACCTCGATGATCCGCTCAAAGAAGGTCTTGCGGTCCATCTCCCCACGGATCAGCTCATTGAACACGCGGCCGTCCTTGATGAAGAGGATTCGTTTGCAGTAGCTGGCGGTGAAGGCGTCGTGCGTCACCATCATGATGGTTGCGCCGAGGTTGGAATTCAGTCGTTCAAAGCTCTGCAAAAGCAGCCGCGCCGCTCTGGAATCGAGCGCGCCGGTAGGTTCGTCCGCTAAAATCAGCTTCGGGTTGTGGATGATGGCGCGCGCACAGGCTACGCGCTGCTTCTGCCCGCCGCTCATCTCATAAGGATACTTCTTGAGTACATCGGTGATATCCAGCGTCTCTGCCACCATTTTAACGTGCTGGAGGATGGCTTTGGGCTTTTCCCCCATGATGGTCAGCGCAAGCGCGATGTTTTCATAGGCCGTCAGCGTGTCCAGAAGGTTGAAATCCTGAAACACGAAGCCCAGTTCTTCCCGCCGGAAGCGCGCAAGCTCCGCCGGGCGCATTCTCGTTACGTCTTTTCCGCTCACCAGAACCTGGCCGGAAGTCGGCGAATCAATGGTCGCTACGCAGTTCAGCAGCGTGGTTTTGCCGCTGCCGGAAGCACCCATGACGCCGACAAACTCGCCCTTTTGTACCGTGAAGCTGACGTCGTTCAGCGCACGGGTGGAGTTGCTTCTTCCCCCGTAGATTTTATTCATCGAATGGACCTCGAGTACTTTTTCCATAGCGTTACCGCCTCCTTTTGATGCTCCGAGTTTACCAGAGCCGCCGGGGTTGTGCCATGGATTTACCTTACCCGCAGCTTACATTTTTGTAAGGTTGTATTCGTCGCCCAGTGGAAAGCAAACCGTTATCGTCGTGCTTTCGCCCGGCATGGAGGCTGCTTCCACCGCGATACTCATCTTATCGCAGAGCTTCCGAACGATATACAGCCCCATACCGGTGGATTTTCCGAGCTTTCGACCGTTTGCGCCGGTAAAGCCTTTTTCAAAAACGCGTGGCAAGTCCTGCGCCGGAATGCCCAGACCGTTATCCCGAATGCGCAGCAGCACGGCGTTGGTGCGCTTTTCCGCACGAAAATCGAGCTGCGGCGCTTGACGGCGATATTTGACGGCGTTGCTGATCAACTGCCCCAGTATAAACTCCATCCAGGTGGCGTCCGCCATCACCACGGCGTCCAATCCCTGCTGCGAAATGGAAAAGCCCGCTTCGATCAGCGAAAGCGAATTCTGGCGCAGCGTCCGACGTACAAGCTCTTCCAGCCGGACGGGACGAATGCGAAAGTCCTTTTCCAAGCTCGCTGCCCGCGCATAATAGAGCACCTGCGTGATATAATTTTCCATCTGCGTCAGCTCGCGCGCCAAACGATCCCCATCTTCTAAGGGATGGTTTTCGAGATAGAGCTTTGCCGAGGCGAGCGGGGTTTTGATCTCATGCACCCAGCTCTCGATATACTCCCGGTATTCGCCAGAAGCCCGTGCGTTCTGCGCCAAGGCATTCTGCCGCGCCAGATCGAGCTTTTCCACCGCATCGTAGAGCGCACGCCCTTCGGCAAAACCCGGCGGGTCAATCAGGTTCAGGGGCGCGTTTTGATAAAGGTTCTGTTCCAGCCAACGATCCATGTCGCGGTAAAACATGAATTTCCGCACAAAATCCACCGCAAGGGCGATCAGCGCCATCAATGAATAGAGCATCACGGCAAAGAGCGCTGCATCCCGGCTGGTTCCTGTGCCGATCAGCAGTACATAGGACAACACGCCTGCGACCGTCAGCAGCAGGAAGTACGGCAGCTTGTCCAGCAGATATCCGCGCAGCTTCATACCATGTACCCCTGTCCGCGGCGCGTCATGAGAAAATCCGTCAGGCCGATGGATTCCAGCTTGCGGCGAAGGCGGTTGATGTTTACCGTGAGCGTATTGTCGTCTATAAACTCGTCGCTTTGCCACAGCGCATCCATGAGCTTGGTGCGGGATACAATACAGTTCGGGCTTTGCATGAGGACGTGCAGAATTCTCTGTTCGTTTTTCGTCAGCTCTACGGTGTTTCCCGCAAATTCCAGTGTACCTCGAGTGAGATTCAACACCGCCCCGCGATGGGTCAGCACATTTTCCTGTACGGGCGCGCTGCGGCGCAGCACGGAAGCAATGTGTGCCAGCAGAATCTGCATATTAAACGGCTTGGTGACATAATCATCTGCGCCGAGATTCATGCTCATCAGCTCATCCATCTCGCTGTCCCGGCTGGTAATCATGATGACAGGGATTTCGCT
>ERZ827043.3503-NODE-3503-length-11354-cov-3.533587_pt1 | contig 11354 bp, 10 predicted proteins | sample MGYA00519923_ERZ827043 | MGnify/ENA primary metagenome ERZ827043 (study PRJEB31778, sample SAMEA3449251) | human gut metagenome | biome: human gut; feature: human-associated habitat; material: faeces | place: United Kingdom | collected 2010/2012 ...
TCACATCCTGTTCTGATATGAGCTTCGATTGTCTCATCAAATTTTGCAACTGCTGCTTTTTTTACAAGGCTAACTGCTTCTGCAACGTCGTACTGAGCAGTTCTGTCAATGTTCTTAGCAGCCTCTACATATTTCTTTCCTCTTTTCATTAAAAAACCTCCTAGTGGTAATATCGGGAGTGTTCCCTCCCACGATTGTTTCGTTTTCAGTCTTTTTTGCGATTGTCTTAAGGTAGTTACTTTCGACCTATTCCTCTACTGTAACTCCCATACTTCTGCATGTTCCAGCGATCATACTCATTGCTGCTTCTAAAGAACCTGCATTTAAGTCTGGCATTTTTAACTCTGCAATTTCCTGTAATTTTGCCTTGGAAATGGTTGCTACTTTATCCTTCTGCGGTACTGCAGAACCGGATTTGATGTTGCATGCCTTCTTAATCAATACCGGTGCCGGCGGAGTCTTTGTTACGAAGCTGAAGCTTCTGTCTGCGTATACTGTGATAACAACAGGGATGATCAGATCACCTTTATCTGCTGTTCTTGCGTTGAACTCCTTTGTAAACTGAACGATGTTAACACCATGCTGACCAAGTGCCGGACCAACTGGTGGAGCCGGTGTTGCCTTTCCAGCAGGAATCTGTAATTTAATATAACCTGTTACTTTTTTTGCCATCTTAGGCACCTCCTATGTGGTATTGTCGGGGGTTTCCCTCCCACTTGCTTCGGTTTCCGATTGTTCCGAAGCGGTTCTCTGTTACTTACAACATTGCGGCATCGGCCACAGCCGGTGACGCATACCAAAAATATTACATTTTTTTGATTTCTGTGAAACCGATCTCTACCGGAGTCTCACGTCCGAACAGTTCGACATTGATTGTCACGATCTGTTTACTTGGATTAATGGACTGAATAACGCCTACGGTATCTTTCCATACACCCGCGGTGATGGTAACCGTATCGCCTTCTTCGAAATCAATCTCAAGTTCTGCAGGTTTGATTCCGAGCGGTGCCATTTCCTCCTCTGTAAGCGGAACTGGCTTGGATCCAGGTCCAACAAAGCCGGTAACACCTCTGGTATTTCTTACGACATACCAGGTATCATCATTCATGATCATGTTCAGCAGAACATAGCCCGGAAACAGCTTTTTCAGAACCTGCTTCTTGGCACCGTTCTTCACTTCCACAACTTCCTGCATCGGAACTCGAACCTCAAGGATCTGATCCTCCAGGTGACGGTTTTCAATTGTTTTTTCAATGTTGGCCTTTACCTTGTTCTCATACCCTGAATAAGTATGAACTACATACCAGTTTGCATCTGACATATTATCACCCTGTCCTTATTTTACTAAGAAATCAACACCGTACTGTACGATCATATCAATGATGGTGATCAGAACGCCCAGTACTACCGAAACGCTAAGGACTGCTGCCGTCTGCTTGCCGATGGATTTCTGATCCGGCCAGATAATTTTGCGGAACTCAGCTTTCAGACCGTCGAACCAGCTTTTTTTAGGAGCTTTTTCTTTCTTTTCCTTTTCGCTCATATAATCACTTATCCTTTCGCACCCGGCTTATTTGGTTTCCTTGTGATTCGTGTGTTTCTTGCAGAATCTGCAATACTTCTTGGTTTCCATTCTCTCAGGATGAGTTTTCTTATCCTTTGTCATGTTGTAATTACGCTGTTTGCATTCTGTACATGCCAATGTAATTCTTGTGCGCAAAACTTCCACCTCGCTCTCTTTGTTTTTTGCTCACAGCCTTTATGGGCTGATGAATTTTAGGCATAAAAAAAAGACCTACTTCCATTCGCCAGACCAGTCTATCATGACATTGAAAAGAAGTCAAGTCTTTCTTGTGTTTCTGACACTTTTTTTCTTGTGTTTCTGACACTTTTTTTGCCAAATACCTGACATACGGCAAGTATCAGAAAAGAACGGGAAATACTTCCGCATCCCCACAGCCTGACTTCCATTTTTCAAGCACAGCCTGATAAACTTCTGCCTCTGCCGCATGCATCCGGCAGAGATATTCCGGACATCCTTTTTCTTCTCCACATTCGGCAGCGATCATCGCAATGCAGGGATGACAGATTTTTCTGTTTGCACAATGTATACACGCCGGAGAACAGCATACTTTTTCTGTCTGTGCAACCAGTTCTTTCCAGGCTTCTGCAAAAGAACGCTCTTTTAAAGATGTTTTTGCCGAAGCGTACATGCCGCAGTTGACCAGATTGCCCTGCCAGTCCACCCAGAAAGAACAGTGTCCGGCCCGGCAGTGCATGGTCATCACATTTTCATCCGTCATCTTTTTGTCTTCACATCTTTTTTCTTCGTCAGAATTTTCCCGAAACCGTTCCTCGCCTTTTTGGAATCTGTCAAACCGCTCAGCCTGCCGCCAAAACCAATCCCCTTCTCCGGTCAGAAAATCGGTCTTTACTCTGGCAAGTGCGGCCTCTTCCGGGGAAAGGCGTTCATTTTGTCCGACCATTGCTGCGTTTCGGCGGATCGGCGGAAACATATAGGTTGCCGCTTGGATCGGTATCTGACACTCTTTTGCATAAGAAATCATACTCTCCAGATCCTGTACATTCTGCGGTGTAATGCTGGCGTTCAATTTGATCGGTACCCCATACTGTTTCAGCCATCGGACGGCATTTTTCACTTTCAGAAAGGATTCGCCGTTTCCGCAGAGCTTCTGATAAGTCTCTTCACTCGCCCCGTAAAGTGTGATGTTAATCCTGGTCGGTGTGTGTCTGCCAAGCCATCTGGCCATGTTCTGATCGATCCGGGATGCATTGGAATTGATGCTGACCTGCATTCCAAGATCCTGCATTCCGGCAAAGACTTCCTGAAAATCTTCGTACAGAAACGGCTCCCCGCCCGTCAGAAGCGGAAACAGCAAACCACATTTTGCGGCATCTTCTGCAATCTCAAGCCACCTCTTTCCATCCATCAGTCCGCCTGCTTTCTCCACCTCTGCCCTGCTTTTACGGACATAACACATTTTGCAGGCAAAATTACAGATCGGGAGCAGTTCAAATGCCCCGGTCAGTGGGATTCTCTCCGCTCCTGCTTTTGCCCATAAACGCCTGCTGATCGTTCCCTGCATATTTTCTCTTCTCCTTCCTGTTTAAGAATACGTTATGTATTTCTTGTGACACTCTTCCGTATACCTTACTTCTGTACTCGCTTCACATTTTGCATGTCTGAATAAATTTCATTTTATCTTTTCCTACAGATATCGTCCATCTTCAGGATTTTTTCCAGGCACGCAACTGCCTGCTCATCCATCGTTGCAGTCAGCTGGTAGACTGGCATTTCTTTCAGCAACAAAAACAGATTCTCTGCCGCCTGGTTTCTGGCATTTTCACTCCACCGGTCGATTACAAGCTGCGGCATCAGCTGTGCCATCGCTTTCCCTGCCCGCAGTCTTTCGATGCTGCTCTTTCCATTCTGCGACTGTTTTACCAGAACGATGCATCCCGCCACATGCACTTCCCCGCTTCGCACCGGCTGTGATCCATCCATCGGATAGCCGTAGCTGTGCCAGTTTCCGTCCTGTTTTCGCAGAAGTGTCCGGTCATTGCAGATGATCCTGGCATTTCTGAACCTCTCCCAGAGTTTTGCCTGCGTGGTCTTTCCCGCCCCGGATGGTCCGGCAAACAAAATCCCGGTTTCCTGATATGTAATCTGTGCCGCGTGAAAAAACAGTACAAGAAACTGTTGAAGGATGGCCCGCATCGGAAAATAACGCAGGATTTCACCAAGACTTTTCGGTGCAACCGGAAGCAGCCGTTCCTGTATCCTGCACGAAACATGTGAAAAAGTATCGTCGTATTCCACGCAGGAAATTGCTCCCTTTTCTCCCTCCCACACAATACAGTAATTTTTCTCTTCCCTGCGATAGTAAGTCTGGATCAGATCTTCTCCAAGCTTTACCGCAGAACGAAGCGGCGGCTTTACCCACTTCCAGGAAACCGCCGCCAGAATATCTGTCTCTTTCCATTTTTCATCCTGCCCGGATATACCGGATCTTTCCCGGATTATAAATGGAAGGAACACATCTTCGATCTGAATTTCTTTTTCACAGTCCAGACAGATTTTCACGCCGCCAAGGCATAACATGATGTGCATCCCCGGTACCTCGCTTTTTCTGTTTCTCTTTGTGTTCAGGATGTCCAGTAACCGCCGCCTGCTGTCGTGTAACAGTCGCACGTATCCTCCGAATAAAACTGTACATTGTGCACACTTCTTGCAGCACTGTATGTCTCAAACGGATCAATGTAATCGCTGCACTGGCTGTATCCGTTCATTTGCGGACCGTTGTGGACGACCGTTTCACAGTTGCTTGCGATCGAAGCATCCAGCTGATAGCGTTCCACTTCTGCTTTTGGAGTTTCATACGTTTTCTTCATATCCATTCCCCTTCCCGTATGTCTGTTTCTTTATGATCGTAAACTCGGCATTTCCGGTTACTTTGATATTGGTTGCGGAAACCAGTCCCTCTTCGGCTTTGATCTCAAATGTAGCTATCGTGCTTCCGTCTTTTTCACTGATATCCGCACATTTTGAAATTTCATAATAACAGTCTGCTGCATTTTTAAGTTCCAGGATCTGTCCGTTGACTGAGACTTTTGCATTTCCGAACGGAGCTTTTACTCCAAGATAAAGTTTGTTTGTATTTGGATCCCAGTCTTTTAAAGAGAAGGTTACGCTCTGATCTTCATCAAGATAAACCTCTTCTTTCGGCCCGTTGCTCTTATATTCGGAAGCTTTTTTGATCTCACCGTTTGAATCGGTAAATACCACAAATGTTTTTCCATCCCACTGGATCTCGCCGTTCTCATCAACCTCCGTATAATCGGAGAGAAGTTTCTGACGCAGTGTAACTGCCGTCATATTTGCTTCACCATCCTGGTTGTAGGCCTGTGCTGCAACATCTGCATGTTCATCCGTCTCATCAAGCGGCTGCATCACACGGATCCCATCCAGCCAGAAATCTGAGCCAAAACGATTTCCCGCCTTTGCAACAGACACTTCTACATTATATGTGCCATATTCGGAAGTATTCCAGGTAAATACCGGAATATTGTATAAAGTGATCTTGTTTTCACTCTGATAAATGGTGTTGCGGTATCCATGATAGATTTCTCTGCCTTTTGCATCTCTGATCACGATCCGCAGATAGCCGCTGTTATTGGATGTCCTTGCAAAGAAAGAAGTTCCCTTTCCGGTAAAGGTGTAAGTAAATTTTGCTGCACCTTTTTCTGTGCTTACATAACAGCTGGAACCGTTGCTGTCTTCGCTGTCACTTAAATAAGCAACATCTGAACCATACGGACTGTCACCGGCATCCCCGACTACGCCCGGTTCCTGGTAATCCTCCTGAGGTGTTCCCTCCTGTTCCCAGCTTCCGTTTGGATATTCTGCCATTCCGAAATCTTCTTCATAATACATGTCGGTCGCCGGAATGATATAAACCTTTGCCTGTGCCTCCTGATCATCTACACCGTTTGTACTCTTTACTTTTGCAGTATAATTTAAAACTTCTACGCCGGTCAGCTGTTTTGTCAGCGTGTAATGAATTTTTCCGTCTTTTACTTCGGCCGTTCCATATTTCAGAGAATTGCTGTCGATTTCAACCAGTTCTTTGCTGCCTCCGACTGCCAGATCATTTACCAGAGGATCCATTTCAACCGGAAGTCCGTAGTCCAGAACAATATAATCGTCATTTGCCTCAAAAGATGCCGTTTCTTTGTGCAGCATTTCATTTTCACAGGTGAACGATACCTGATCTGCTTTGTCTGCTTCACCTTTTGCAGTCACGCTCATACTCGTTCCGGCACTGTCCGAATCCACGACATGGAAACCACCGGCTGCTTCCGCCTGATAACTCCATTTCGGAACGATCCAGCTCGCTCCGTTGTCCGCCTCGGTAATATAATAGGTTTTGCCGTCATCTTCATCCATCGTTCCGATGAATTTCGCAGTCTGACCATTTTTCAGTGCAAACCTTCCGTCCGTTCCGGTCATTCTCGTATCTACATACTGATTGTTGATGTCATAGAGATTGTAAGTTGCATCTGACACTGCTTCGCCGTCACGGTAGAGCGTAAAATAAAAATCTCGCTGGCTGATCTGTGCTAAAATACTGTCATCCAGTTTTATTCCTTTACTGTCTGTTGTTTTGACTGTTTTATGCACCGAAACGGTATCTTTCATTGGCAGATTGAATTTGATTTTACAGTTGGAAGCTCCTTCTCCACGTTCCAGATAATAGACGGTCAGCGTATGCTGATCGGTCGCTGCAAATGTTTTTAACGTGGTATCAAAAATACCCGTGCCTTCAGAATCCCGGAACACTTTTTTTGAGATCTTTCCGACTGTTGATCTTCCTCCTTTAATAAACATTCCGCTTGTCTGACCGGAACTGGTCGCGGAAATTTCTGTTTTGTTCTGTGCAAAATTAATCGTTCCGTTGACCGAATCGTGGATGCCTCCGATATCCAGAACAAGTTTTCCGTCAATAAATACCCACACATCATCATCACCGGCAAACTCAAACTTGATATCTTCGTCTGAAGTGCTGGAAATTTTGCCATCTGCCGTCATGGAAAACGGAATCGTTGCGATCATTCCAAAATGATAATCCGGCGTCCTCACACTCGTTCCACTGTTGAACGGATAAAAGCCCTTTCTGTTATCTGTCTTATTCGTCTGTGCCGTGTCATTCCAGGTCAGATTCGTTTCACTTGCTGCTGTTCCAGAAAAATACGCTGAATCCTGACTTGCATCAAATGTATAATATCCATTTTCATATACAAACGGCAGTCCGACATTCGTGTAAACTTCTTTTGTTTTTGTGTCACCGGAATCAAAAATGCCGCCGTCCGGAACCGTAAAATGAATGTTTCCATTCTGCATGTCAGAACCCACCAGACCGCTGTAAACATAACCCTTCTGACTGGTCTGCGTGGATGAGATCGTATTATTTGTCGTCAGCAGACCGGTCCAGGTATTCCAGGTGGCATAGCTGCTGCCGGGAGCACCATTCGAAAAATAGATACCCCGAAGAACTCTGCTGTTCGGATTTTCTGCCTTGTCTTCCTGATAAACTGCCTGATTAATCGTCTCCTGATCATAATCATAAAGCGTTACCGGAAAATAACGGATCTCTTTTTGTGATGCCGCCTGCGAAATTGATTGGGATACCGCTTTTGGCACACTGTCAAAACTTCGAAATGCTGCCTCCGCCTCAGATGGCATGGCGGTGACCGTAACTGCGGTTGCCAGCGTTACCGCCAGAATACGTGATACTCTTTTTCTCATAATTTTCCTCCTTTTTCTCAAAACATTTTTATTTCCCATAAAAAAGAGCAGAGATCCGTGCCTCTTTCGCACATTTCTCTGCTCTCGTTTTCACGATCGTTGCTTTATTTTTATATTTCTCACCTGTATTTTATAAAGATGCCACACGGATTGTTCCGCACTTCACACGCTTTTATTCTTACTGTACTGCTTTGAATGCTTCGTCCAGATCCTGGATGATGTCATCAATGTTCTCTGTACCGATGGACAGACGGATTGTGTTTGGTTTGATCCCCTGATCCAGAAGTTCTTCCTCTGTGCACTGGCTGTGTGTAGTGGTTGCCGGATGGATAACCAGAGATTTTACGTCTGCTACGTTTGCCAGCAGGGAAAACAGCTCCAGATTGTCGATGAAATCTTTTGCTTTCTGTGCGTCACCTTTGATCTCAAAGGTAAAGATAGAGCCGCCGCCGTTCGGGAAATATTTTGCATACAGCTCTTTCTGTTTCGGATCATCCGAAACAGACGGATGATGTACTTCTTCTACCTGCGGATGATTCTTCAGGTACTGTACGACTTTCAGTGCGTTCTCTACATGACGCTCTACTCTCAAAGACAGTGTTTCCAGTCCCTGCAGGAAAATGAATGAGTGGAATGGAGAGATGGTTGCACCGGTATCTCTCAGCAGGATTGCACGGATTTTTGTAACAAATGCTGCAGGTCCTACTGCTTTTGTAAAGCTGATTCCATGGTAGCTCGGGTTTGGCTCTGTAAGAGAAGCGAATTTTCCTGATGCTTCCCAGTCGAATTTACCGCTGTCAACGATGACACCGCCGATTGTTGTTCCGTGTCCACCGATGAATTTTGTTGCTGAGTGGATGACAATGTCTGCACCGTACTCGATCGGTCTTACAAGGTAAGGTGTTGCAAATGTATTATCTACAACGAGCGGAATCTTATGCGCATGTGCGATATTTGCAATCTTCTCAATATCTACAACGTCTGAGTTTGGATTTCCAAGTGTCTCGATATAGAGTGCTTTCGTGTTGTCCTGGATTGCTGCTTCTACTGCATCATAATCGAAGATGTCAACGAATGTGGTTGTAATTCCGTACTGTGGAAGTGTGTGCTCTAACAGGTTAAATGATCCACCGTAAATATTCTTAGCTGCTACGATATGATCTCCGTTCTGTGCGAGATTCTCGATCGTGTATGTTACTGCTGCTGCTCCGGATGCTACTGCCAGTGCTGCAACTCCGCCCTCCAGTGCTGCAATACGTTTTTCGAAAATGTCTTCTGTAGGGTTTGTAAGACGTCCGTAAATGTTACCTGCATCTGCCAGTCCAAAACGTGCTGCTGCATGATCACTGTTGCGGAATACATAAGAAGATGTCTGATAGATCGGCACTGCTCTTGCATCTGTAACCGGATCCGGACTTTCCTGTCCTACGTGTAACTGTAATGTTTCAAATTTTAACTCTCTATTCTCTCTTGTGATTTTTTCGCTCATTGGGTTGATCTCCTTTTTCTTCATAATTTTATCGTTATTTGTTGATACTGTCCGTTCTGTTTCGGATTCTATATCTTTTTATTCTGTAAATAATGGTGTTGAATAATATCTGTCACCTGAATCCGGAAGAAGTGCAACAATAATCTTTCCTTTTCTTTTTGTTGCACCGCATATAGCTGATAATATTCCTGCTGTACTTCCATTTACAAGCATCAGTGTTTTATCTGCTCCATACAATTTTGCTGCCCTGTCAGACGCATTTTTAATAATACCATCCGCATTATGCATATTATCAAATCCGTCAATCTCGGTAATATCAAGTTCTGAAGTACTTGCATATTCAGTATTGCGCTTTCCTCCCGGCATATGCATCGGCACATAACCAGCTTTTGAATACTCTTCAAGTTTTGCCAGAATATCTATATTTCCCATCAATACAACTCCATTATCTCTTATTCTGTAACCGTAAGCTTTACTGTTACTTCATCATGGCTTCCAATTGCATCTGTAACTTCATACTTAATATCATAAGTACCTGTCTGGTCAAATGTATATCTTCCAACAGTCACAATCTTTGCAGTAATATCATTACCACAGATATCAGTTGCACTAACCCCTGTCATTATATCTACACTCTGACCAATCTTTGTCTGAATGTCCTTTGCCCCTGCTATCTTAGCACTATAAGCATTCCATGGATTATTCTCGTCAGGGTCTGTAGGATCCCAGCCTGCATAAGCACTGTCCTCTGGAATCTTTATAGAATCCGGCTTACCAAGGGGTCCCGGATTAGCCGCATCATCATATATAGTTACACCAGTACCCGATGGACAATTATCATATATCCACTTAACATCTCTTACACACATTCTGACACAGCCAAGAGAAGCATAATCACCAAGCTTATTGTACTGTCCATCCTCCAGATCACCCTTATTCATTGAATAATATGGAACAGAATGGAACAGATAACCTCCACTTATTCTGAATGCATAACGTCCATAAGTACCATCAACCATATATCCCCATTCGTACTTATCTGATGTTACATAATTCTCACCCACAATAGTTTCGTCGCCTGCTTTTCCACATGATGTTGCAAATGCTTTGACTGGTATAGTGTATTCTCCATTCTCATCAATCCCATACACTGTAGCACAGTTAGCAGCTCTGTTTACTTTAATAAAATATGGAAGATAAACTCCTTCTGGTGCAATGTATTCTTGTTCTTTTGATTCAGGCTCTTTATTATCAATCCACACAACTTCCCTTGCCGCTGTTGTCTCTTCTGTTGAAACAACTGTCTGTTCATCATTACTCCCATGATTATCATCCTGTTTTTCATTATTATAATGATACAACATAATTCCAGCAGTTACTGCTCCTGCAATAGCAATCACAGCAACAGCAATAAATATAACAAGTGTCAGATTTCTCCTGAACCATGACTTTCTTCTTTTTAAATATTTATAATTAATGTTTCCTTTTGACATAATATCCTCCTTTGTCCATTACAAAAAATTAATATGTGTTTATAAATGTTTTTAACGCAAAAAAAGCTGTTTCATCACGAAACAGCTTTAAGTGCCTAGAACCGGAATCGAACCAGTGACACGAGGATTTTCAGTCCTCTGCTCTACCGACTGAGCTATCTAGGCTTAGTAGCGGGGACAGGATTTGAACCTGTGACCTTCGGGTTATGAGCCCGACGAGCTTCCGAGCTGCTCTACCCCGCGGCATTCACTATATATATTATGTTAAACAGATGTAAAATATACATCAAAGTGGGCGGAGAAGGATTCGAACCTTCGAAGGCATTGCCAGCAGATTTACAGTCTGTCCCCTTTGGCCACTCGGGAATCCACCCATCTATTAAATTAATATTAACAATGCTCTCACATTATTAATATAGAGCCGACTGTCGGAGTCGAACCAACAACCTGCTGATTACAAATCAGCTGCTCTGCCATTGAGCCAAGTCGGCAATTTGAATTTCCTTTTATGTTCTACTCTATGACTCCAAGGGGATTTGAACCCCTGATACCACCGTGAAAGGGTGGTGTCTTAACCGCTTGACCATGGAGCCGTATAAAAAAATATAAGAATGAATTGGAACAATTATCCTATTGTCCTATATCCATTCTTATAACTCCCCGAGTAGGGCTCGAACCTACAACAACTCGGTTAACAGCCGAGTGCTCTACCATTGAGCTATCGAGGAAAATATCTTGCTTCATAAGCTATTTAAGAGAATGCTACGCATTCTCAGAAAAAAGCTACAAAGCTAAATGTGAAGAAATTTTATTTATTCCTTCAAAACCGAACACTGAAATCTAATCTTTATACCCTAACTTACATCCTTTTCCTATCCAAAACCTTTGGTCAAGCCCTCGACCGATTAGTAAATGTCAGCTGAACACATTGCTGTGCTTACACCTCATTCCTATCTACCTCGTAGTCTTCAAGGGGTCTTACTCATTTCTGAGGGATATCTCATCTTGAGGGGGGCTTCACGCTTAGATGCCTTCAGCGTTTATC
>ERZ827043.3510-NODE-3510-length-11341-cov-2.601276_pt1 | contig 11341 bp, 8 predicted proteins | sample MGYA00519923_ERZ827043 | MGnify/ENA primary metagenome ERZ827043 (study PRJEB31778, sample SAMEA3449251) | human gut metagenome | biome: human gut; feature: human-associated habitat; material: faeces | place: United Kingdom | collected 2010/2012 ...
TCTTCCGCTGCCTTTTCCAGGATACAGTATTTCTCGATCTGGCCTGCTTTCAGTTCGCTATTGAAATGAATCGACTCCTGCCGGTAGCGCGCCGCCTGAATTTCCGCCGCTGCCGTCGCTTTTTCCCGCATCTTGGCCGAGGATTCGCACCGCTCCTCGCCGTGCAGATCCTCGTAGGAAAGTGCTTCCACCTGCACGCAGAGATCCATGCGGTCGAGGAACGGCTGGCTGACTCTCGAGAGATACCGGCTGATGTCGCCGGGTGCGCAGGTACAGCGCGATAAGTCGGGGTAAAAGCCGCAGGGGCAGGGGTTCATTGCCGCCACCATCAGAAATGACGCCGGGAACACATAGTTTCCGCTGACACGGGAAATCACAATCCGGTGCTCCTCGAGCGGCTGGCGCAGGATCTCAATGGTTGTGCGCGTCATCTCCGGGAGTTCATCAAGGAAGAGAACACCGCGGTGTGCCAGCGTAATTTCGCCCGGGGACGGCTGTTTTCCGCCGCCTGCAAGAGCCTGCGGCGACATCGTGTGATGCGGAGCACGGAAGGGCCGCTCCCGGCGGACACCCTCTCCTTTGGCAAGCATTCCGGCGATGCTGTAGATCCGCGTTACTTCCATCTGCTCCTCCTCAGACATCGGAGGCATGATCGTCGGAATCCGCCTTGCAATCATGGATTTTCCGCTGCCCGGCGGCCCCAGCATCAGCAGATTGTGAAATCCGGCCGCAGCGATGAGCGCCGCCCGCCGCGCCGCCGTCTGGCCCTGCACTTCGGAAAAGTCCGGCTCTTTTCCGTCCTCCTTCTTTTGATTTTCTATAGACGGAAGCGACGGCATTTTCCCTTCACAGCAGTAGTTCAAAAGCTCCTGTAAATTCTGGATTCCAACGACGTGAAGCCCGCCGACCAGACCCCCTTCCGCGGCATTTCCGGCTGGAACAAGAAGCGTTGTGCATCCAAGCTCCCGCGCCTTCGCCGCTGCCGGAAATACACCGCTGATCTCCTGCACATGGCCGTCAAGGCCGAGTTCGCCGAGCACCATCGTTTTCCGGAGTGACCCGGGCGGAATCCGGCCGAGCGTCATCAGAACGCCCGCTGCAATCGGAAGATCGAAACGCGATCCTTCTTTTCGGACGTCCGCCGGGGATAAATTAATCGTAATTCGTTTCGGCGGCAGGGAAATTCCCATGTTTTTGAGGGCTGTCCGCACGCGGTCCTGCGCCTCCTTTACCTGGGCACTCACGTAGCCGACCATCGTAAACTGCGGCATGCCGTCACTGACATCCGCCTCCACCTGCACCGGAATCATCTCCATGCCCGAGACGGTGGCTGATAATACACTGCAATACAAAGAAAACCTCCTTTTCTTTCAGTAGCAGGTCGTATAGTTCCTATTTATTTTTCATTTTGGGAAAATGTCCGGCAAGAACACCGGGAAGATATTATCTTTGATTTTTGTTCGAAAAAGTAAGGATAAGGAAACCTTTTCTGCACCTGATTTCCTTACCCTTTATTATAGAAGCAGTCCGTTTGAAATGTCAAGCATTTACGAAGCGGCAAACCGTAACCGCAACTTTTCAATTGCATTCTTCTCGATCCGCGACACGTACGAACGGCTGATGCCGAGCCGGGCAGCGACCTGTTTCTGTGTGTATTCTGCTTTTCCGCCAAGGCCGTACCGGAGAAGAAGCACCTGTTTTTCCTGCTCTTTTAATTCCGAATCCAGATAACAGTACAGCCGCACCGCGTCCTCTTTCCGGTTGTACTGTTCCGCGATATCCTCCCCGCCGCCCTCCACGATGTCGAGCAGATGGATCTCATTTCCCTCCTTGTCGGTTCCGATCGGCTCGTAGAGGGAAATCTCCCGTGCCGTTTTCTTTTTGCTCCGAAGATACATCAGCAGCTCATTATCAATACAGCGGGCGGCGTATGCGGCCAGCCGGTTTCCTTTTTTCGAATCATATGTCATCACCGCCTTGATGAGGCCGATCGTTCCAATGGAAATCAGATCGTCGAGATCATCGGGCAGGCCCTGATACTTTTTCACAACGTGCGCGACCAGGCGCAGATTCCGCTCGACCAGAATGTCTCTGGCTTTTGTATCGCCCCTCTGATACGCATCCAGACAGCTTTTTTCTTCCTGTGCAGACAGTGGTTTTAAAAAGGGTTCCAAGAAAAGCGGCACCTCAAAGGGGATTTTTCTTTATTTTATGTTTGAATTGCAGGAAACGTGCCTGTCTGCTATACTGATAAGATCAGCCGGGTTTTCCGGCACTCGACATTATATTTTTAAGAGGAGGTTTCCTTTTATGACAGACCAGAAAAACGGACAGGAATATCTTTCTTTTGTGCTGGAAAAGCTGCAGGCGCGTCTTGCCGAGATCAGCCAGTCTCTGCTGGACGGACAGAAAGAGATTGAAAATATGCACGATTATTACTGGCAGAACTATACCGAGATGGACCAGTACGGATATGAGGATTACGACAATCAGCAGGCGCTGCTGCATCAGGTGAATGCGAATCAGGAGCAGCTTCTTCTGCGGAGCCGCTTCCGGAAAATGCTGGATTCTCCGTTCTTCGGGCGTGTGGATTTCTGCTATGACGGGGATGATGAGCCGGAAATTTTCTATATCGGCATCGGCAATTTTGCGGAGCGGCCGGGCGAGCTGCCGCTGATTTACGACTGGAGAAGCCCGGTCAGCGGTCTTTTCTACGATTTCGACCGCGGGCCAGCTTCCTGTCTGGCGCCGGGCGGCGAGATGACAGGGGAAATCTGTTCCAAGTGGCAGTATAAGATCCGGGATGGAAAGATGATTTACGGATTTGAGAGTGATGTGAAAATTGATGATGATATTTTAAAGGCGGAGCTTGGCAGCAACGGCGAGGTACAGCTGAAGAATATTATCCGCACAATTCAGAAGGAACAGAATGCGATCATCCGCAATACAAAGGACCGGATTCTGGTAATTCAGGGAGCGGCGGGAAGCGGCAAGACATCGGTGGCGCTGCATCGGATTGCCTACCTTTTGTATCATGACAGACAGAATCTGAAGTCTTCGAATATTCTGATTTTATCGCCGAACGGGGTATTTTCGGATTATATTTCACATATTCTGCCGGAGCTCGGTGAGGAGAATATTCAGGAGATGAGTTTTGATCTCTTTGCTTACCGCAAATTACAGGACACGGCGGCGGACTGTGAGGACCGCTGTGATCAGATTGAGCGGGAGATGCGGGATCCAAAAGCCGCAGAACGGTTTGCTTTAAAACAGTCGCAGGCGTTTGTGGACCAGATGGAGGGATTTGCGCTGGAGCTTGAGGACGAGCTGATGAATTTCTCAGACGTTTCGTATAAGTCGTTTGTGAAGTCAGAATCGGAGATTATTACGCTGTTTTATGACAAGTTTGCGGATATTCCGCTGCTCTCGCGGATGGATGCGGTGGCGGAGACGTTTATTGACGAGATCGAGACGCTGCTGAACCGGGATCTGCCGGAGGAGGAGCGGATTCCGCTCATCGAAAAATTCCAGAAGATGTATGAGACGATGGATTTTTATGTTCTCTACAATCGTTTTCTGAAGAAAGAGGGATATCAGACGCTGCCGCGGCGGCCGTTGGAGAAGCGGAAACTGCGGTATGAGGATGTGTATCCGGTTCTGTATCTGAAGTACCGCCTGTCGCGGCAGGCGGAGCGGTCGAATATTAAGCATCTGGTGATTGATGAAATGCAGGATTATTCGCTGCTCCAGTATCTGATTATCCGGCGGATGTTTTCCTGTAAGATGACGATTCTCGGCGACCGGGCGCAGACGATGGCGGATCAGCAGCAGGATGTACTGCAGTTTTTACCGGGGATTTTCGGGAAGGATCTGCGGCGGATTGAGATGCGGAAGAGTTACCGGAATACGGTGGAAATTGCGTCGTATGCGGCAAATCTCATTGGCGTGACGGATCTGGAGCTGTTTGAACGGCACGGAATGCCGGTGTTGGAACGGGATGTCACGGATCTTGAGGCGGCTCTGCGGGAGGCAGTGGATACGCTGTTTCCAGATGAGAAAACGTATGAGACGGCGGCGGTGATTGTCCCGGATGAGAAGACGGCGGAACGGGCTTATTTGATTTTGCGGGAGATTCTGGCAGAAAAAGATTTTGACTGTGAAAAGCGGCTTTCTTGGCTGAACCGTGACAGCTCCAGTTTTAAGAAAGGACTGACGGTTACCACATTTTATCTGGCGAAAGGGCTGGAGTTTGATCAGGTGTTCTCGATTTTCCCGAAGGACGAGAAACGGGAGATGATGATGCAGGCGCAGTATATTGCAGCGACCAGGGCATTGCATGAGCTGAGAGTGTATCATATTTAAAAACAGGGAGATCCTCCGAAAAAATTCGATTGGATCTCCCTGTCATTTTTATTTTCGATCAGATATGATAGAATCCTGCGGACTGTGCCGGGATGGTGATGGTTCCGTCTTTGGATTCTGCTTTTCCTCCGATCGTATAGAGGGCATCCTTCAGCTCTGCACTGTATGGGAAGGACTGCTCTTTGTCGGATGGGTTGATGATAACGAGGACTTTTTCGCCCTCTGCCTCACGAACGTAGGCCAGCGGATACTGGTTTTTCTCTGCATAAACGAACTCGATGGTTCCGCGGCTTAAGAGTGCTTTGCTGCTCTGGCGGATCTGGATGAGTTTTTTAACTTCGTGGTACAGGGAATCCGGATCGGCCATCTGTGCTTTGGCGGTCGGACGGTCCTTGCCCTGGTCCATGGTGATGTAGAGGTCGCTGGCCGGTGCGCTGGAGAATCCTGCGTTGGTGCTGTCATCCCACTGCATCGGAGAACGGGAACCGGTGCGGTTGTAGCCGCCCTCAACGGATTTCAGGCCTTCAACGTAGCGCATACCGATTTCATCACCGTAGTAGATGAACGGCGCACCTGGCATGGAAAGAAGGAAAGCGAAAGCAATTTTCAGCTCATCCCCCTGCAGACGGCGTGCCAGACGGTCCATATCATGGTTTCCGGACGGGATGCAGATCAGGCCTTTCTGTGCGGTCTTATTGTAGTTGGTTTTGTAGGTCTCTACAAACTCAGAGATATCTCCTTTTCCGCGTTTGGAGAAGAATGGCTCATCGCAGCGGAACAGATCGTTGTAATGGGACGGTCCAAAGTGAAGCAGGAAGTCCATGTGGAAGCCGCCCTGTAAGGATTTGTCCGGCTCGCCCCACTCGGATACCATGGCTGCATCCGGGAACTCGGCGTCGAGGAATTTCCGTACCTGCTGCCACAGGCGGATGGTTCCTTTGCCTTCCTGATCGTTCTTTACCAAGGAGCCCGCCATATCGACACGGAAGCCGTCGCAGCCCATGTTCAGCCAGAATCTCATGACATCTTCCATCGCTGCCAGCGTTGCCTGCGGTCCCTCATCATCAAAGGACTGCTGCCACGGTTTTTCCGGATCCGGCTGATAAAAGCCGTAGTTCAGGGCCGGCTGGTTGGAGAAGAAGTTGATGGCGCAGGCGCCGTCACGCTCGGAAATGCCGCGCAGGCTTCCCATTCCTTCCGGTGCTTCCCATACGTTATTGGTCCATACGTAGCGGTCTGTAAATTCATTGCGGTCTGCTTTCATGGATTCTTTGAACCATGGATGCTCAACAGATGTATGGCCCGGAACCAGGTCGAGCAGAACGTGCATGTCACGTTTGTGTGCCTCTTCGAAAACGCTCTTCAGATCCTCATTCGTTCCGTAGCGCGGTGCAACGCGGCAGTAATCTGCGACATCGTATCCTGCATCACCGAATGGGGACAGGAAGCACGGGTTGATCCAGATGGCGTTGCAGCCCAGCTCCTTGATGTAGTCTAATTTTTCAATGATACCCTGGAAATCTCCGATTCCGTCGGCGTTGGTGTCGTTGAAGGACTGCGGGTAAATCTCATAAAATACTGCGTTATCTAACCATTTTGACATTTTTTCTTTTCCTCTTTCGCTCTTATTTCTGCTGTATTTTCGTCGTTGCAGCAAGTGTTTCTATATGATATATTACTACTGTATCCGCTGAAATACCAGTAATTTCCTATTTCATTCTAATACTATTCTATGATTTTAGTTACAGTTCACTGGTACCCAGCGAACTGTAACCTTCGCACCCCTCATTTAAAGTTTTGCTTCGCAAAAGGAGGGCTGCTCACACCTGAATCACTTTCTTACGCAGCGAAACAGCAAGTGTTTCACTGCTGAGTGAACATTAACTGATTTTATCCATGCCACGCTCTGCCATTCCCGGCATTTTACGGACATGCTTTTTGGAGGAGGATTTTATGATGCTTTCTGCTGCGAAAGAAAAACGCCAGCACGGCTCCATGCAGGTTCCCTACAGTTATTATGACTGCCGGATGCCCGACTATTTTCCCGGCGTACCGCTGCACTGGCACGGGGAGATGGAGCTGAATTATATCAAACGCGGAACGGGGTATTTTCAGTATGAGGACCGTCTGCTTACGGCGCATGCCGGTGATATTTTTCTGATTCAGCCGAACCTCGTACATGCCATTCTGCCCGCCGAGCAGGAGTCGATGTTTTATGATACGATTGTTTTCCACCAGAATATGCTGATCGGCGGGTATGACGACCGCAGCTACACGGAAATTCTGCAGCCGTTTTTCTCCGCCCGGCGCCGCATCCAGGCACCGATTTCACCCGAACATTCCGGTTATGCTGCACTTTCTGCATCCGTCCATCAGATTTTCCGCTGCATCCGTGAAAACTCTGCTGTCTCCGATCTTCTGCTGAAAAGTGAGCTGCTCCGCTTCTTCTATCTGCTCGCCGCATCGCCGGAACTCTGCACCGATCGTCCCGCCATGCCTGCGGCTGCTGAAAACCTGCGGCCTGTGCTCGCCTATATCCAGGAGCACTTCGCCGACCCGATTACCATAGAGGAACTTGCCAGGCTGTCGCATTTGAGCAAAAGCTATTTTATGAGCTGTTTTAAGCAGACCTTCGGACTCGGGGCCGTTGAATATCTGACACAGCTTCGGATCAAAGCCGCCTGCGAGGCGCTGCGCAGTACGACGCGGAGTGTGTCCGAAATCGCGTACGACAATGGTTTCCGCAACCTTTCCAACTTCAACCGGCAGTTCCGAAGCAAAGTGGGATGTACGCCGCAGATGTATCGGAAGGAATTTCAAAATCCGTAAATTCAAAAAGGGATGCATCAAAATATGCATCCCGAAAATCTATCTCTGATCCTATTTTTATTCCGTAATCTCCGGTACCGACGGAACATCTTTATCTTCTTCCCGCCAGCTCCCAGAATGCGACAGCGCTCGCCGCAGCGACGTTCAGTGAATCCACGCCGTGTGTCATCGGAATCAGCACGGTTGCATCTGTTTCAGCGATCGTATCACTTGCCAGTCCGTCACCCTCGGTTCCGAGCAGAATGGCGAGCTTTTCATGCGTTTTTAACGACGGATCATCCATCGGAACGGAGTCTTCTTTTAATGCCATCGCAACGGTATAAAATCCAAGTTCCTGCAGTGCAGCAATTCCCTGCTCCGGCCAGTAACTGCCGCCTGGCAGCACGGTCCACGGGACCTGGAAGACATTTCCCATGCTCACGCGGATGGCGCGGCGGTACAGCGGGTTGCTGCAGCCTGATGTGAGGAGCACGGCATCGATGCCAAGCGCGGCGGCGGAACGGAAAATCGCACCGACATTCGTCGGGTTCACGACATTTTCCAGAATCGCCACGCGGCGGGCATTCCGGCAGATTTCCTCCATAGCCGGAAGCGTGCGGCGGTGCATCGCGCAGAGCATGCCGCGCGTGAGGGCAAAGCCTGTGAGCTGTTCCAGCACCTTCGTCTCTGCTGTATAGACCGGCGCGTCCGGGCAGTGCGCAAAGAGTGCTTCGTTTGCGGCAAGCTCTGCGCTTCCGGCAAGGAACGAAACCGGTTCATATCCGGCATCCAGCGCACGCTCGATGACACGCGGACTCTCCGCAAGAAAAAGGCCTGGCTGCGGTTCATAATAGTGCAATAACTGCGGTTCTGAAAGACGCGCATACACGTCGAGCTCCGGCGCCGCAAAGTTTTCGATTTTTCTGATCTCTGACATAATATTGATTTCCTTTTGCGTTTTCTCTTTGTTTTCACTATGTTCTATTGTAGCAATCCCGCTCCCGTTTCGCAATCCATTCTTTTTCCCGCCGGTGCCGTTCCCCGCACCATTCGCCAAACCGTGCTTCCAGCACGCATCGAATTTTCTTGTTTATCTGTCTTTTTTAAAAATTTCTCAATTTCCTCTTGCCAAACGCCGCCGGAGACGTTATAATAATCGACGGTTCAAAATTAAAAACGGCAGAAAAGATTGGTATCAGATTGGAAACGGCACAAGTGCATTGCTTGGTTAACGAACAACACATGTGTCTTTTTTGCGCCCATTTTTCAAAATTGCAAAGAAAAGGAGAACAATCGATGCCAAAAACAAAATTTCAAAACGTTGTATTTACCCTCATGATGTCCTTTCTGATGGTCTATGCCATGATCTGCTACAACATTTCCATGAACATCGGCGGAATGACAAATCAGGTCTTTCTGATGGCGTTTCACGAGATGATAATCATGTGGCCGGCCGCTTTTATCCTCGAGTTTTTCCTCGTGGATCATCTGGCTCACAAATTAGCTTTTTGCATGGTAACACCGCAGGATCGTCCGATCGTAATCACGCTGGCAATTTCCATTATGATTATTGCTATTATGTGTCCGATTATGAGTTTTATTGCAACACTGCTGTTTAAAAATGCCGGAAAAGAATTTGTCGCTGTCTGGCTCCAAACCACGTTCTTAAATTTCCCGGTTGCCTTCTTCTGGCAGCTCATGTACTGCGGACCCTTCATCCGTTTTCTGTTCCGCAAACTGTTTCCGGAGAAATAAGAAAAGATATCCACAAAGGCGAACCGCTTTTCCCCTCTCTTTCCACAATTTCTGTGGACAGACGGTGCAAAATGGTTCGCCTTCTGTGGATATCTTTTGTTTTCTTCCGGGATTACTCCTGCGGTACCGGATTGGATACGCTGACTACATGATCATACCAGGTTCCTTTTTTACCAATGATCGCAACATTGAAATCCTCGTCCAGTTTTTCTACCGGGATATCAAAGCCGTACACTTCATCTGTGGTTCCGTCAGAATACGTTACCTCATCTGTGGTCGGCTCGATCAGCTCTGCACCGTCTGCCTGCGCTTCTTCTTTTGTTCCCACAAAGACATTGACAATGTTTTTGGATACCAGGCTGACGTGGATGGTCATTTTTCCGTCTTTTACCGTCAGGACACCCTTTCCTTCTTTTGCTTCATTGACATGGAACATATTGCTGTCTGTATTGAAGTCTGCCGTATACGTACCGTCTTCCAGCTCTGATGCGCTGCTTTCTCCTGCAGTCTCCGCTGCCGATGCGCTTTCTGCTGAAACATCTGATGTGGATGTACTGCTCTCTGCCTTAGATGCATCCTGTACAGAAGCGGAAGATGCGTCTGCCGCAGAAGACGCAGATACTGCAGATGCAGAAGATGACGCTGCATCCTTTCCGCCACATGCGCCGAGCATGGATACAGTCAGTGCTGCTCCAAGAAAAAGAACTGCTAATTTTTTTCTCATAATAAAATTCCTCCTTGTATCACCTTGAAGCGGATCTTTTTCATCCGCTCAACTTAAAATCCGACAGCACACTGAGTCTCTTCAGCCGTACTGCCGGATCTTATTTTACTCTATTTTACGTTCGGAATACAACCCCTAATTATTCAGCATCGTCCTGAACGCCGTTGCCGTCCATAGCTGCCTTGGTGTGCTGTACATACAGCTGCTCAACAGCATCGATTCTTCCAAGACCTTCGATCTGAGTGTCGATCTCATCGAATGCACCGGATGCCTCAAACTGGCTCTTCCAGGAATCCTCATCCTCGCCTGCCATATCGTTGTTTGCGTGGTCACCTGCAACAACCATCAGCGGACGAAGAATTACTTTCTTGTATCCGGCTGCTTTTACTGCCTCGATCACATTCTCGCAGGCGGTCTCTTCCGGCTCGCCCTCAACGGTTCCGATGAATACGTTTTTGTATCCAAGAGTATCCATCTGTGTCTGCATCTGGCTGTAAGTTACTTTTGCATTGTGGGAAGTACCATGTCCCATAAATACGAAAGCAGTGCCGTCCTCTGCTGCTGCATCCAGACTGTCATAATTTGCAGATTTTACTGCCTGTGCCGTGATTGCTTCTGCAACGGCCTGTTTGTCCTCGTTGATTACGGTAGCGTCACTTCCAACCTCGCCAAGCAGCGGCTCTGCGATGGTTACGGACTCAAATTTATCTTTATAGCTATCTACTGCTTCTTTCAGCTCGTCGTACTCTGCGCCGTGCATCAGATGAGTCGGCTGAATAATCAGTTTTTTCACGCCATTGCTTACAGCTCTTTCCAGTGCCTGATCTACGTTGTCGATCTTCTCGTCATCGCGGGCCTGTACATGGTTGATGATGATCTGTGCAGTGAAGGCACGTCTTACGGACCAGTCCGGATATGCAGCCTGCAGAGCTTTCTCAACGCCTCCGATATCCTCAGCACGGCTGTCGTTGAAGGAAGTACCAAAGCTTACAACCAGAAGCTCATTCTCGCCGATCTCGTCTCCGTTTAACGGATCATCCTTGGAAGCATCACCTGTGTCTCTTCCGAAGTAATCCGGATCTGCGTTCTCTCCTTCTACAAGTTCCTTCTGCGCATCTGTCAGGGCATCCCATGCCTCTTTTGCTTCTTTGCACTGCTCGTCGGTGTTATCATTTCTTTCCTGTACATAAATGGCATCGATCAGTGCTGCAACCTTATCTGCGGCTTTTTTGTCCGCATCTTTATCGGATTCTGTATCCGCTTCTTTTTCTGTCTTGGCTGCTTTGTCACTTGTTGCCTCTTTGCTGCTTCCGCATCCTGTAATGCAGAATGCTCCCATCATAGTTGCCATCAATAATGCTACGACTCTTCTCTTCATGTTTCCTCCTTAGGGTGTTCGTTAGAATTTTCAGAGCAACCGGCTGCATCCTCGCGGAGCGTTTTTTTATAAAATTACAGAGTCATCCCCTGTAAAATTAAGATCAAAATAAAAACCCTCTGCCTGTACAGGTAAAGGGTTTATACGCAAAAGAAACGCATCAAAATTCCAAAACAGAAATTCTCATACATCAATATGTACAACCAGTTACTCGTGGCTTGAAACAAATGTTTCTGTACAGCATTCAGGCAGGTCTCCCGGCTTAAAGATCTCTGCATCCGTCATCTTCCCGGTTTCCCAGTGATATCTCGACT